>MDSZ01001878.1_pt1 | contig 10962 bp, 11 predicted proteins | sample 811201 | NCBI WGS metagenome assembly MDSZ01 (sample SAMN05326647, study PRJNA326480) | marine metagenome | isolation source: seawater | place: Indian Ocean: North | collected 2010 | reverse complement strand
TACATCAAGCTCTTTTTTTCTTTTTTTTAATTTTTTTATAATCATATCTTTTTTTAATTTTGACAAATAATCAATAAATAAAACTCCATTTAAATGATCTATCTCGTGTTGAATACAAGTTGCTAGTAGACCAGTAGCCTTGAGTTCTTTTTGCTCGCCTTGATAATCAAGATATTTTATAAAACACTCTGAAGGCCTCTCAACCTCAGCAAATTGTCCAGGTAGAGATAAACAACCCTCTTCATATATAGTTTTATTTTTAGATTGAGATATTATTTCTGGATTAACTAAAAAAAGTGGATTTTTTTTTTCTTCTTCTTTTGTAATGTCTATTACAATTAATCTTTTTAAAATTCCTATTTGAACTGCAGCCAGGCCAATGCCTGGAGCTTCATACATGGTGAGTAACATGTCATCCATTAATTTTTTTAAATCATTGTCTACTTTTTCTAAAGGAACGCTTTTTTTTCTTAAGATAGGATCCGGTTCTATTATTATTTTTCTTTTACTCATTTCAAATTTAAGATTAAACTCTTTGAGGTAGTGCTGAGATTAAAATCTTATTCCTAATTTTAAAAAGACTAGTTTCATTTAAAAGTGATGTTATAAAAAATATTGTTTCTGGATCCAGCTGATAAGGTTCATCCTCTCCAATTATTTCAACAATTTTAAGTGCTAAAAAAGCATTTTCTTTTTTTTTGATGAGACTTAACAAATTTTTTGGAACTTCATATTTTTTTGATAATTCTTGATAATTAAAAACAGATGGTATTTTAAAGCCATCTTTAATTAATGAATTTGTTAATGCCAAATCTTTAGCGGAATAAAAATATTTTTTATTTTTACTAATCTTTTTGAATGTTTTGTCTATTTCCTTCTGGCTTTTTTTGAAATTCTCATTTTCAAGATAAAATTTCATCACTTTGGATTGATGCAAAATTTTATCATTATATTTTACTTTTCCTAATTTTATAGTTTCTGTTTGTTTTATTTTTGCGTCCGCAATTTCCTTATAGTTCTCAGGTATATTTTCTAAGCCAATTTCTTTTAGATTATAAATATGAAAATCGGAATAAATATTTTGTAAACCATCCTTTTTGAAAATTTCTTCTAGAAGAAAAAGGTACTCAACTTTAGAGCTGTATTCCTCAGCTAATAAAAACTTTTGATATATAAGAGCTCTAGAGTCACTTTTACTAAGTGTTTGATAAATATTTTTGGCATTCAACAAAGTATTTAAATTAAAAGGAATTTGCTTATAAATATTAAATATTATTTTAGGATCAATTTGGCCTTTATTAGCTGCTTGTTCTAATTCTTGTAATTTTTTTTTATCATTAATATCGTCTAGCTCTATCAAATTAGCAGAATTTAGATATTTCCAAATTTGTTTTTTAGTTTTATCTGTTGGGATATATTTAAAATCTTTTATGGTAATACTTGAGAGATAAAAATTTAATAAATTTTTATCGCTAATTTTTTGAGAGGTCTTATCTGAAATACCTAATAGATAATCTATTTTATCGTCAAAAAATTTATCTGATTGTTTTTGTTCCCTTAAGAGGTCTAACAAAAGCTGAGCTTGAGATTGTTGGTTATTAAATACCAGACAATAGATTTTAAATTTTTCTAAATAAGCATCTTTAATTTTACTGTCGATAAATTTAATTTTTTCGCAACCTTCTTTGATTTCTGCATTAGAAATGTTAGAGTCTACAAGATATTGAACAGCCCTACTTTTACCTTTGAAGTCCTCATTTTGATTTAAAAAATTTTCTAGCAGATCAAGACGTTGGTTGTCTATTATCCAATTTAATTTTATATCTATAAATTCATCTTCCTGCATTCCACTAGGTGGGTAAGAAAATGAAAGTAATACGTTTTCAAAAATTTCACTGGACGTTTTAGATAGTTTAATTTTCTTTAATCTTTTTATGCTGGCTCTAACGTCATCAGCTTGAGTTGAGGACCACATATTTAAATTAAAGTCATATTTTGATGGTTCATAAATTCCGAAGACTTTCGCCTCTTGAGATTTGTTAATTAATCCATCTTCAATTGTTATTTCTTTCTCATTTATTTTATTTATATTTAAAAAAATTTTATTTTCATTATCTTGATTATTTTCAATTTTTTTTTCAGAGTTTTGATTATTTGTTTTTTTATTTTCCCAAATATCTATTTTTTCTTCACTTTTAATAGGAAGGAAAATTATATTTAAGAGAATTAGAACTATTAAATATTTATAACTTTTTGATATCATTTGTTACATCGATGTCATATTTTTTTTCAGGACTTGGGAAGTTTACCTTCTCAATTAAAAAAATTGCGATTATAATAACAATTGCCAAAAGAAACAGTTTTATAAATATTTTAAATAAAGTACTGCCCAAGCTTTGTTGTCTATTGTATTTAAGTTGCATACTTTTTGAATTAATTTAAACTCAATAAATAAGACATATTTATGAAAAATCAATTTAAAATAGGAGCTGAATTTGACTAAAAACCTGGTTTTGACAGGCATGATGGGTGTAGGAAAATCTACGATTGGAGAAAGATTGGCAAAAAAACTATCTTATAAATTTATAGACGTAGATAGGTTAATTGAGAGTCATGAGGGATGTTCAATAAACTCGATTTTTAAAAATAAAAGTGAAAACTATTTCCGAAAATTGGAAAATAAAATAACATTAAGTGAAATCAAAAAGAAAAAGAGTGTTATATCTTTAGGTGGTGGTGCTTTTTTAAACCAAAATATAAGACGAGCAGTTAAAAATTCATCAGTAAGTTTTTGGTTAGATGTAAGTTTAAATATTTTAATCAAGCGATTGAGTAAATCAAATAAAAGACCTTTATTATTTGAAAAAAATTTAAATCAAACTATTAAAAAAATTTACTTGGAACGAAAGAAAATCTATAATGAGGCAAATTTTAGGATTATATGTAGTTTTGAAAGAAAAGATGAAATTGTAAAAAAGATATTTAGATTATATGAAAGTTCAAGAAATTAAATTTAAAGATATCAAGTATAACCACTCAATTTTAATTGGTGAAAACATTCTTCGAGTTTTGCCACAAAAAATTCGAAAACTCTGTCCTTTGACAAAAAAAATTATGATAATTATTGATAAAAATGTTCCAAGAAAATTTGAGTTTATTTTAAAAAGAAAACTTAAAAAGTATAATATAATTTTTTTTAAATTTACATCTAGCGAAAAAACGAAATCTTTAAAATCTGCTAATTTTTTTTTAGAAAAATTATTAAATAATAGATTTAACAGAACCGATTTAGTCATTGCTGTAGGAGGGGGAATTACAGGAGATTTAGTCGGTTTTGTCTCTAGTATTTATAAAAGGGGTATAAATTTTATAAACTTGCCCACTACATTACTAGCTCAAGTAGACGCCTCTATTGGTGGTAAAACTGGCTTCAACTCAAAACATGGTAAAAACCTAATTGGTTCTTTTTATCAACCAAAATTGGTATTAAGCGATACTTCCTTTTTAAAGAGTTTAAGAAGAAAAGAAATGATATGTGGCTACGCAGAAATTTTAAAACATGCAATTATTAAAGACAAAAGTTTTTTTGAATGGCTTAAAAAAAATACTCAAAAGGTATTGATAAAAAAAACTAAAGAACTTGTCTATGCAATTAAAAAAAGTTGTTTAATCAAATTATTCTTTGTCAATAAAGATGTAAATGAAAAAAATTTAAGAATGATTTTAAATTTTGGACATACTTTTGCTCATGCAATTGAAGTAAGAAGTAATTATTCTAAAAACATAACTCATGGCGAAGCTGTATTATCTGGAATGATATTAGCTACAAAATTATCAAATATTAAAAAAGTTTGTAACAATAATACTTATAAAGAAATATTAGAAATTTACGATAATAATAAACTTTCTTATACATATAAAAAATTTAAAAATAAAAATATTATTGATAAGTTGATTCCTTACTTAAAGAATGACAAAAAAAATCAAGATGAAAAAATAAATTTTATATTGCTTAATAAAATTGGAAAAACTTATTTGCCAAACAAATTTAAAATTTCTGTTAGAAATTTAAAAAAATTTAACAAAGCTATGAATAAATTTTAATTTCAAGAGCATGAATTTTATCTCTCAATTCATCTTTAAGTACGCTCATAATAAGCTTATGAGCTTCAAGTTTTGGAATAGATGAAAGTTTGCGCGATTTTATTTTTAAAGACAAATGTAACTTATCTGGCAAAAAGGTCTTATGACGTTTATGTTTATGAGAATTATCAATTATTTCAACTTTTTCAAAATTAATAGTCTTGCGTAATTTTTTTTCAATATTGTTTAAATAATTTTTCATTGTTTCAAATTTAATATATAGAATTTAATTATGAAAATTATATGTGACTGGGATAATTGTAAAGAGATAGGTTCCTATAAAGCGCCCATTGAAAAGGATAACAGCAAGAAGTATAGATTGCTTTGTCTTAAACATATTAAAATCTTCAACAAAACCTGGAATTATTTTGAAAATATGAATGATCAAGAAATAGAATATTTCATCAAGTCAGATCTAACTTGGCATAAGTCGACAAAGAACTTCGGTTCTTCTGAAAATTTCTTTAACATTTTATGGAATAACGCTTTGGATGATAAGCTAAATATTTTCCAATCTACAAATTACAGGGATTTTAAAAAAACTAAAATGTCTCAAACGGACCGTGATGCTCTTCAAGTTATGGACCTAAATGCTGAGGTTAAATGGGAAAATATTCAATCTAAATTTAAAGAACTTGTAAAAAAATATCATCCTGATAAAAACCAGGGTAGTAAAAAATTTGAAGATAAGTTAAAAAAAATTACTTTAGCTTATAGTCAACTTAAAAAAACTTTTGGAAAGAAATGAGTACACAACTTTTACAAAAACCTGACATTAAACTTTCAGTAAATCAAACCTTTGGCTTTGATAGTGAAATGAAAGTAGGGGCATTCTCAAAAAAAAATGAATATGTTCCAAAGATAGATCCGGATTACAAATTTGACAAAGATACTACATTAGCGATTTTAGCAGGATTTTCATTTAACAAAAGAATTCTTATACAAGGCTACCACGGCACTGGTAAATCAACACATATAGAGCAAGTTGCAGCAAGATTAAACTGGCCATGTGTAAGAGTTAACTTAGACAGCCATATTAGTAGAATTGATTTGATTGGAAAGGATGCAATTATTTTAAGAGATGGAAAACAAGTTACAGAGTTCAAAGAGGGGATTCTTCCATGGTCAATTCAAAATCCTGTAGCTTTAGTTTTTGATGAATATGATGCAGGTCGACCAGATGTAATGTTTGTTATTCAAAGAGTGCTTGAAAACAGTGGAAATTTTACATTGCTTGACAAAAATAAAGTTTTAGAACAACACGATTTTTTCAGGATATTTGCTACTACAAACACAGTTGGTTTAGGAGATACCACTGGTCTATACCATGGAACTCAACAAATTAACCAAGGCCAAATGGATAGATGGAATATTGTTTCAACTTTAAATTATTTGCCCTTTGATAAGGAGTTGGAAATTATCGCAGCGAAAAATAAAAATTTAAATAACAAAGAAGGTAAGGAATTGATGTCAAACATGATAAAAGTTGCCGATCTAACAAGAAAAGGTTTCGTCAACGGTGACATTTCTACAGTAATGAGCCCACGAACAGTTTTACACTGGGCTGAGAATACTGAAATATTCAAAGATAAAGGGTACGCTTTTAGAATTACTTTTCTCAATAAGTGTGACGATTTAGAAAAAAAAATTATTTCAGAATATTATCAAAGATGTTTTGGCGAGGATTTACCAGAGTCTTCAATAAATGTTTCTTTATAAAGTGGATACTAAAGAAAGAAAAATAGAGGATTTTAAAACTGCAATAAGTTCTACTGTAAGATCATTATCAAATAAGCAAAAAATTGAAATTTATTTTGGTAGCCAACCAAGCAAATCTGAAAATAATTCAATAAGATTGCCCGCTCCAGATGGTGTAAATAACAAATTAAATTTTGAAGAAATAAGAGCTATTGCAGACTCAAAATCACTAAGATTTAGATTCTCAAACAAAGAAATCCTTAGAAAATATCAGCCTGAGGGTGATATATCGAAAAAACTTTATGACATATCAGAAAAGATCAGATGTGAGAAAATTGGGACTAATTATTTTAAAGGAGTAAAAAATAACATTGAAAAATTTTACCAAAAAAGGTTGTCTGGCTTAGATCTTAAAAGTAGCGAGGACAAGATAGTAGAGTCTTTTGAAAATTTTCTGAGAGAAAAATTTTTAGATTTCAAAAATGAGGGTCAAATAGAGAAAAAGTTAAAATCATACAAAAAAGACTTGAATGATAATTTTAAAAATAAAATTTCTGAGCTGAGGGATTTATTTTCAGATCAAGAAAAATTTAATTCTCTTGTATCAGAATTAATTTCTAATATGAGTTTAGATGAAAATATAGAGAATGAGAAAAAAATGGATGATGAAAATAATGACGAAGAAAAAAATTCAAGACCTCTTAATCAGGAGCAGAAAACAGATCAAAAAAATGAAAAAAATGACGAGATATCAATTGATGCTGGCATACCAGATGTAAATTATGAAACTGTAGAAACTAATGAAGCGGATGACCAGATTGAAATTGCAGAGAACTCAAAAGCTGATCTTAAAAAAAAGAACAATATAAATTTTGGAGATATTAAATATAAAACTTATACTGAGGAATTTGATGAAATAATTAAAGCTGAAGATTTGGAAAGTTTAGATGAACTAACTAGGCTTAGAAAAAGTTTAGATCAACAATTGTTACAACTTAAAAGTTTTATTTCAAAATTAGCAAATAAATTACAAAGAAAATTATTAGCGAAACAGAATAGATCTTGGGAGTTTGATTTAGAAGAGGGTTTGTTAGATACAGCCAAACTTCCAAGAGTTATAATGGATCCGTTCAATTCTTTATCATTTAAAAAAGAGAGGGATATTGAATTTAAAGATACCTTAGTTACCATCCTTATAGATAATTCAGGTTCAATGAGAGGTAAACCTATCTCAGTGGCAGCTATTTGTGCAGATATACTTTCGAGAACTTTAGAAAGATGCATGGTTAAAGTTGAAATTTTAGGATTTACAACAAAACACTGGAAAGGCGGACTATCAAGAGAAAAATGGATGAAAAATAATAAACCTAATTTACCTGGAAGACTAAATGACTTAAGGCATATAATTTATAAATCTGCTGACACTCCATGGAGACAAGCTAAAAATAACATTGGTTTAATGTTAAAGGAAGGATTGTTAAAAGAGAATATTGATGGTGAGGCTCTTAAATGGGCATTCAATAAAACGAGCAAGAGAAAAGAAGACAGAAAAATTTTAATGGTTATTTCAGATGGTGCTCCTGTAGATGACTCTACTCTTTCAACAAATACTAGCGATTATTTAGAATCGAATTTAAAAAAAACTGTTAAATGGATTGAAGATAAATCAAATATTGAATTGTTGGCTATCGGAATAGGTCATGATGTAACCAGATACTACAAAAAAGCAGTTAAAATTACTGATGTTCAGGATTTAGGTGATGTAATGATTAACCAATTAACTGATTTGTTTGTTGAGAGAAATAGAAAAACTCTCCACTAAAACTAGACCTTTGAAGTTAAATTTTCTGAGTAATCTTTAATTTTAGAAAGCAAAAGTCTAAAAGGAATTAACATAATTAAAGTGATAAATAATTTTACTGCTAAATCTCCTAGAGCTAATGATACCCAAGGTATCCCTGTAGCGTAAAAGGCAATAGAAAAAAATAAAAAAGTATCTGTTATTGAACCAAATAAAGATGATGTTAAAGGTGCTATGAACCAATCTTTTTTTCTTAACTTATCGAATACTTGAACATCTAAATTTTGTGCAAGGAAAAAGGCAAGGCCTGATCCTATTGCTATTCTTATTGAAATAATATCGTTAAAGTTAGTGGAAACTACTAATGTGAGTAATATTCCGATTATGAAACCAATATATACAACTTTTCTCGCTACCACCTTGCCGTAAGCACGATTAGCCAAGTCAGTTATTAAAAAAGTAATAGGATAACTAAAGGCTCCATAGGTTAGTACTTCACTTAAACCAAAATATTGAACAGGAAATTGAACTAGAAAATTTGAACTTACTACTACGATGCCCATCAGTATTGACAGTTTGTAGTATAAATTCATTTTTATGATTTAGCTGAAATAGAGGCTTTAATTTTTTTTACTTTTTTTGAAAGTTTCGTACTTTTTGCAGAAATTAAAAATTTATCAAGTCCCCCTTTAAAATCAACAGTTCTTAAAGCTGCGTTAGCTACATTTAGCTTAATATCTTTCTTTAATATATCACTTCTAAAAGTAACTTTCTTTAAATTAGGCAAAAATCTTCTTTTCGTTTTATTTTTTGCATGGCTGACGTTGTGTCCCTTTAAAGGTGATACTCCTGTTAATTCGCATCTTTTTGACATAAAATTTTCCTATGGTTGTATAATTCTAGTGTTAAGAAGGGTCAAGCATTAATTCCAACTGCTTCACTTATATTTTTAAGATTTTCTTTTTTTAAAATTGAAATTAACTCCTTTTTCATGTCTTTAACTACTCCTGGGCCTTTATATACCATACCTGTATATAATTGTACTGCGTTAGCTCCTGCACATATCTTCTCAAAAGCTGCTTGTCCAGAATCAATACCTCCGACACCAATTATCTCAAGTTTACCTTTAGTATTCTTATAAAATTTTTTTATCAAACTTGTAGATAGATTTTTCAAAGGCTTACCAGATAGTCCTCCTTTTTCATTTTTTCGAGCATCAGATAAACTGGCACGGTTACTGTCTGTTGTATTAGAAATAATTATCCCGTTAATTTTAAATTTTGTAATTAATTCAATTATATTACTGATTTCTTGATCTTGAATATCTGGTGAGAGTTTAATAACAATCGGCTTTGTAATATTCCTATCTTTCTTTATTTTATTGACTCCTGATAGAAGTTTCTCTAGGGCTTTTTGGTCATGAAAGTCTCTTAGACCTTCCGTATTTGGAGAAGAAATATTAATTGTTAAATAATTTGCATAAGATGCAAGTTTAGTCAAACATAAGTAATAATCCTCCTCTTTATTTTTTGTATCTTTATTTGGCCCTATATTAATTCCTAAAAATCCATTTGGTAAGTTACTTTGTATTCTTTCTGAAACAATTTCGCAGCCATGATTATTAAAGCCAAGCCGATTTATTAAAGCCTCATCTTTTTCTAATCTAAAAATTCTGGGTTTTGGATTTCCTAATTGTCTTTTAGGAGTAATTGTTCCAACTTCTACAAAACCATACCCTAGTTTAAATAAGGAATTATAAACTTCAGCACTTTTATCAAAACCTGCAGCTAAACCTATGGGATTAGGTAATTTTTCTCCTAATAAATTTGTTTCTAAAATTTCTTCCTTCTCAACATTGAAAAGGTTTTTTGGTAAAACATTAAATTTAAGTGATTTAATCGCTAAATCATGAGCAACTTCTGGGTCTAAAGAAAATATATAAGGTTTAAATATTGAAAACATTATTTTATTTTACTCTTTATTAATTCAATTGTTTCATTAAGTCCAAAAAAACTTATGAAAAATCCCATCCTTGGACCATTTTTTTCCCCAAAAACAACTTCATAAATCAATTTAAACCAATCTCTTAAATTTTTATCATATCCACTTTCCTTACCTGCAGTGTATACATGGGTTTGAATTTCCTCTGGTGATAATGACTGGTCAATTTTTTGAAGTTTATTAATTAAATTTAGTAAGGCTTTTTTTTCTTTTTGATTGGGTTTTTTAAATTTTTTATTTGGTTCAACCTTATCTTTAAAATAATTTATTGCATATCCAATTAACCCATCAAGTATTTTATGATCTTCCTGTTTTATTTCTTTATGAAATCTATTTATAAACTTCCAGAGAATATCTTTATTGTCTGCATTACTAGAACCAACCAAATTTAATAACATTGAAAAAGGCATTACAATTTTTTCTTTTGGTGGTTGCCCATTATGTACATGCCAAACAGGGTTCATCAATTTTTCCTTAATGTCCTCTTTAGGGTATTTTTCAATGTAAGACAGATATTCATCAACAGTCTTTGGTACGACTTCAGAATAAAGTTTTTTTGCTCTTTTTGGATTTGGATACATATATAAAGACAAGCTTTCAGGAGAAGCGTACCTGAGCCATTGATCTATTGAAATTCCGTTACCTTTAGATTTAGAAATTTTTTCCCCCTTTTCATCTAAAAATAATTCATATGCAAATCCATTTGGAGGTTTTTTTCCAAGTGTTCTACAAATCTTAGATGACAGTATAGCGCTCTCAGTCAAATCTTTACCGTACATCTCAAAATCAACATCAAAAGTAAACCATCGCATCGCCCAGTCAACTTTCCACTGCAATTTACATTTTCCGTCTAAAATATTAGACTCAACTTTTTTACCTTTGTTATCAAAAACTATAGCACCGGTTTTCTTATCCATGCTTAACATCGGTATCTCGAGTACTTTCCCTGTGTTTGGGCATATAGGTAAAAATGGACAATAAGTTTTTTGTCTTTCCTCTCTTAAAGTAGGTAAAATGATATTCATAATATCTTCGTATTTTTCTAAAACCCGCATCAAGGACGAGTTGAAGACTCCCTTTTTATAATTTTCGGTAGCACTCTTAAAAATAAATTTGAAATTAAATTTATTTAAAAATTCTTTAAGCATCTCATTGTTGTGTTCACCAAAACTTTTATATTTTTTAAATGGATCAGGTATTGATGTTAAAGGTTTGCCTAAATTTTCTTTCAAAATTTTATCGTTAGGAATATTTTCTGGAACTTTTCTTAATCCATCCATATCATCAGAAAAAGTAATTAATTCATGTTCGATTTTTTG
>MDSZ01216282.1_pt1 | contig 10963 bp, 10 predicted proteins | sample 811201 | NCBI WGS metagenome assembly MDSZ01 (sample SAMN05326647, study PRJNA326480) | marine metagenome | isolation source: seawater | place: Indian Ocean: North | collected 2010 | reverse complement strand
CCCTTATTCGCTCATCAATACCTTTGTAGTGGCCGCAGAGAATGATGATGTTCTTTTTTAGTGATAATTCGTTGCATGTATTTTGTTCCAAAAGCCCTCCATCGGGAGTCATGAATATTACCTCGTCATATTCTCTTTGGCTTTTTAATTCTTCTATGAGATTCACAATGGGTTCAATACTCATTACCATTCCTGCACCTCCACCATATTGATAGTCGTCTACATTTTTGTGCTTATTTGTAGCATAGTCCCGAATATTATGGACACATATCTCAACGAGGCCTTTTTCTTGAGCTCTTTTTAATATAGAGGCTGAAAATGGACCTTTGAGTAATTCAGGTAGAATGGTAAGTATATCAATTCGCACATCCAAATTTAATAACAATTTGTACCATATATATTTTTTATTGATTTCAATTCATTCATTGTTGCGTTTGATTCTTCTTTTCTTTGGATTTATAGTTATCTTGTATGCTTTGTATGAAACATAAATTATGAAGCCAATTACCTTTTCTTTACTATTCATCTTTACTTATTCAACTTTTTATTCCCAGTGTGAAGAGGTGACCTTGGAAACTATTTCCAATTCTGGTCCCTATGCTGTTGGGTATTTAATCGAAGGTGTTCATCCCATTCGTAACGGACCCGATTACGATGGAGCAACTATTTATTATCCAACAAATGGAACACCACCATACTCAGGTATTGCAATAATCCCAGGTTATTGTGGGGTTGAGTCAGATATTCAGGATTGGGGGCCATTTTATGCCTCACACGGAATAGTTGCCATTACTTTAGGAACAAATGACCCTTGTGCAGATTGGCCTTCTGCAAGAGCTACAGCCCTGCTTGATGCTATCGTTACGGTCAAGGAGGAGAATTCAAGACAAGACTCTCCATTAAAAGACAAAATCGATGTCAATAGTTTTGCTGTTTCGGGCTGGTCAATGGGTGGGGGAGGTTCACAACTTGCGGCTTCAATAGATCCATCCTTAAAGGCTGTAATTGGTTTATGTCCATGGCTTGATTTAAATGGTTTTGAGCCCTCTGATCTCATACATGAGGTGCCGGTTTTAATATTTACTGGTCAAAATGACAATATCGCCAATTCTGCAGAGTACGGTTATATGCACTACCAAGGAACACCTTCAACTACTGATAAGCTTTATTTTGAAATTGCAAATGGGGGGCACGGTGCTGCAAATTCACCTGATTTAGAAGGGGGTGAGGTAGGTGTTTATGCCCTATCTTGGTTGAAAACCTATTTGGATAATGATCCATGCTATTGTGAGTTTCTGATAAACACTCCATCAAATTCGTCAGATTATGAAACGAATATTGAGTGCGTGAATGCCGGAATTGACGAAGGTGAAAATTTGATACATTTTATTTATCCAAATCCAGTTCAAGATTATATTGAATTCACTAATGATGGAATAGAAAGTACATACGAATTAAAATCCTCTAATGGAAAATCAATTAAGTCAGGAATTGTTTCTCATGGATACAATAAAATCCTTTTTGAAAAACAAAATACCGAAGTCTATTTTTTGATAATTGCTGGTAAATCATACAAGCTAATAAGCATTAAATAGTTCAACTTTGTGCTCATGAAAATTTTTGTTTTATCTATTTTTTTGATTCTTTCTATTTTTTCATATGCTCAATATGATTGGGATTCTAATGAAACACCATCATATCCTGAGCTCATAGAGATATTGAGCAATATTTCTGATTCCTCGGATGTAATTAATATGTATGCTATGGGTTCTTCTGATTATGGTTTACCCATTTATCTATGTTTAATCAACGCGGGAGAGGATTCTCTTATCGCTTTTAGGAGGGCGAGAAATGAAACTACAATCCTATTTAATAATGGGATTCACCCAGGCGAGCCAGATGGAATTAATGCAATGATTATTTGGTTGAAAGAAGTTTCTAGGAAACCAGAATTGTTGGTTGATATGCCAATAATAGGATTTATACCTGCTTATAATATTGGTGGGATGATGAACCGATCAGGCTTCAGTAGAGCTAATCAAAATGGTCCATTGGAGTATGGATTTAGAGGTAATGCACAAAACTTGGATTTGAATCGGGATTTTATAAAAATGGATTCAAAAAATGCTTTCACCTTTACCAAGATTTTTCATGCGCTAGATCCCGATATTTTCGTGGATAATCATGTTTCGAATGGCGCTGATTATCAATATACCTTAACCTATATTTCGGGACTTCGAAATCGTATGGCGCCAAGTATAGAAAAAATCACTTACGAGAGTTTATTGCCAAAACTGGGGAAAGCTGTATTGAATAATTATTCTTTCGACCTTTTTCCGTACGTTAATTTAGTTGGAAAAACACCAGATAGAGGAATAAGCTCTTTTAACGATTTGCCAAGGTACTCTATGGGGTATGCAGGTCTTTTTCAGTGTATTTCTTTTACAGTTGAAACCCATATGCTAAAGTCGTTTCCTCAACGCGTAAGAGCGACCTATGCTTTTATGGATGAGATTATAAAATGGACTGGATCGCATAAAGAGCTCATTGAAGAATCGAGGTTAAAGGCAAAAGCTTATTCAAGATCAAAATCATTTCTTTTGATGAATTATCAAAGAAAGGAATACACCAATGATTCGATTCTATTCAAGGGATATGCGCATAGCTTTCCGAAGCATCGAACTACGGGTTTAAAAAGGTTAAAATATGACGTTTCCTCCCCTTATGAAAAATCAATACCACATTATTATGATTTTACAGCAATGGATTCTGTTAAATTACCCTCTTTTTATTATGTCGCTAGACAGGAAAAGGATGTGATTAAAAGGCTGAAAGCTAACAAAATTGAAATGGCTAAAATCAAAAGCGACACTGTGGTTGATTTAGGAATTTTTCGTGTACTGAAGTACGACACTCCTGATAAACCGTATGAAGGACATTTTTTCTTGAGTAATCCAGTGATTCAAAGAGAAACTCAGTCTGTAAATCTTAAAAAGGGAGATTGGAAAATAAAATGTAATCAAGCGAATGTCTTATACCTTCATTCCGTGCTTCAGCCAGAAGCGGAGGATTCATATTTTACTTGGAATTTTTTTGATAGCTATCTTCAGCAAAAAGAGTATTTTTCGAGCTATGTCTTTATCGATAAAATCGACGATATTTTGAAAAATAATCCGACGTTAAGAAAAGAATATAAGACAAAACGTAAAGAAGATTCTAGTTTTCGAGAATCAGAGTGGGACCAATTATATTTCATATATAAAAACAGCCCTTATTTTGAAAAAACTTACAATGTACTTCCAGTATTTTATCAAGACTGAATTAAAACGAAGGACAAGATATCTTTCTAAAGTTTTTTGGTTTTCTTCTACACTTGAGATTGAATCCCATGGATACTTCATGTGATCCTCCAGAAATTCCATTTCCTAGCTTAGAAACGGTAATATCATAGCTATATCCAAGCTTAAATTTATCAGTAGTAATACCAAAACAAAGAATAAATGCATCTCTGTTCCTGTACCATGCACCTACGGTAAAGTTTCCATACTTGACGTAGGTTCCAATATTAAGCTCCTGAAAACCGTTTTGATATTGGTAAATGATATTCGGCATGATACTCGTCGTGCTGTAATATTTACCTCTATTACCTAATGGAATATCTGCTCCAACATGTCCTGTAAATCGCATCGGTAATCGGGATTCTCCCAAAATCATAGACTCATCTGGTTGATTGAGGTGATGAACTGCACCACCGAAGTAAAAGTTTTTACCAAATCCAACAAATCCAGCTGATGCATCAAAGAAACCTCGTCGTCCGTTTCCTCTTGGAACGTCACCAGTTTGATAGATGAATCCTCTTCTAGGATCAATCATATCACCAAACGTTAATTTATCCCAGTCTAAAAACTTTTGAAACCAAGCAGCTCTCGCGCCAAACATCAATGAAAACTTCCTATTTACCTTTAGATTGTATGAATATATCAAACCAAGCATTGAGGTCGTAATTGTTCCTTGACCCTGCTGGTCATGCATGGCTAAAATTCCAACACCACCAGAAATTCCTTTTGCATAGGTATCGTATGCTGCTGAATAGGTAACGTAGTTTCCAGTTAATTGTGGCCACTCATTCCGATAATTCATAGATACTCTTGGACAACCCGAAGAACCAGCCAAGGCAGGATTCAAATAGATTGGATTGGCAAAAAACTGCGTAAATGTTGGGTCCTGCGCTTGAAGTTTAGGACATATAAAGACTAAAGTAATTATAAAGAGTAAATTTTTCATGAGCTAAAATGTTATGTACCTTCTTGTTTTCTTACTGATATTAGAGTTTATTCTTATTGTTAATTGGTGAGTGTAAAGTTGTTGATTCAAGCTTGGGATAAATGATCGTGTTGACTGCAGAATTAGAGCAAATCGATCTAGTGATAGTCCTATTGAACCGGTGTAATTTTTATCGAAGTCGGCAGCTGCACCGATATAAACTTTATCTAAATCAAGTGAAAATCCTCCGAAATATTGATTGTATTTATTTACTGAACGTAAATAGAAGTAGGGGTGAAAGCTTAACTTTTCATTCCTTGATACGTATTGGGTTCCTGCACAAACACTTAACACTGTTGGTGTTCGGTAATTTGTTGATTCCGTATTTTGGTATATATTTTCTGAATGATTTAGAACGTTTGTTGCTTGAACACCTACATAAAAGATATTTGTATTGATGGTAAATCCAATATCAAGATCTCTATACCATAATTTACGTCCCACATTCAAGGTACTGTCATAGGAGAATAATTGAGGCGAGTCTGAGTTGAAAATGGCCAAAGAATTGTTCTCTATTTTGTCACGATCCAAAAGCTTGTTTCCTATCTTTAACTTTGCTACAGGTTCTAAAAGGATGTTTCTACTCAAGGCAATTTTGGGAGATATCATTAATGCTCCATTCCAGTCTTTGATGCTTCCATCTGCATAATAATCATAGTTTACTTGTCCTCCAATACCAGAACGAATACCTCTAGCATAGCTATCAAAGGTAATTTGTTGGGTTAGCTTTCTTTGATCAGAATCCAACCACCTGACTCGTGATATAGATTGAAACCTTGATTGAGATACTGAGCCAATAGTGCTGAGGTTCGCATCAATTGACGAGGTTTGAGGTATCAGATAGTGATGGTCTCTGTAGTTGCTAAGTGCTACATTTTTGGAAAGGGCACGATCAATTTTATTTATAAGGGCTTTGGTGTTGTCTAAAAGGCTAAAAGATTTTGAATCGATTGTTTTTTTATTCGTTTTTTCTGCAAATTCTGTATAATCACCTTCAATCGTATTATTTGTTTTAATTCCACTTAATTGTGTGTCAAGATTCAATTCTAATTTTTCAATTAATAATTCTTGCTTATAAACTGGATTTGTGTTACCCAAAATAATTTCATTTCTAATCAAAGACTTTGTTTCCATCGGTTTCAAGGAAATATCAGCAATCAGATTTGAAGCTTCAAGTAAAGGGTCTCGGACAATATTATGGACTTCTTGACTGATATTGACCTTTGATTCATTCTCTTTTTTATTGATGATTGAAATTTCATTGTTTTGTTGAACCTCAGTTTGAGCTAGATTTGGTGAGCTAGAATCTTGCTCATCAAGATTTATTTGTCTTCCAATAAGCAAGATGATTATTAATCCGATTGTATTTACCAAAGCAAATACTTTACGGTTTTCAGTTTTCTTTTGAAGATGAATATCATTTACAAATGATTCAGAAGCTTTAATGTTCGACATTTTCCACATGTCTAAATCAACTTCAAGTTCAGGGTGATTTAAGATATAATTCTCCAATAATGATTCCTGCTCAGAACTCAAATTGCCTTCGGTGTAATCGAATAGCCATCGGTCTATATTATCATAATTGGGGGTAATCATGCGAGCTTATTCAATCCTTTTAACTGTTTTTTAATTTTCATTCTTGCACGGAAAAGGTATACTTTGACTTGTGACGGAGACAAATCAAGAATTTGTCCGATGTCATCGTAAGAATAACCTTCGATGTCTCTTAACAGAATTATACTTTTTTGAACTGGAGGAAGAATATTCACAATCCTTTCTACCATCTGTTGAGACTCAAAAGTTGAGTCCGGCATACTGGGTCTCTCAGGAAGTGATTGGCTGTCCATGTAACGCGTTCTTGACTTTTTATTTAAAAAGTTAATCATTGCATTGTGCGTACATTTGTAAAGCCACGATTTTACTCTTTCCAAATCAATTTTTTTTCTGTTAATCCATAGTTTTTCAAAAACATCTTGAACAATGTCCTTGGCATCCTCTTCGTTTCGCATGAAATGAAATGCGTAACGATAGAGTGGAGCGCCAAGCTCGTCAATCAAATTGTTGTATTCATGTCTTCTCAAAACTTGCTATTACAGTTAATACAAATTGAATAAGCTAAAAGTTACAGGTCTGCAACTCTTTAAACAAATATAGTGAATTTGTTGGGGAATTAAAATCCAAAATTATCAAAGCCTTCACTTGAAAGCTTTTGATATTTTTCTTCGTTAAATTCGAAAAGCTGTGAGGGTTTATGAGGAACCCCAACCTGCTTTTCATTAAGCGGGGTAAGTATTTGTAGATTTAATATCTTTCGTCTAAAGTTTCTTTTGTCCAATGGTTTATTCAGAATACTTTCATACAATTTGTGTAACTGACTCAAAGTAAATTTTTGAGGAAGAAGATTGAAACCTATTGGTTGAATTTTGATTTTTCGTTTAAGTTGCTCTCGTGCACATTGTAATATTTCATAATGGTCAAAAGCCAATTCATGAATTTCATTAATCGGAGCCCACCCGGCACTTTCTGCGAAAGAGGAAGCTTTCGGGTTAAAGTCATCCATTTTAACTAATGAAAAATACGCTACAGTAATAACTCTTGCTTCAGGTTCAGCTCTCATTGATTTTAGCCATTCTTTGTCAGACTCTTTTCCCATTCTGTTGGGATCGCCAAAAGCACCTATCTGTTCGAGATAAATATTGTCAATTCCTGTAAGTTCCTTTAAAATTCTTTTTGCAGCCTCATCTAGTGTTTCGTTGTCATAAATTAAGTCTCCTGGAACTGCTAATCTTGGACGCCCAGTTGTTTTCGAAATACCACTATCAATAAGTAAACAATAGAGCTGGTCAAAATCAAAACCAAAGATGATATTGTCAATAGATACGTTTGGATTTAATTCTAAAGCTTTATTTTTTTTGTTTGAGCTCAATATTAAGTTTTTGTTATATATTTGAAAGTGTGTTTATGACACACAGCTTAAAATACTATTTATGATTTTTATCATCGAAAGTGGATCAACCAAAAGTGATTGGGTTTTGATTGACGACAAAAATAACCAAAGTTTTTATAACACAATAGGGTTCAATCCTTATTTCCATTCTGCTGAAGTTATATCGGCAGAAATTGGCAAGCATCCTGATTTGACTCTGTTATCAGAAAAAATTGACCATATTTATTTTTACGGTGCAGGCTGTTCAAGTAAAAAGCTGAATAAGATTGTTGAAAATGGCTTAAGGACAGTCTTTCCATCAGCAAAAATACTCGTAGATCATGATTTATTGGCATGTGCTTATGCCACCTATGATGGAGAGCCGGGTATTTCTTGTATTCTAGGTACTGGTTCCAATTCTTGTTTTTTTGATGGCAAAAATTTAGTTGAAGAGGTGCCGGCTTTAGGATATGTATTGGGTGACGAAGGGAGTGGAAGTTATTTCGGTAAATACCTACTTTCAAGCTATTTATATAAAAGACTGCCTGAAGAAATTAATGATGCTTTTGAGAAAAGGTATAATTTAAATAATGCGACAATTGTAGATAAAGTCTATAAAGAATGTAATGCCAATGTTTATATTGCCTCTTTTATGCCATTCGTAATTGAGCATAAAGACCATCCTTACTTTAATGAATACATCATTAAAGGTTTAAAACACTTTCTTGAGGTTCATGTGTGTTGTTATCCCAGCTACAAGCAAACATCTATTCATTTTGTAGGCTCTTTATCAGCTCTGTTAGAAAAAGAGTTAAATATCGCAGCTCGGGAAATGGGAATTGAAATTAAATCAATTGTCCAGAAACCAATTGGCCCCTTAGTGGATTACCACCTGAACTATATTTTGAATGATCAGTTGGTCGATTGAATTACTTTTTACATCTGATTATAACTTCATTGCCAATTCTTGGTTTTATTGAAAATTTACATTCTTCAATATGTACAGAGGAAAATTGGGAATTAAAAAGCTTTTCATAGTGCTCGACATTTCCTCCGAATGGTGGGCCTCCCTCGAATTTACGATTAAATAGAACACCTAAAAGTTGTCCTTTTGGATACAATAGCTCGTGACATTTTAACACATATTTTTCACGTAATTCTGGGTTAATGGCACAAAAAAATGTTTGCTCAACAATCAAGTCATAGGATTCTTTGTGTTCAAAAAAGTCACCATGTAAAATTTGATTTTCAGGAAAATTAGGGTTTCGATTTTTGAAATTTTTAAGGGGCTGTTTAGAAATATCAATAATGTAAACATTTGTGAAACCCTTATTATATAAATATTCAGCCTCGTATGCATTTCCACATCCGGGAATTAATATTCTAATTTTTTTATTATTGAATTGATGAAATAATTTTATCAACGGTTTTGATGCTTCGCCTATATCCCATCCCGTTTCATTATTTTCATAACGTTTACTCCAATAAGATTCATCCATAATTCTATTTTATTCATCCTCTTTAAACAATATCCAGACTATCCTCAATTGCATTGTAAATTTTGGCAAGTTGCTCATTTGAAATAATAAATGGTGCAAGAATATAAACGGTGTTTCCTAAAGGTCTTAAATATATGCCCTTATCCATATAGAAATCAAATAGCTTGTACCTCAAATCTCCATACCTGTCGGTTTCGATATTTAAATCTATGGCAGCAATAATACCTTGTTGCCGTGTGCTCTTTACTTTAGGATGTTCATTAATGTTTTCTAAAAATGACTTATGCGCCGTTGTAATTCGATCAATACTCTTTTGTATTTCTTCAGACATTAATAATTCTATGCTGGCTCTGGCAGCCGAGCAAGAAGTTGGATTGGCAGAGTAGGTGTGGCCATGAAAAAATCCTTTTTGCATTTCTGAGCTTAAAAAAGCTTCGTAAATTTTATCAGAACAAGACGTAATTGCCATTGGAACCAAACCTCCCGTTAAAGATTTGGAAAGACATATAATGTCAGGTAATTCAATCAAGTATTCAGAAGCAAAGTTTTTTCCTGTTTTTCCAAACCCCGTCATGACCTCATCGGCAATTGTAATCACATTGAATTTTTTGGCAATTTCCAACAACTGATTTAATAAGTTTGCATCGTGCATCTTCATTGCGGCTGCACCCTGTACCAAAGGCTCATATATGAACGCGGCGACATTGTTTTCTGATAGTAGCTTTATGAATTGTATTTTTACTTCTTCTATATTGTTTTTATTTGGTACTGGTATTCTATCTACCTCTAGGAAATGATCTTCAAATGGTCCATTATATATAGAAAGTCCAGAGACAGACATTGCTCCAAAGGTGTCTCCATGGAAGCCATCTTGAAAAGCAATAATTCTATTTCTTTTCAGTCCTTGATTAAAATAATATTGAAGAGACATTTTTATAGCAATATCTACAGAGGTAGAACCATTGTCAGAAAAAAAAATCTTTTGTTGATTTTGTGGTAAAATTTTCATCAAAGATTTGGCTAAATCTGTAGCAGGTTTATGTGTGAAGCCCGTGAACACTACATGGTCTAAGTTCCTCATCTGATCAGATACTTTTTGTGTAATGTACGGATTACAATGTCCATACATACAAGTATACCAAGAGGCAATGGCGTCAATATATTCATTGCCGTTTTCGTCATAAAGAATAGCGCCTTTCGCTTTTTTAATGACAATATGTTCTGGATGCAACTGATGCTGTGTCAGCGGGTGCCAGATATGCTTTTTATCGACTTTTTGACTCATTTGATCAATACTTCAATGGAATTTGTTCTGCAAATTTACGTATTGTATCCTTGTTTATCAACGAAAATAAAGGAACCCTAAATAAGCACGGAACTCCTGTCATTTTCTCAATAATTTTTTCAGTTTCTGGCAGTTCATCACCTACATAGACAATTCCAAATACATCAATGTTTTTTTGCTTGAGGTGGGATACGGTCAGAAGCGTATGATTTATGTTACCAAGATATTCTTTTACTACGAGTATGACTGAACAATTAAACTTTATTATGAGGTCACAAATGGTCTCATTTTTATAATTAATTGGTACCAAAAGACCTCCTGCTCCCTCAATAATTAATTTCGATGTTTTTGTAGGTAAATTTACTTTTTCAAGTAAGATGTTTTCATTTTCAATTTTTGCGGCAGCATGAGGTGATAAAGGCTCATTTAATAAATAGGATTCTTCAAATACTTTAAAATTGGGTCGGTTCACAAGTTTTTTTAATGATTCTGAATCTGTGCCAAGTTCTTTACCCGTTTGAATAGGTTTCCAATAGTCAAATTTGAGATATTCGCATAAGATAGCCGAAACAACTGTTTTTCCTACGTCTGTACTTATTCCTGTAACGAATAATGGTGCATTTGGGGTATTCATAGAATTGAGATTGATAAAGTTTAAATAAATGGATTCAAATTTCAGTCTTTATGTGGAATGTATACATAAGTCATTTTTGTTCTCCAACCGCCAATATGCAGTATGACTTCTGCATCTCTTTGTTCGACACTCGTTATTGGTCTTAAGTCAATAATTAAGGTTTCGTCTATAAGTGAACAAGCTTCACCAGAATTTTTTATAAACAATCTAGCTTCTCGTGCATTTCTATTTTGATCATCGTAAAACAGTGGACCACCCATAAATTCAAATGAATCTTTACCTGAACATGATGCTTT
>MDSZ01205638.1_pt1 | contig 10963 bp, 8 predicted proteins | sample 811201 | NCBI WGS metagenome assembly MDSZ01 (sample SAMN05326647, study PRJNA326480) | marine metagenome | isolation source: seawater | place: Indian Ocean: North | collected 2010 | reverse complement strand
ATTGTAATAATCTTTTAATTGAATTTTTTCAATCAGTAGCTTAATTATTTCTGTTGGGTTAAGTTCTTTACATTTTAATGACAAGTCTAAAATCAGGTTACGAAATGAATCAATAGATTTGAGTTGTTTTTTTCCAACAGAAAGATTTTTTGCTATTGTATCTAATAACGAAATTTTCTCTTCTTCTGCGTATTTTTTAATTTTATTTATCGTAGTTTTTCCAATTCCACGTGCAGGGAAATTTATAATTCTTTCAAAACTAAGGTTATCTTTGGGATTGATGATTAATCTTAAATACGAAAGTATGTCTTTTATTTCTTTTCTATCATAAAACTTTACACCACCAACTATTTTATAGGGTATATTATTTTTTCTAAGTTCATCTTCTATAGCTCTACTTTGCGCATTTGTACGATATAAAATAACTAATTCTTCATAATTTCGACCATTTTTATACTCTAGATGTATATTTTGAATAATTTTACGGGCTTCAAATCTTTCATCTTGACTTAGATGTAACGAAATTAGATTTCCTCCATTTTTATCGGACCATATTTTCTTATTAGCACGATTCTTATTATTTTTTATAACAGAATATGCAGCACTTAATATAATTTCTGTAGATCTATAGTTTTGCTCTAGTTTGAAAATTTTTGGATTTTCATAATTATCTTTAAATTCCAGAATATTTTTTATATCGGCACCACGCCAACCATATATAGATTGATCATCATCCCCAACAACACATATATCACATTTATTATTTGATAATAGTTGAATCAGCTGAAATTGAGTTTTATTCGTATCTTGATACTCATCAACTAAAATATATTTTATTTTTTTTTGATATTTGTTTAAAGTGGTAATATCATTTTCAAAAAGTTTAATGGTCAATAATATAAGATCATCAAAATCAACAGCATTATTAACTTTTAATTGTTTTTGATATTCATCATAAATCAAGGAAAGTCTCTTTTCAAAAAAATTCTCTTTCTGACTTAATAAATCATTTGGATATACCATGGAGTTTTTTAGCTTACTAATATATGAATTAACCGCAGAAGGAGAAAACTGTTGTAAATCATAATTCTGCTTTTTAATAATATCTTTCAGAAGATTTTTAACATCTTTTTGGTCATAAATTGTAAATGCTGAAGTGTAACCTAATTTATATATTTCATTCCTTAAAATTCTTGCACATATAGAGTGGAATGTCCCAATTTTTATTGAATTTACAGGAATTTCAGGTAATAGATTCTGGACTCTCAATTTCATCTCTTTTGCAGCTTTGTTTGTAAAAGTGACTGCTAGTATCTGATTCGGTTGATATCCTTTTTCTTGAATTAAAAAAGCAATTTTATGTGTTAATACTCTTGTTTTTCCGCTACCTGCACCAGCAAAAATTAAAATTGGTCCTTCAGTATATTTAACTGCCGACAACTGTTGTGGATTTAAAGATGATAAATTCATTATTTTTTTTTCTTCTTCAGTTTTTGTAGTTTTAATTTAAATGCTTTTTTTGCTCGATTATGTTGTTTAATTGTTTTTGAGAAAGTATGATATCCAGATCCGTCAGCAACAAAATACAAATAATCTGTGGTTAATGGCATGACAGCTGCCTTTAAAGCTTCAAGTCCAGGACTATTTATTGGTCCAGGTGGTAAGCCTTTATATTTATAAGTATTGTACGGATTATCAATTTTTAAATGTTTGTAATAAAGTTTAATATTTTTACCTGGTATTGCATATTGAACGGTTGGATCTGCTTGAAGAAGCATTTTTTTTTGAAGTCTATTGTGATAAACAGATGATATTTTTTTCATTTCATTTTCAAACATAGCCTCTCCTTGAATAATTGAAGCAAGTGTAACTACTTCTAACATTGACATATCTAGTTTCTTTGCAAAATACTGAAGTGATTTGTCGTAATGATGAAAAAATTGATTAGTCATCACTTGTATGATATCTTCTTCCAAGCTTGAAGAAAGGAAATAGTAAGTATCTGGGAAGAGAAACCCTTCGAGAGATGGAGCATTAATATTCAAAGTTGACATGAAATTATGGTCTTTGCATAATTGTTCAAATTTATATGCATCAATATTCATCTTAGAATCAATTTCTTTTATGATTCTATATAATTCCCAGCCCTCAATTATTGTGACTTTTATTTTTTTACCTGATGGAGCAGTAATTAATTTTATTAAATCATGGATATTACTTAATCCTTTAAGTTCATATTTCCCCGGAAAAATTGCTTTTGTTTTATTCATAATATAAAGACCTACTTTAAATACATTACCATTAAAATCACATGATTTAGCATAAAGAGAATCAGAAACTTGGGAAACTGTTGCACCTTTTGGTATAATGAATTGTGCATTTGAATCATTACAATTGATTTTCCAAGATAGAATGACATTAACTGTTATCAGAAGAGCAAACGTTAAAAAAAAGGTAAGACATAAAATTAAAATTTTAAAATTTTTAATTTTGTACAATTTAATAAAATCCATTGATCTGAATTTAGAATAAAAACAAAAGTACATACAAATAAAGATGATTATTTTTTTTTCATTTACTTGGATTTAATTTTAAATGTAATGTATATTATTTTCTATTGCAAAAGAGTAAGTACACAAGATTATTTCAATCATGGGATTATAATAGGATTAATTACCTGATCTTTTTTTTCGGTATAATTGTAATCATTTCTGGATACTTATTAATGTGGTCAGGTGAAACAACTAGTTTTCAATCTGTTAAACTTGCTCCAGTTATATTAGTCCTAGGCTATTGTGTTATAATTCCTGTTTCACTACTTTACAGGAAAAAAAATAAATAGGGGTGGTAGTTCAATTTGGTTAGAGCACTGGCCTGTCACGCCAGAAGTTGCGGGTTCGAGTCCCGTCCATCCCGCTGAAGATTAGCCTCAACAAATAATACTCATGTTGAGGCTATTTTTATTTTTATGTTATAAATTTCCCCAATTTTATTTTCAAAATAAATCTATTTATTAATCATTTATTTTTAAAGTTAATTTAACTTCTCTGTCGGTAGTCTTATTACAATCTAATTAAAACAACAAAATCAAAGTTACAAATTTTTAAACTGTTTTTTTAAAAAACGAAAATAAATAGTTGTAAATTTATAGGTAGAAATTTTAACAAAAAAAAGAAATTATGCCTCAAATTACAAGAAGATATACATTTTGCGCTGCTCACCAGTATTGGAATGACAATTGGGATAGTGATCGCAATGAAAAAGAGTTTGGAAAAGATATATATGTACATGGTCACAATTATACACTCGACATTACTGTAAAAGGAAAAATAAATCCTGAAAATGGTTTTTTAATCAATCTTGAAAAGGTAGATGATACGGTAAATAGATTGGTTAAAAAATTAGATCATAGTCAGATTGAAAAGGATATAGAATGGTTTAAAGGCAAACAACCATCCTCAGAAAATCTAACTGTTTATATATGGGATAATATTTCAAAAAATATTCCCTCACCAGCAAAACTCCACAGGGTGAGACTGCATGAGACTCCCAGAATATTTACTGATTATTATGGACCGGAAAATGAGTAAAATGGATAAAAATTCCAAAGAATTAATAGAAAGCTTAACTGAAAAATTATTACACAGTATTGGAGAAGATCCCAGTAGAGAGGGTTTATTGAGAACACCTCATCGTGTTGCAAAAGCATGGGATGATTTTTCACAAGGCTACAGGGCAAACTTAGATGAAATTATAAACGATGCTATATTTAATGAAAATTGTAGTGAAATGGTTGTAGTAAGAGATATAGAGTTTTATTCAATGTGTGAACACCACATGGTACCATTTTTTGGACGAGCACATGTTGGATATTTACCAAAGGGAAAAGTCATTGGACTTTCAAAAATACCAAGAATTGTTGATATGTTTTCAAAGAGGTTGCAAGTACAAGAAAGACTAACTTCTCAGGTTGCATATACTTTACAGGATGTTTTAAACCCTGTCGGTGTCGCAGTAGTAATGGAGGGTCGTCATTTATGTATGCAAATGCGTGGTGTTGAAAAGCAAAATAGTTTTACATCCACTTCCGCTATGCTTGGACAATTTAGAAAGTCAGCGGAAACTCGTTCTGAGTTTTTGTCAATTATTGGGAAGAAATAAATAGTTAAAATTACATTGATAAACTCGCAAATATTTAATGAATTTATTTTAGAAACTAAATATGAAAAAATTTGATCTTATAATTATTGGAGGGGGACCTGGTGGTTATGTTGCAGCAATTAGAGCTGCACAATTAAAATTAAAAGTTGCAATAGTTGAAGACAAGCACCTTGGAGGAATATGTTTAAATTGGGGCTGTATCCCAACCAAAGCATTATTGAAAAATGCTGATGTACTCCATACGATTCAAAACGCTGCTTTGTATGGTATCGACATAAAAGATTTTACCGTCAATTGGAAAATGGTAATAAAACGTTCAAGAGATATTTCTAAAAGGTTGTCTAAAGGAATAGAATATCTTTTGAAAAAAAATAAAATTACACATATTTCTGGTAGGGGAGAGCTAATTTCTAATACTCAGGTTGTAGTGAAATCCGAAAATGAAAAAGAAAAAAAAATTTCAGCTAAAAATATAATCATTTCAACAGGATCAAGGCCAAAATACTTTCCAAATATAATTCCTGATGCTAAAAGAATAATTACTTCAAGAGAGGCTATGATATTAAAAGAGAAACCAACTAGCATAGTTATAATTGGAGCAGGCGCGATTGGAATAGAATTTGCACATTTCTATAATTCATTTGGTACGAAAGTTACTATTATAGAGTCAATGACTCATATTTTACCAAATGAAGATAAAGATGTGGCAGATGAACTAGCAAAAATATTTAATAAACGTGGAATTGAAATAATTACAGGTGAACTTGTAGATTCGGTAGAGAATCAAGGAGGTAATATTGAAGTTGTGCTTAAGTCTAAGGAAAAGATTATTTCAGATTATGCAATAGTTGCAGTTGGTGCCCAATCAAATATTGAAAATATAGGTCTGGAAAAAGTGGGTATAAAAACAAAATATGGATCTATTTTAGTTAATCAATATTTGCAAACAAATGAAGAAAATATCTTTGCAATAGGTGATGTTGTTGGTCCTCCAATGTTAGCCCATAAAGCATCTAGGGAAGCTATAGTTGCTGTTGAAAAAATTGCGAATAAAGATCCAGAACCAATGAAATATGATAATATACCTAGTTGTGTTTATTCTAATCCCGAGATAGCATCTGTAGGATTAACTGAAAAGAAAGCATTAGAAGCAGGATATAAGATAAAAGTCGGTAAATTTCCATTTAGAGCTCTTGGAAAATCTATGGCTTCAGGTGAAACAGATGGTTTTGTAAAAGTAATTTATGATGAAAAATATGGTGAAATGATAGGTTGCCATATTATTGGATTTGAAGCGACAAATCTCATTACAGAAGCTACTATAGCTAGAAGATTAGAGACTACTTGGCATGAAGTATTAGAAACAATTCATCCGCATCCCACATTATCAGAGGGACTTTTAGAAGCAACTGCAGACGCATTGGGAGAAGCTATTCATATTTAATGATTAATGCTTCGAAAATAGAATATGAACAATTGATACCATTTATCATGAATAATTGTTCAGATAAATTAAATAGTTTTTGGTTGGGAAAAATCGAGTATAAATTAGCGTGGTATTTGCAGAAAAAAATACATAAACATGTTTCACTAAATAAAATAAATGGAGTTAATTTATATCTCGAACATGAACCAGTTTATACTTTTGGAAAGAATGCGGATAAAAATAATTTACTACCTTCACATCCTAAAGATGCAAAAGTTGTTCAAATAGATAGAGGAGGAGATATAACTTTTCATGGTCCAGGACAACTGGTTGTCTATCCAATAATTAATTTAAATCATTTCAAAAAGAGTATTTCATGGTATATGCGTTCGTTAGAAAACGTAATAATACAATTTCTCAGTAAATACAAAATAAGTAGCAAGCGAATTGATGGGTTGACAGGTGTATGGGTTAATGAAGAAAAAATATGTGCAATGGGAGTCCGTTTGGCAAAGTGGACTTCAATGCATGGGTTTGCTTTGAATATTAATCCTGAGATGAAATATTATGACGGAATGATTCCATGTGGAATTTTTGAATATGGAGTTACTTCACTCACAAACGTATTAAGCAAAGAGTTTAAAGTTGAAGAAATTGCAAGACAGGTCGATGATATTCTAAGACCTATTTTATTAGAGGAATTTAATTATGAAACTACATGGATTTACAAAGAAACAACTGCTTGATATTTATAAAAAAATGGCACTTTCTCGTTATTTGGACGAAAAACAACTTATTCTACTGAAGCAAGGAAAAGGATTTTTTCATATTGGCGCATCTGGGCATGAGGCAGCACAACTTGCTGCAGCATCTGTATTAAAACCAAGTTTTGATTATGCATATCCATATTATCGTGAACAGGCATTTTGTTTAGGATTTGGTATGACAGTTAAAGAACATTTATTAGCCTTTTTTGCTAAAGAAGACGATCCGAGCTCTGGTGGACGACAGATGCCACAACATTTTGGACATAAAGATTTAAATATTGTGAGCCAATCAAGTCCAACAGGAACACAATATTTGCAAGCTGTTGGTACCGGATCTATATTAAAAAAAGAGGGTAACGGAGCTGTAGTTTACGTTTCTTCGGGAGAAGGCACAACAAGTCAGGGTGATTTCCATGAAGCTCTCAATTGGGCTAGCAGAGAAAAATCACCAGTCATATTTCATATTGAAAACAATGGATATGCAATTTCTGTCCCTATATCTCAACAGACAAGTGGTGAATCTGTTTATGATATTTGTGCTGGATATGACTCTCTATCTAGGTATAATGTCGACGGTTGTAATTTTTTTGAAACAAGTTTAGCCTTTAAAAAAGCAGTAGAAAGGTCAAGAAGTGGTAAGGGTCCATCAGTAATAGTGTCAAACGTAGTTCGATTATTACCGCATTCTTCTTCTGATGATCAAAGAAAATATAGAGACAAAAAAGATTTAGAGGCTGACAAAAAGCGAGATCCTTTAGATCTTTTCAAAAGGAAATGTATTAGTAATGGTATTGCCAAGGAATCTGACTTTGATAAAATATTGAGTGAATCAAAAAAACAAATTGATGATGAAACTATATGGGCTGAAAAACAATCTAATCCAGAACCAAAATATTGGAATAGAAATCTATTTTCTATCAATTTCAAAGATGATAGGTTGAATTATGAATCTTCTATACCAAACGGAGAAAAAATTGTATTAGTTGATGCAATAAATCATGCTCTTGATGAGGAATTAGAGCATAATCCAAAAACTCTAATTTATGGACAGGATGTTGCTGGTGAAAAGGGGGGGGTTTTTACAGCAACACGAGGTCTCACAGCAAAACATGGAAAAAATAGAGTATTTAATTCGCCTTTGGCAGAATCATCAATTATTGGCACAGCGATAGGTATGTCTGTTCTAGGATGGAAACCAATTGTAGAGATTCAATTCGGTGATTATATATGGACTGCAATGATGCAAATCAGAAATGAAATGGCAACAATGCGATATCGTTCAAATGGAAATTGGACAAGTTCATTCGTAATTCGTGTTCCAGTTGGTGGTTATATTCATGGCTCGCTTTGTCATAGTCAAAGTATAGATGGATATTTTACTCATTTACCTGGATTATTAATTGCTTATCCATCAAATGCATCAGATGCAAAAGGTTTATTAAAAACAGCTTGTAGGATAGATGAACCTGTACTTTTTATGGAGCATAAGGGATTGTATCGCCAAGGATTTGCTTCCTCTCCTGAACCAAACAAAGACTATCTTTTACCATTCGGAAAAGGAAAAATCGTTCAAAATGGTAGTGAAATAACAATTGTAACATGGGGTGCTCTTGTTCAAAAATCTGTCGAAGCAGCAAAAGCATCTAATTTAAGTGTAGAAATAATTGATATCAGGACTTTAAATCCATTGGATATGGAATTAATTTTAAAATCAGTTTCCAAAACTAATCGTGTAATTGTTGCTCATGAGGATAACTTAACTGGTGGATTTGGTGGAGAAATAGCATCACGAATAGCTGAAGAGGGATTTGAATATTTAGATGCACCCGTAAAAAGAGTAGCTTCTAAAGATTCACCAATAGCTTATGCTTCTGTTTTAGAAAATGAAATTTTAGTTCAAACTGATTGGATTATTAAATCAATCAAAGAAGTCAAAGACTATTAAAAATGGACTTCAAAATTAAGAAAACCAAGGGTTTATATTTATATCGACAGATGCTAGTTCCCAGGATAATAGAGGAACAGATGCTTTTATTTTTAAGAAAAGGTAAAATAAGTAAATGGTTTTCGGGTATAGGGCAAGAAGCTATTTCAGTTGGTGTGACTGAAGCATTAAATTCTGATGATATCATTTTACCTATGCATAGAAATTTGGGAGTGTTTACTTCTCGTAATGTAGATTTGGAAAAACTATTTTCACAATTAATGAATAAAAAAGGTGGTTTTACAAAAGGTCGTGACCGATCATTCCATTTTGGAGAATTAAAGTATAATATAGTTGGTATGATTTCACATTTAGCTGCAATGCTGCCTGTGGCCAATGGATTTGCTTATGGTTTTCAATTAGATAATAAAAAACGTGTTGCCGTAGCGTTTGTTGGAGACGGCGCTACTAGCGAGGGTGATTTTCATGAAGCATTAAATCATGCAGCAGTATGGAATTTACCAGTTTTATTTATCATTGAAAATAATGGATATGGGCTTTCAACACCTGTTGAACAACAATACAAATGTAAAGATTTAATAGATAAAGCAAAAGGGTATGGTATTTTAGGAAATATTGTTGATGGCAACAATATAGAAGATGTTTTTAAATCGACCCAATTAGCTGTTAAGCATATTCAAAAAGGTAACGGACCATTTCTAATAGAAGCCAAAACTTTTAGAATACGGGGGCATGAAGAAGCTTCAGGTACAAAATATGTATCTAAAGAACTTATTGATTATTGGGCAAAAAAAGATCCAATCGTTCAACTAGAAAATTATTTATTAAAAGAAAATTGGATAAATCAGAAAAATATCGATGACTTAAAAAAATCATTACTTTCTGAAATACAACCGATCTTAGACAGAGTTTCTTTAAAATCTAAAGATTCATCAACTGCTGAAATTGAGTTGAATGATGTATATGCAGATTCCTTTTATCAAATTAAAAAACCCTCTAAGAATTCTGATACTAAAAGGTATATTGATGCCATACAAGAGGGATTGTATCAGAAAATGGAATCAGATCAAGATGTTGTAATTTACGGACAGGATATCGCTGAATATGGTGGTGTTTTTAAGATAACAAAAGGTTTTTTGGAACAATTTGGACCAAAGAGGGTTAAAAATACACCTATAATTGAATCAGGACTAATAGGCATGGGGCTTGGGCTGAGTTTAAATGGTAAAAAACCAATTATTGAGATCCAATTTTCAGACTTTGTAACATGTGGTTTTAATCAAATCGTAAATAATTTAGCTAAAACACACTATCGCTGGGGTGAAGCTGTTAACGTCACGATTCGTATGCCTTATGGTGGTGGTATGGGAGCAGGACCTTATCATTCACAATGCCCTGAATCTTGGTTTTATCATGTTCCTGGATTAAAAATTGTTGCTCCATCCTTCCCTGAAGATGCCAAGGGATTAATTATTGCAGCAATTGATGAACCCAATCCGGTTTTATTTTTTGAACACAAGGGTTTATACAGAGGATCAAAGGGATCTGTACCCGTAAATCAATATCATACAGAAATTGGTAAAGCAAAAATTGTTAATACTGGTGATGATTTGACCATTGTATGCTATGGTTTAGCAGTTCATTGGGCATTAGAGGCTGCAGAAAAATTAGTAAAGGAAAATATTCACATCGAGGTTGTTGATTTAAGAACTTTACTTCCTTGGGATAAGGAAACTGTAAAACAATCAGTTGAAAAAACTGGACGTTTATTAGTTATTCATGAGGATAATATCACTGGTGGAATCGGTGCTGAGATAACCGCTTGGGTCGGCGAATATTGTTTTGAATATTTAGATGCACCAGTTTCAAGATTGGGCTCTTTGGATATACCAATACCTGCAAATGAAATTATTGAACGGGAAATTTTTTGGCCAAAAAATAAAATTATCCCAAAAATAGAAAATATAATAAAATACTAGAAAGGTTAATTATGAAGCTTTTAGGGTTAGATTATTTAGATATTTCAAATCAATTTAGTGAGGATGAATTGATGGTTCAGAAAACCGCAAGAGAGTTTGTAGATAACGAAGTAATGCCAGAAATTGATCATTATTTTAATGAGGGTAAATTCCCAATGCATTTAGTGAAAAATTTTGGTCAACTTGGTTTACTAGGATTAAATTTACCAGAAAAATATGGGTGTGCTGGAATGTCTCATATTTCATACGGTCTTGTATGTCAAGAATTAGAGCGATGTGATTCTGGTGTAAGATCTTTTGTTTCAGTTCAGGGTTCATTGGTTATGTATCCAATATATGCTTATGGAAATGAAGAACAGAGAATGAAATATTTACCTAAATTAGCAACAGGTGAATATATTGGATGTTTTGGATTAACTGAATCTGATTATGGCTCAAATCCTGGAGGAATGATAACTCGTGCAAAAAAAACTGAAGGGGGATACATACTAAATGGCTCTAAAATGTGGATAACAAATGGAACTATTGCTGATATTGCAATTGTATGGGCAAAGACAGATGATGAGGTTGTAAGAGGATTTATTGTTGATACTGATTCAGAAGGATTTTCTGCACCAGAAATGAAAAATAAATGGTCATTAAAAGCATCAATTACTTCTGAACTAATTTTTGAAGATGTTTTTGT
>MDSZ01214024.1_pt1 | contig 10965 bp, 11 predicted proteins | sample 811201 | NCBI WGS metagenome assembly MDSZ01 (sample SAMN05326647, study PRJNA326480) | marine metagenome | isolation source: seawater | place: Indian Ocean: North | collected 2010 | reverse complement strand
CAACCAAGAAAGCGGATGCCAAAACGACAACCGCCAAAGAATAAAACTTGGGTACAACTGACGAAAAATTTCGTTAAGGAATGGCCGGAGGTTCTAGAAGGATTACACTTTCAGAACATGCCGGTCAAGTACCTGCTCTACATTAACATCATTCTAAAAAACAACCTCACTATACACTACGACATAGCCAAAGAGCTGAAGTCAAAAAAGCAAGAAACTATTGCTAGATTTCTAAGGAAAACAATAGAAGAGAACTACATCAAGATAAAAAGTGTTGATATGAAATTTGACATACCGGCTTTGAAAAAAGATATGGAATCTAAAACTTCATTGCTGATGGCCAAGACTTTTAAACGATAGAATTAAATTTTTCAATAACGTAACCAATCTCATCTTCCGTCATAAGCGGCCAACAAGGTAGACTCAATATAGTGTTTGCAACATTGTCGGTATTTCTGAGTAGGTCTTTACTGTTGTAGGCCGGTTGTGCATGACAACCAAGCGGCCACATCACTCCGGTTTGTACGCCTTGTTCTGCAAGTTTGCTTCTCACGTCAGATCTATCTCTGACACGAACGGTGTATTGGTTATACACGTTGTCGCACCATGTTGCTGTTTTAACCATCGTATCTGTATTCAATTCTTGGTCATATATGGATGCAATTTTTTTACGATCATTATTGTGTACATTAATTTTTGTAATCATGTAATTTAGGACATTCGCCTGCATGGAGTCTAATCTTTCGTTCCAACCGAGAAATTCATGCAAATATTTGTCAGTTCTGCCATGATCCCTTGACATGGTTATTTTGTCTATGTAATTCTGATTACCAACCACTGCCCCACCATCACCAAAACACCACATATTTTTTGCGGGATAAAAACTGAAACAAGTAAGGTCGTTATAACTGCCATTGATCATGCCTTTATATTTTCCGCCAAAACTTTGTGCGGCATCTTGCACAACAGGAATATCTCCGGCAATTTGTTTGATTGTTGCCCAATCGCAAGTGTGTCCGAATATATCTACACCCACGATTGCTTTTATACCTTTTGTAGAACTTACTATGCCTGCTAAATCATCAGTGTTTACAGTGTAGTTCTCTTTGTTACAATCTGCCCACACAATTTCTAGACCCAATTTTGATGCCATCTCGGGTGTGCTTATGAAAGTGAAACTTGGTATTACAATTTTATCGCCAGGACGCAATCCCAGGCACTCATAGGCCAATAACAAAGCACTGGTTCCACTGCTTACACCAACTGCTGGTGCGTTGCAATATTCAGACAAATTCTTTTCAAACTCTTCAACTTTTGGTCCTTTAATGAACCAACTGTTATCAATGCAATCGTGAACTGCCTTATCCAATTCTTGTTTGGAATTTTTATAAATCCTGTTTAAATTTGCGTAGGGGACTTCCATTTTTTCTCCAATTCATTTTTCCAATCTAAACCCTTTGATTTATATTCTTTTGCCTCGTGTAAAAGCAAAGTGGTAGTGTGATCAAATGCATCTAGGAAACTTACATCAAACGGTTGTGCTTTTATACCATTTCCTGTTAGATGTGTCCTCACTATGTTCTCAATGGTGTTGCCTTTGATGTTACCAATGATATACCTATCACTGCCAGGTCTTTCTAAGAATCCAGTTTCATGATACACATAAAGATTGCCTAAACTGTCTATAGCCGTTGCTATCTGTGGCCAACCATGCTTGTCCATTTGTTCATGTGTTGCCATTTTTATAGGACCAGAAGGTTTACCGTGCCTTACTGTGTGTAGGGCATAGCCATAATCTATATGTACATCTGTGTCTTGTTCAACTGCTAAAAATATATTGTGTAATTTTTCTCTCTCCTCATTGGATATGTAATTGTTTGATTGTGAAAAATCTTCACGTAAAGTTATGAAAGATATTTTAAAATCAGACACACTGTTTATTTCATTCACCATTTTAAACACATCTCGCACATCTTCACTGTGTCCAGGCAAAATTATCCAATTGACTCCTAGTTTAATTTTGCTATTGGTTGTGGGAATTTTTTGACAAAAATCCTTTAAGTTTTTCAACACAATATCATAGGCTTTTTTATTCTTTGTTACTCTATAATAACTTTCTTGATCAAATCCATACAGACTTACACGCATGACTTCGAGATCCAGTATACCAGGTTGTTTTTCCAAAAATTTCTCTGTCAAAGCATATCCATTGGTGTACATCTGCATTTTGAATCCTTGGCTGTTACCGTAACTTATTATTTTTCCAATGTGCGGATTTGTCAAAGGTTCGAGCCCTCCACTTATCCTGAATCGGTCTTGCCAAAATTTTCCTTGTTTTGGATCTTGGTCGATAACCTGTTTGAACACTTCAAAACTTTTATCGATGTCGCCAGATTGGTATTTGGCATTATAATTACGTCCACAGAAGGTACAAAAAAACTGGCATGTCATACCCGGATACAATCCGATCCTATTAGGATATGCATAAGTGCCTTCTACTGCATGTTCTAGTGAACCGTTGTTCAATAAAGGACTAATAGTGTTATTCCAATATCGGTTAGATTCTATTTTGTCTTTCTCGTGTTTGTATCCCAATCTCATGCTTTTGTTTATCCGTACCTTTGTTCGAACATATTTTTTATGACGTCAAAATCATAACTCCTATATGGATCGTTACCTTCCTGCAAAAATTTCACGCCATCCTTTGCACCTATGTAAACCCATTGTGCATTTTTCCCTTTGCCGAGAGTCAACCATTTTTTTAGTCGATAGTTATTCTCAACAGTGGGTTTCTGTAATTTTAATTTTATAACTTCTCTGAAAGCGGTTCTCCATGCCAATAGTGGTGTTTCTTCTAGTTTGTTCAAAGCACTCAATATTGGAACAACTGTAACTGCTTTTGATAACGTGAAATCTAGTCCTGGATCTGATGTTTCCAAGACTAATTTTTTATTGTATAGGATTATTCCATCGTGTCCGTATGTGCAATCAATTACTGAATTATAACAATCAAAAATATAATGACAAGCATTTTTAAGACGGTCTGGTTGAAAATCGAATTTGAAATCGTCCACCACATCAATCTTAGGAAATACTGCAAAAAAGTAATCTGTCTCACTCATGTTTGCCGCTGTCTGATATGCCTTAGTTTGTCCTTGAATGTTCTTACACCATTTGGCACGTGGATATTTGGACTTTAATTTTTCGAATCGCTCATTGGCTCCTGGCTCGTCATATGATATGAACACTATGTCCATTGGCTTTACTTCGTAGTCTAAATCAAAATGCACATGTCTTTCAATATCATAAAATTGGTCCAGATCTCGTCCGCCCGGTACAAGCAAAATATCTTTTGTTTCTCCCCACGTGTACATTTTTTCGTCCTCCCAAAAACTAGGATAAAAATTTGGTAGACTTATGTCAGCCAAGTCAACATTTACAAGCCATGAGTAAAAATTTTTATTTTGCATATATGACTGTAAAGGATCTTGCAATTTGAAATATTCTTTTTTTATAGGTGAATGTTGTATTGTTTCCTGTAGATGATAGTTTATGTCTTTGTAGTCCCTCAAAAAATCTATTTCGTGCATTTGACGTTTAAAACTTTGAGTGGGTATCAACATTACATTACCCTCCTTGTTTTGTGATGTATGCCATACGTGTATTTGCTGTCGCTCGTGCTGTTCTGGTCTGAAGTCTAAATCGATATCTTGCAGATCAACAAAATTTGAGAAGAACCAGAAGTGTTCTGTTTTTACATCATCTACAACTGCTTTCAATATTTCAAAGTAACTGTTTATAAAAGGAACCATTCTTGTATTTGCAAATGGTGACTTTGTTGTATTTTCGCTATTGAATTTAACTTGCACAGCATCAAACATATATAAATTCCTTTATCCTGTCACAGATATAATCAACTTCACTCATTTTCAAATGGGGATAGATTGGTAAACTTAATGCTTTTGCACATATGTTTTCTGCTTGTGGGTATTGTCCTGTGTTCTGAGAATCTAGGGTCTTGGTGTAGTGTATTTTGGTCTGGATACCTTTTGTGTACAGGTATTTTTTCAATTCATCTCTTCTATCACTTAATATCACTAATTTGTGATTGCTTGATTTCGTGTTAGGACTTGCACAAAGTATCTGTACCTCAGGCATGTTTTTTCTGTACCTGTTACACACCTTGTCCCTCATTTTTTGTAATCTATCAAATTTATCAAGTAAAAGTAATAATTGATTCGCATGATCTTCTGAAATTAGACTGTTGTACCCATACCTGTCCTTGCCACTCAATCCATGTCTCCTTAATGAGACCACACTATCATAAACTTCTTTGTTGTCTGTAAGCACCATACCACCTCCGCCAAAACTCGGCATGTTCTTCATTGGGTCGAAACTGAACACACTAATATCTCCCATTGCACCAGATGGCACCTTGCCATATACTGCTCCCTGTGATTGTGCGGCATCTTCTATCAAAGGAATGTGGTGTGTGTCGCAATATTTTTTTAACCTTTTGTAATCTGCTGGATTTCCAAACATGTTCACATACAACACTCCGTCAGGCAGACCATGGCCTTGCCAATCACCTATGTTGCCATTTGTATCAGTATCAACGAAATGTATTTCTGCACCTAATCGTTTAATTGCACCTGCTGTTGCCACGTAACTGAAGGCTGGACAAACGATTGTGCTATTCTTGTTTAGTCCTACTGCTTTCATGGCAAAGTACAGACCATCAGTTGCACTTCCAACTCCTACTGCATACTTCCTTTTGTATTTCTTTGCGATTTCTGTCTCTAACTGTTTAAGAAACTTTCCTTGTAGAACATTACCCGATTGCCATACTGCTTTTGCTCTCCTTGTGAGCCTCCACGAGTATGCATCATACAATCTGTCTATACCGTTAAATGTTATCTTGTGCCCAGCCATAATAGTTTTCCAGACCTTCCTTTAAACTAGTTTTTGGTGTGTACTCTAGTAGCTCTTTTGCACGGCTTATATCTAATGTGCCTCTAGCAGGATAAAGATCCTGCATTCCTATGTCTTTGATCCGTGATTGACTTCCTGTGATAGCAGTAATTGTTTCAGCCAACGTCCGCAAACTGGTTGCATTTCCGGCCGTTATATTAAAACTGGTGTTGGCTACATCAGATTCGGCGGCTTTGATTATACCGTCTGCCGCGTCGTCCCTGTAAGTAAAATCAACTTTATTGTTACCGTTGTGCAACTTTATTGTCTCGCCTTTCAATGCCTTAATGAAAAATTTAGACACCACCCTGTCTGGCAGATCCCCAGGACCAAAAACTCCACTAGGTCTCACTATGATGTAATCAAATTTGTCTCGTTTTGCAAAAAGTTTTGTCAATCTTTCACCTGTCAGTTTAGCCTCACCGTATATGTTGGTGGGTTTGGTGCTCGAATCTTCTTTGGTGCCATCTGTAAAATTTCCATATACCATGCTACTGCTGATGTAAACGAATTTTTTTGTTCCAGACTGTGATACGTGCGATAGTAGGTTGGTGGTAGTTCCGATTACCTTTTGCACACCTTGTATAGGATCCTGGTCGACTATTTTGGCTCTAGGGTATGTCGCTAGATGAATCACTATGTCTGGACGATTCAAAAATGCCTTTGAACATACCTCCCTATCAAGCACATCACCTTTAATTATTTGAACGTTTTCGTGTCTCCAATTACGGGTACGCCATCTTATAAGTTTGTCCAGTCCTGTTTCTGACATAATGCCATAGGTGTCCTGATTGTCCACACAGCATATCTTATTCTTTTTCTGAGATAATTTTTCTATTATCTTAGATCCAATGAATCCAAGTCCACCTGTGATTAGATATTTCATCCTAGTACTTTCACTCCGTATTTGTTGGTGAACGCTTTACCATCTTGTCTATCGTTCACAATTGGTTGTCCTTTGATATTGAGACTGGTATTAAGAAGTATGGGGCAACCAGTCTGTTTTTTCCATTCTGTAAGCAGTGCGTGGAACCCTGGATTATCCGTTTTTCGCACCGTTTGTACCCTACTCGTAGAATCATGATGTATTATGGCAGGGAAGTCTTTACCATGCGTACACGCCGCTGTATATTGCATATAAGGGGTGTTTTTGACGCCTGTAGGTAGGTCAAAATACTCGTTTACATCCTCCTCTAAAATGGCAGGCGCAAACGGTCTGAACTTCTGTCTCTTCTTAATAGAGTTTACCAAATCCTTGATGTCCTCACCCCTAGGGTCTGCCAATAAAGATCTATTACCAAGTGCTCTTGGTCCAAATTCTGCTCTACCACTTGCGACACCGACCATCTTGTTTTCTTTTAATTCTTTGATCAAACTGTCTACAGGATACTCACCCTCTATGTTGTGTCCCAAGAAAGGATGTTCCCATTGAATAAATTGCTTTTCATTTGCGGCAATGCAACCCAGGCTTGATCCCGCGTCACCAGGATTAGGTATTATCCATATGTTGTCAAAAAGTCCTAGGTTTGCCAGGACCCTATTTGCGGCACAATTCAATGCAACTCCTCCCGCATATACTAAATTACGTGAACCATACTTGCTGGCCTTGTGCCAAAGTCCCGCCAAAAGTTCTTCAGTGACAGTTTGTATACTAGCGGCTATGTCCATAACATCGGCCTCCGGATGCCAGTCACCAAGACCTCTATGTAAATTTTGCTTCAGTTTGAAAGGAGAAGTTTCCACAAAGTCGTTGTAGATATCATCCTTATATTTTGGTTGTCCGTACGCGGCCATGCCCATTAAGATATATTCCTCTTCTGCTGGTTTTAATCCACAACGGTGCGTGAAAGCAGAGTAAAGTATTCCTATGCTGTGTGGATATTTTATTGTCTCTTTTCTTTCAATCCAAATCTTTTCTGCTGTGGATATAGATACCGTGTCCCATTCACCAATGGCATCAACTGTAAGTATTGTGGCATCACGAAAGGGTGATGTGTAATATCCTGCCGCGGCATGTGAATCATGGTGTTTTACGTATTCGTCTATTTTGATATTGAAATGATCCAAATGCCATTGTGGTAACTCTGTATAACTTAACGCATCGCTCCATTGCGTGGCATACAATTGCCTTGTTTTCTTTAACCATGGCTTTTCATAATAAACAACTTTCTTGAAAGGACCATATGTCATAGCCTCGTTGACTATGCTCCAGTTTAGGTAATGATCATTTTTTACTTTTGAATAACGTTCTGCGTGAGCGGCCCAAAGTACCTTGCCAACACCATTAATGATTTCTACCACAGCCATGGCGGCATCATGATTCATGCAGTTTATTCCTAATATTCTCATCTGTGCGGACCCGTGTTTCCGTGCTTGTCTAAAATGTCTTGTTTGATAAGGTAGGCCCACATAGTGGCATCCATGTGTGGCACTCGGAAGTCATACTTTGTTGGATTTTGAAATATTTTGTTTGTGTCCTCAAATCTTCCTTCCTTTATTGTGTCCATCCAAACTGTGTAATCTGCTTTAAACTGTGTTCTTGTTTCTTCTGTTGGGCACACAAAATCAGCCACAACATTTCTGTTCCTATCAACGGCCTCTTCTGCAAGAGTCCACATGCGAAGTGATTGTCTCTTTCTACCCTCTTCTGAAAAGTCCCAATCATCTGCTTCTTTTCTCACCTCATCTGCGTTTATCCAGACTGCATTGAACATCGGCACCAGTAATTTCGCCAATGTTGTTTTGCCTGATCCGGGAAGTCCCATTATTAATATCTTCATTTTACTTTCAAAAATCCTTTTGCTTTGACAAGTGCTGTTTCCCAATCCTCTAGAGTGATATCGTATTCAAAGTTTTGTGTCTTTTCGTTTACTTGTAATTCTTTTGCTCCATTTTTGATATGGAAGTTCCTAGCCATTTCTGTCAAAGGCGAAAGCGTAATTAATCTATTCAAATGATTAGATTTTTTGACCATCTTGTATACTTCGTTGACTATTGCACGTCCTCCACCTTTCTTCTTTGCCCATACCGTGTATGCTATTGCTATTGAACCTTGCACTCCTGCTCTGTGTACAGATTGTAACGCGGCATCATAACTCATTGCATCCATTTCTTCAACAGTTTTTGGTACATCGTTCGTGAATGCAAAACACATGATCGCTGATATCTCTCCCACGTCATCTTTCAATCCATATATCTTCCTGCCGTATGATTGCCTAAATTGTAAATCCAACTCAGGACGGACAGGATCTTCCTTAACATCTATGTAAGGTAATTCTACAAGTTCATACTTGGATTCTTTTATCTTCTGTTTTGTGTAGGATTCCAAGGTTTTATAACTTTTATTGGTGTAAGATTGCAACTGAGAAAATTTCTCCATCAGTCCAGTAACGGACGGATGTTCTTTCCACCTTTCTAAAGTTTCCTTCAGTTTCTCTTTATTAAGTATTTCCATCTTATTTGTATATGAACGGATCTCTCTTTTTTAATTCTTTTAATCTCTTCCTGTATTCTCTTTCTTGTTTGAATTTCAGCCAAAGATTTTTTATCCACTTAAACATGATTTGTCTCCTTTCTAAAAACATATGTTGTTAAACCTCCGTTCCTCCAGTTCCAAAATATTCCTGGATGACTGTCTACGAATTCGAAGTGCTTAAACATTTTCTTTACATCTCTACTGTAAAAACTTAATTCGTAAGGATGTTGTTCCTGATCTATTTCTAATGTTTCAGTAGCGTAGTCATTAGGCAATAACCTTTGCAGTCTCTTGCCCCATGGATGGTAAAGTCCTATTATGAATATACCACCGCTGTGTAGCATGTTTTGTAACCTTGCTAGAGTCTGCATGTAATCAGGTATGTGATGCAATACGCCCTGGCATATAATTGTATCGAAACTATCATCTGTTTCGAACCTTGTGATATCTGCTTTGATGAATTTAAGATTAGGCCGGTTCAGTTCTTCTTTTATCTTCACTGCATAATCTATGCTATCTGCAAAATCCACTCCGGTAAAGTTTTTGGTAGGAAAGGTTTGTGCAAGATAGTTTGCGATGAAACCTGTACCACAACCGGCGTCGAGGACCTTACGGCTATGCATTATACTTTTTGTGATGAAAGCAATATAACGGTTTTGCCCTGTGTAGGCCTTTACAGACTTTGCAGTGTAAGGACCTGGGAAAGGATTTGTGTCGTAGAAATTTTTAACCTTATCACTGGTTTTATTTGTAATCATATGGATCTTTCAATTTAAGTTCTGCTAATCTTTTCTTTAATTTCTTCCTGTGAGCAATTTTTTTCTTAAAATCTTCTATTAATCGTTTTATCCACACAAACATTATTGTTTTCCTATTATTTTATTGTAACTCGGCATCATGTATTTTACAGCATCTTCATGTGCCTTGTCTAGCGGATGTGTAGTCCCATACTCGTATCGATTACCACTTGCCCACTGGTTGAACCCCATACATCTATTGCCGAAGAAAAACCATTTATCCAGATCAATTTCGTTGTGCAAAGATTTCATCAGACCATCCAAGTCCATATGGTGAGATCTTCCTTGGTAAAATAAACTGTTGTCAGCACAGGTAAACATGAATGGTATATTCTTTTTTTCCAAAAGATTTTGGATCCAAATGATACTTTTCCAACTGAGGAATATTTCATGGTATTGGTTGGCTCCATAGGCGTAGAGTGTTTCTGCAAACTGCCTTACCCCGGATGAAAGTAAACTTTGTGTCCTCTGTTCCCAGAGTTCGGCCTGCTCGGGCGATTTTGCAAGTTTTTCTTTTGCGTATTCGTCATGCTCTGATGTGTCCCATGGCGATATGGTAGCCCATCTCTTTTTTTCTAGTGTCTTGTGCTTGGGCATGGCCCAGTCATATCTTGATGGCAAACTCCACATCACAACAACCTGTCCAACATCGTCATTGTTGGTCATTGCTTCAAACACACGTCTGGCTATGCCTTGATTGCCAGATCCTGGATAAGCACAGCAGACGTATTCATGGTCTGCTGGTTTCAGTCTATGTGCCCATGTCTTTTTGCTTGGTATCTGCCCTCCACTATCATCGCTTAATTCGTGTCCGAAAGTGAAACTGCATCCTCCCGCTATAAATTTTTTAGTCATATATCTTCAGTATTTTATTTAAAAGTGGAAACACGTCTCCAAAATTTTCTTTCCTGTACTTGTCTGTCTGTAGTATCCTGGCCTTGCGTTGTTCTCGGATCTCCGGAGTGTCCCTGTCAGCCGCATTCATGAACCTGATGCTGGGTTGGTAGTCGGTTAGCATGTGATACCTGTCTACCACTATGTCCTTTACCTGTCGTGGCAGTGTCTGTATGTTGAAAACATCTGGATCGAAGCAGGTGTTCACATAAAAGAATTTAGGTTGGTACTGTGCCACCCATAAGGCTATCTTGGCCCAATTGAACACATTGAATATTGATACTGTTGAACATATTTGAAAATCCATATTATGTGTTTGTCTTTCTTTGAACTTGACTAAATTTGCACTTACCTCTCTCCAATTGGCCGGATGCCTCTGGTACTCGAAAGGTTCTCCAATGTCATCAATGCTGAATGCCACCTCAACGTGTTTAAAATAACTCCATAGATCGAATATCTCTTGTGGTGGTAACTGTGTGCCGTTGGTGTTATAATGAATGTCTATGTTCTTGGCATATCCCTTTTCAACACAATGCATCAGAATCTTGAAGTGATCTTTAATCATAAACGGCTCGCCGCCTGTGAACTCGAAGTACTCTACATGTTTGAGGTCTTCCTGCAACTCCTCAAAGAACTGTGGGTTACGTTTCGGCCATCCACCTTCCTTGAGTTGCTTCCGGGCCACAAGATTATCACCACCCTTGGCTTTCTCATAATCTATTTCTTCCTGTGCCCACTTGCTGGAACTCCAGGATCCGCATATCCTACATTTGAGATTACACACGTTGCCCAACTTAAAGTCAATAAACTTCAGTGTTGGCTCGCTAT
>MDSZ01203782.1_pt1 | contig 10965 bp, 11 predicted proteins | sample 811201 | NCBI WGS metagenome assembly MDSZ01 (sample SAMN05326647, study PRJNA326480) | marine metagenome | isolation source: seawater | place: Indian Ocean: North | collected 2010 | reverse complement strand
CAGGACGCTCATCAATCAAGAGAACGACTAAGTGGCATTCGGGATGGTTTTCACTCACTCCGTGAGCAATGTCATGAAGGAGGGTGGTTTTACCCGTTCTGGGTGGAGCGACAATCAACCCCCGGGTGCCTTTTCCAATAGGGCAAAATAAATCGATAATTCGGGTGGTTAACCGACCGTCATCACTCTCAAGGTGCAGTTGCTCATTTGGGGCAACAGTAGTCAACTGTTGGAAGCCGTATATCCCTTTTCTCGCATCCATACTTTTGGTATCAATGGTTTCTACAAAGCGAACCTTCGGATTCGCAAAGCGATCATTTTTTTGTGCTTTTCCTTCGACAAAACTTCCTTTTTTGATCTTGAAGCGTTTGATCAATTCTCTGGGCACAAAGGGATCGCTTGGCTGGGTTTTGCCATTTCTACTGGGATCGATCAACTGTCCCGTTTTATTATTGAGGATCTCTAATACACCCGAAACAGAAATTGTGTTATCGGACGGGTCGTTGTTATTTGAAGTATCGTCTTCTTTTAGTTCGCTCATGGATAAAATATAAGCAATGGGTGATGGACAGCTAGTGCAGAGGCCACTTTTTCATGCGTAGCGAGTAGCTACTTTTTGGCTCGTTTGAGAATGCTATTAACTGATGTAGCTTATGGATACAGCAGCCATAATGCCTTTACGCGAGGTCAATGATGGGACAATACACCGTTTGTATTTACTTAAATTAGACAGAGATTTAATTATTCTGTCAATTAAAAGAATCCACTCTATTCTAAGCTTCTAAAAGGGATGGTGTTGTCTTTGCCCTAAAATCAAAAATCTTTGCAAGCTGGTTTTTAACGTAAAACTGATGTGCGATGCTTCCAAACAGCCCATATGGTATTGAATAAGTGATGTGATCGAGAAACTCGATACCGTGATCGGTCTCGCGAATCTGATGGTAATGATACCACAGTTTATAAGGACCTATTCGCTGGTCATCGACAAAGGACTGTCTGTCTACAATATGCTTTATTTCGCTGACCCAGTTTTGTTCTCCAAGAATAGGGATTTTGATTTTATAGCGAATAATAAGCCCTTCGTACATTTCTTCGGGCACGTTACTGAGAATAGTGAATGTCATGTCGGGTGGAGTGATTTTGTTTAGATTAGTCGGTTTTCGGATAAAATTCCAAGCACTGTCTAAGTCTGTTTGAATGCATTGCACACGTTTAAATTGGTAAACTTTGGCCATTAGAATATATCGAATTATTTGGGAGTAACTTACCCTTAATGGTTAATTTGTCCTTTCTTTAAATTTTAATTTATGCATTATAAATTCATGGTTTGGTTGAAAAAAATCCTAAAGCATACCCTTGAAGAAGAAGAAAATCGACTACTTCTTATTACCTCGCCTCTCGTCTTTATGCATTTAGCCTGTTTAGGGATATTTTTTACGGGTTTTAGCTGGATAGCAGTACTGACTCTTTGTTTAACCTATTTCATTCGAGTCTTTGCTTTGACTGCAGGCTTTCACCGTTATTTTTCTCATCGCTCATTTAAAACGAGTCGGTTCTTCCAATTTGTGCTGGCTTGGGTTGGAACTTCGGCAGCGCAAATGGGCCCAATGTGGTGGGCAGCCCATCATCGCCATCATCATCAACACTCAGACACGGAAGAGGATGTGCATTCACCGGTAGTTCGAGATATTTTTTGGGCACATGTAGGTTGGGTTCTCTGTCGTACTTATGGTGCTATCCGAATAGACCGAGTTAAAGATTTGTATAAGTATCCTGAGCTTAGGTTTATTGATCGGTGGCACGCCCTTCCGGCGCTTTCTCTCGGTTTGCTGCTTTTCATTATTGGGAATCGCCTTAATGCCTACGATCCGAGTTTAGGCACTAGTGGCTGGCAGCTCGTAATGTGGGGATTTTTCTTAAGCACCGCACTCGTCTATCATGTGACATTTTGCGTTAATTCTGTAACGCATATAATCGGAAAAAAGCGATTTAAAAACTCAGATGAAAGTCGAAATAATTGGTGGGTTGCTTTACTTACTTTTGGCGAAGGTTGGCATAATAATCACCACCGCTATCCGCATTCAGCTCGTCAGGGTATGTATTGGTGGGAATTCGATCTTACTTTTCTTCTATTGCGGTTTTTGGAAAAGTTGGGATTGGTATGGGATTTAAGGATTTATCCAAAATCCATCTATCGAGAAGCCTCATTGCTAGAACTAGAGGGTGAATAAGTGCAGGATTGGGTATCATGTTTGGTATTTTTTCTTGTGGCAATAACTTGCTACGGTGTGGCTTTGGTGCTGAGAAAAATGTCCATCATGGATTTGATTTGGTCCCTTGGGCTAGGGGCGGGTGCAACACTTATATTTTTGGAGGCGAGTTCAGAAAACGCGAATAGTCTACGCGCCTATTTAGCACTCGGACTGATTCTCGCCTGGTCTCTCAGGCTGAGTGGACATCTCTTTTTTAATCGGATTCTCAAAGAGGATGAGGATGCGCGTTATAAGAGGCTGATTAAGCACGCAGGTCGTTATTGGAAAGCTGTATTTTTGCTTTTATTTTTAACGCAGGTAGTCCTGGTTTATGTTTTTCTCATTCCTATTCGAACAGCAATTGAAAGTCCTGTCCTTGCTTTTGCTTGGCACGATTGGCTCGCCCTTTGCATCGGTATACTTGCCCTAATCGGTGAAACAATTTCAGACGATCAGTTAAAACAATTTTCTTCCGATGCAGAGAATGAGGGAAAGGTTTGCAAGACTGGGTTTTGGCGCTATTCGCGTCACCCGAATTATTTTTTTGAATGGCTTTTCTGGTGGGCCTTTGTTTTTTTCTCTCTGGGTAGTTCATCCTTTTTCTTAAGTTTTATTGGCCCGATAGCTATGTATTGCTTCTTGCGCTATATATCAGGTATCCCATTTGCTGAATTGTCCTCTCTTGAGCGCCGCGGGGAGGCTTATCGTCGATACCAAAAAGAAACGAGTATTTTTTTTCCTAGAATACCCAAGCTGAAGATGAAAAATGACGGAGCTTAAAAAGAATCAGAGTTCAAATCATTTGAACAAGCAAGGCGGTCAGCAAAAGGGAGCAAGTCTTTGGCAGCATTTGTGGAGTGGTGTATTCAAGCTGATTACAGTTGGTTCCCTTAAGGTTACTCATGCGGATGGTTCGGTCGCTCATTACGGTCAGTCGGATGCTAATCCAGCTGAAATGATGATCCACGATGCTTCCTTTTACAGAAGAGTCATTTTTGGTGGCAGTATGTCCTTGGGAGAATGCTATGTTGATGGCCTCTGGCAGAGTCCGAATCTCTCAACCTGCCTAACTGTACTTGCGGCAAATTGCCGACGCTTCGGTCGTTATCAAAAAGGGCTCTCACTTATCCAATCTTGGATTAATCGACTCTTGCACCTCTTCAAGCAGAATACGAAGAAAAATAGCTTAAGCAACATCCGTGCACATTACGATCTGAGCAATCAATTTTATCAGACCTTTCTCGATCCGAGCATGAGCTATTCCTCAGCCTACTATGAATCAAAACCACTCAGTTTAGAGGAGGCTCAGCGGAATAAAATCAATCGCATATTGAATCTTTCGGAAATGCGCGAGGGAGATACACTCCTTGAGATAGGTACTGGTTGGGGAGCATTGGCATTAAGGGCTTTAGAAAGAGGGGCTTCAGTGAAGACCATAACCTTATCGCAAGCACAATTTGATTATGTGCTTGAGGAAATTAAGACTTTGGATGTAAGTGCCCCGATTGAACTAAAACTTCAAGATTACCGAGATGAGGTAGGACTCTATGATTGTGTGGTTTCTTGTGAAATGATTGAGGCGGTGGGTAAAGAATACCTAGGCTGCTATTTTCAAAAGATTCGAGATGTATTGAAATTTAAGGGTAAAGCGGTTTTACAGGCGATTACAATTCGTGATGAAGATTACGAAGACTATGCAAATAGTTGTGATTGGATTCAAAGGTATATCTTTCCTGGAGGGCACCTGCCGTCAATTGGCCAAATCCGTCAGGAGCTTTCTCTGATTGACGGGATCGAAATTGTTGAAATGCATTCCTTTGGTGTTGATTATGCAAAGACTTTAAGCTGTTGGCAGGAACGCTTTTCCGAAGCAAAATTGTCTGTAGAAAAGCTGGGCTTCGATGAGAGTTTTCAACGAAAATGGCAGTACTACTTTAGTTATTGCATTGCTGGATTTTTAAATAAGATGATTGATGTAAAGCACATTGTCCTCGAGCGGAAATAAATACTGTATCTGCACTATTTAAGTAACCTGTATGAACTACATGGTTCTTCGGAAGCCGCTAATCGATCTTAATTGGAGTTGATTTGTAACTCAATCGAGGCTCGATCGCGACCTAAGCACTTTTGCAGGATTGGGCGAAGCGTTGTATAAATTCTACAATTTTACTCAAGCCGTTCCTTCGATTGGGTGAAAGGTGTTGCTGTATACCGACTTCACTGAGAAAGCTTGCATCATTCTCAATAATAGCATCGGGCGGTTGCTCACTGTAGAAATCACAGAGAAGGCCGGCGATTCCATGTACGATTGCCGAATCGGATTCGCATTGAAAAACACATTTTCCATCTACAAATTTAGGCACTATCCATAGTTGCGAGAGGCAACCCTCAATTTTGAAGTGATTAATTTTTAGACTGGGATCCAGTGCGGGTAATTTCTTGCCGTACTCGACTAAGTAGCCTAAGCGCTCATAGGCATCTGGAATGAGCTTCAGTTCATCGCTGAGTAGTTGTTGTTTTTCTGCAAGTAGCATATAATTATTATAGGTGAACTCACTAAATTATTCAAATGCAGAGAGTTCATTTGCTTTAATAGTTCGAGACCATAGCTGTATTCCAGCTAAGCTATAGGTAGTCATCTCTAATCTTCGGGCGTCTTCTTCTCCTCTTATGGAGAGAATTCCGTATTGTTGCTCAAAAGTATTTGTTCCTGGTATTCTGAAGAAGTTTAATTCATTATCTTCTCTCAGGGGAGTGGCTGTACTCGGACCTACCGTCCAATCGAAGAAACTGTAATAGCTAGAATGCACGAGTCGGGTTAGCTCCCCTTTGTATGAACCTCCGCTGATAAAAAAGAGTCCTGATATTTTGTAAGATTTCAGAAAGTCGAGTAATTCTTGTTTTTCGCTTTCTGCATAACTTAGATTTTTGGGGGATTTTGAGGGATTGAGGACGGGTGCTCCAGAGACTATGATCTTAAAGCTTGCCTCGCTGTTGAGTAATGCATCTTTTAGCCACTCGATTTGTGCCTCACCTAAAATCCTTATGGGTTGACTGCTTCTCGGATAACTTTCTCGTTCGCTCTGGGCATCGATAAAGAAAAATTCTACATCAGACAGCTTGTGCGAATAGTAGAGATTTGATTGGTATTCAACGGATGCAGATTTTGGCCAAAAGTCCATGAAGCTCCTTTGGGCAGAAGACTTCATGCCCAGAGTGCGTCCGGATCCGGGGGGACCGTAATCATAGGAACTCCAGATTCCGAGTTGCGGAATTTCTGCCAATAAGGCTTTGGGCTGAATTAGGGATCGGGCTTGTGTGTAGCGTTTGTAATAAGCTTGTTCTGAATCAAAATCACTTTTTCTTAGGTGAGCGGTGTTTCCTGTCCAAAGAACTAAGTCGGGTTTTGCCCGATAAATTTTATCAAAGATTCCGTATCCTCCGCCTCGCTTGATGTATGGAGGCTCAAATGCATCTTCAATAGCATAATGAGAACCAATAAGCGCAATACTTATGTCGGGTGGAGGTTCTTTGCCGTGAAAATAATTTAAACTTTTAAAAGTGTAGTAAGGTTTGATAATAGTACCACCGACCTCAATCGCATAGGAGTAATTTTTGTTAGGTTCAATATGATGGAGGACAAAATTAGCCACACAGGCATTATCTAAGCTTGTTTGAATATACTTGGTGTGGAACACTGTCTCAGGCGCGCTATTGTCAAAGTAGCGGATCCGTACCTCTGCGGGAACTTGTGTTTGAATCCAAATTTGAGCTTCTCTAAAAGTTAAGTCTGATAGCATGGGTCCATTTTTTAATGTATCATAGGGAATGTCTGCATAAGCGCCCGCTGTAACGTAGAAGAGGCTTATAAAAAATAGGATCCAATGCAGGATTAAAGACTTAAAGAGTAGTTTCATTTTAATATCGAGAATCTAGAAGGTAATAGAGTCTAGTAAAAATAAGGGTAGTCTCCAGAAGAAAAGATTAGAGTACCCTTAGGGATATTTATTCTGAATCTTTGTTGTCGCTTCTTCTTTGGGATTCGTGTCGGCAATCATTCATTACTCGAATCCAAAGCTCTCTGAGGTCGAAAATGCGAATTTTTAATTCCTGACGAAAAGCTTCGAGATAGTCAGCATCATCGCTAGAAAGTTGTTCTAATAGCTTTAGAGATTGGTTTAACTCGGATAAACTGTTTTTAAGGTGACAGATTGCTAATCCGTAATCGCCTAAGTCTAGGGCTTGGATAGCGAGCAATATATTAAGTTCTCCATTGTGTATGCTTTTTGCGAAATTCCAGCTTAATTCTGGGCACATCGTGACAGATGTTGCGCTTGTATTATGTTTAAGCAGGTGCTCCCAGCTTTGTTTGATGTACTTATAGAGCGATTTGGTTACGATAAACACAGGGTGTTTGTGCAAGGTGTAAGGCTGATCTGGGCCATCGGCAAGTTCCTCCGTTGCCTCGGAGTGATTGGTGTTTGACTCCTCGTCAATCAGTGAGATGTCTTCGCCATCCCAACCCATTAAGGAGGCAGCTTCATCTAGGTGGTTATTCTTATCTTTAACCGTATTGTAGATGGATAAAAAGCGCGCGGAATCTTTTTCAGTAATTCTTAGATAATTGCGCCACTGTGCTTCATTCCAATTGGACTCATTTGAAAAATGATCCCAATGACTTTCGTTTGAATCAAAATTATAATCCGCCATAAAGGTTTCTTTCTGTTGATATTTTATGGATTTACTACGTAAAAAATCAATACCATTTTTCGATTTAAGGTTTTATTTTAGGAGTTTTTCATTTAACTTTCAGTGATCATGAGTTCTTCAGTTTTTTTTTCACGCTCCCATTATTCGGGGCATGTCCAGGGGGTCGGATTTCGCTATCAAGTTGTATCGATTGCAAAGGGCTTTGAACTTACTGGTTGGGTAAAAAATCTAAGTGATGGGCGTGTTGAGCTCTTTGTCGAAGGGGAGGAGTCAGAAGCTAGTGATTTCATCCTGGCAGTTGAGTCTGAATTGGACGTTTTTATAAATCACACTGAAAAAGAGAGTGGCTTTGGGAAACGGCAATGTTCGAATTTTGCTATTCTTGCTTGATTAACGCACTCCCATGACTGAACCGATATGGCTATGAAGAAAAAAGCACTCAGTCGTCCCGCTAAAAATAAACAGGCCCTAGCCTTACGGCACAGAATCAATGTCGGACGAGTTGCCATCAAAGAACAGGTGGCTTTTTTCCGTAGACACTTCGGTCGGGTGAGTAGTGATTGGAAGGCAGATGCATCAAGAGTAACTTTTGCCGATATCGCTATATCGCAGAAACTTTTTGCCTGCTTAGAAGGGGTTTTCCCAAAAGATAATTTTTGCAGTGAGGAAATGGCTTCGGCTGATGCACCACTGCACTTAAATGGAGATTTTTCATGGATATTGGATCCAATAGACGGGACAAATAATTTTGCCCTTGGCTTTCCTTTCTGTGCCATTTCTCTCGCTTTATTACATGAGGGGATGCCGGTTTATGGTTTTGTCTATGATTATAGTATGGATGTGATCATAGAAGGTGGAGAGGGATTGGGCTTTTATCAAGATCAACAGGTCTATCATCCTTTGGAAAAAGATCCCACAATACAGCAAATGATTGGTTTGCAATTTCCTATCGATTTAGATCTATTGGAAAATTGTTTGCCCTTGATAAATCGCTTTAAAGTGCGGGCTTTGGGTAGTAGTACCTTGCTGGGAACTTTGTCTGCTAAAGGTTTTCTTAGAGGGGTAATGGATACTCGGGCGAGGGTTTGGGATATTGCAGCATCATACGCTTTTGCCCATGCGGTGGGCAATCGCTTTCATTTCCTTGAGCAAAGTCCATTTCCTTTGCAAAGCTTTCATCCTGGGTTACCTAGTTGTCCCTACTACACGGGATGTTCAGAATTTTGTGAAATGCTTGAAGGCTTGCTTAATTAAATTGTTACTGAAGTATCCACGATCAGCAGGCTTTAGCTTTAGCCTACGGGTAAATGTATTTCTGGGCTACTTATTTTGAAGAATCTAAATCCTTTGAATCCGAAGCTAATTGTGTGCAAGAGGCATCCTCTGTGGGCTCAGGCTGATCTGTACGCAATGCAGATTTTACTTCATCCTCAACTTCCGATGTCGCCTTCTTGAAGCGTTTTAGCGACTTTCCTAAAGACTCAGAGAGCTCAGGGAGTCGTTTAGCTCCAAAGAAAAGAAGGATAACTGCGAAAATTAGAATTAATTCCCAACCACTAAGATTTTGTATAAAAGCTGAATGTAAGAATGACATATTTAGAATGTTGCCGAATAAAGCGAATTAGTCAATAGTCGCCTCAGTGTAGCGCTGATCGAATTCTAAGCTTCTCTCCTCGGACGCTTTGAACAATACATAATTAATTTTTGGACTGCCTTCAAGAATGTCCGCTGTGTATAGCGGTCCTTGACCAAAACCTATCAGTTTCAATGCAGCTTTTTCTTCTGAGTTGAATGGGTTGAGGGTCAAGTAGTAGCCATCAGATAAGGCATTTGTACTCCTAATAGTAACGATTCTTTGGATGCTATCGACATGTACAATATGGGCATCATCCATGATTTTCACGCTTGCTTCTGATTGTGCGGCAGTACCGACTTCGGCACGATCATTATAACGGATTGTATCGGTGGTTCCACAGGATGATAAGAGGCTTATTAGTGAAATCAAGAGAATCGTACTTTTAAAATTCATTAATTATGTATTTCGGGGATTGTCTCGAGTAATACTGTCCATCCCCGGTTTGTCTAGATTAATGTCACCTTCAAAGAAGCCATGCAGCTGACGGATGCGGGTTGGGTGTCGCATTTTTCTCAGTGCTTTTGCTTCAATTTGACGAATGCGCTCCCGAGTCACTTTAAATTGTTTTCCAACCTCTTCTAAGGTGCGCGAGTAGCCGTCAATTAGTCCAAATCTCAAGGATAAGACTCGTCTTTCTCGTTCGGTTAAACTATCGAGAACGTCAGTGATCTTTTCTCTAAGTAAACTATAGGCTGTCATGTCGTAGGGGTTTTCTGCTCCCTTATCTTCTATGAAATCGCCAAAATTAGTATCGTCTGAATCGCCTACTGGACTTTGTAATGAAATTGGCTGCTGTGCCATTTTCATAATTGATTGCACTCTATCGATGGGCAAGTGCATCTCTTCAGCCACTTCTTCTGCAGTCGGCTCGTGCCCTAACTCTTGGAGCAATTGCTTCTGCACTTGCATTACCTTGTTTAAGGTTTCAATCATGTGCACGGGAATGCGAATAGTTCTAGCTTGATCTGCGATAGAGCGAGTTATCGCTTGGCGGATCCACCATGTGGCGTAAGTCGAGAATTTGTAACCTCTTCGGTATTCAAATTTTTCCACGGCTTTCATTAAGCCCATGTTGCCTTCTTGGATTAAGTCGAGAAAAGATAGGCCGCGATTGGTATATTTTTTAGCTATAGAAATGACTAGGCGTAGATTTGCCTCAACCATTTCTGTTTTTGCTTTGTGGGCTTCGCGCAAGCCTTTACGAACATCACGTATGATTTCGACCAATGTTTTCGGGTCAATTTTAAATTCATCTTTTAAGGTGGCTAACCGTTTGTCTGCCGCCTTAGTATCCACTTTCTTTTTGCGTCGAGTGGTGATTTTTTCCGCAAGACTTAAATCGTCATATATATCGCTTATCTCACGGTAAACGGGAAGTAAATTCTTGAGAAAGTCTTCGAATATCTTTAATTTAAGACAGTATTTTTTGAGGATTCCCGAAAGTTCAGCTTCATAGTTCCTCAAGCGAGTTTCTGCTCGTTTTTGATTTGGACCTGGCTTGCTGTTTTGAATCGAATCCCATGCTTTATAAATTTTACCCCCTAGCTTATGCGCGTCTTCTAGCAACTTAGGGAGGCTTTGGAAATAGGCTTCACGGCTATCAATTTTTTTATCGAGTACCACGCGATCAAAGCGTTCCTCCCGATTGATCAATTTTTGAATGATATTATTTTGAAATTCGAGGGTTAAAGCAGTGGAGAAGAGGGCATTTTGTGTTTTTAGTTCGGCTTTTTCAATTCGTTTAGAAATGGCAACCTCCTCTTCACGAGTGAGTAGTGGCACCTGTCCCATTTGTTTCAAGTACATGCGAACGGGATCGTCGAGAATGTCATTTTGCGAGGAGCGAACTTCTTTTTCCTCGTTTTCTTCTTGGCGGGCTTTGAATGCCTCGACTTCAGTGTCATTGAGGATGTCAATTTCAAGGTTCTGTAAAATGGTAATCACATTTTCAATATCTTCTGGACTGTTGATACTATTGGGTAGTGATTTATTGATGTCCTTGTAGGTTAGAAAGCCTTGTTCTTTTGATTGCCGAATAAGTTCACGTATGCGGGCATTTAATTTTTCTTGAGCTTTTGCGGATAGTTTTCGCTTAGATTTGCTAGTAGCAATTAATTCAGCTGTATTTATTATAGGAGCCGCTTCAGCATAGGCACTAGAGTTCGTGACTGCCTTCTTGGCCGGGGCTTTTTTAACCGCTTTTTTAGAGGTAGGCTTTTTAGCTATTTTTTTGCTGGTGGCTTTTCTAACTGCTTTTTTAGCCGGAGCTTTTTTAACTGCTTTTTTAGTCGGAGCTTTTTTAACTGCTTTTTTAGTCGGAGCTTTTTTAACTGCTTTTTTAGCCGGAGCTTTTTTAGCCGGAGCTTT
>MDSZ01052195.1_pt1 | contig 10966 bp, 10 predicted proteins | sample 811201 | NCBI WGS metagenome assembly MDSZ01 (sample SAMN05326647, study PRJNA326480) | marine metagenome | isolation source: seawater | place: Indian Ocean: North | collected 2010 | reverse complement strand
TTGAATTTCTTGGAAAAATTGTAATAATTTTTCATCTTCTTCAAACACTCTTTCGACGGCTGCTGATTGACCTTCTTCCATGTCAAGAAGAGTTTCTCGAGATAACTTTAAACTTTTTGAAATGCCTGGTATAGGATATCCAAAAGGAGAACGCATAGGATTATTCAATAATTTAACAATTAATGGAGTTGTGATTTCAGAAAATGCATGTTCAAAAAGATGGGCTTCTTCATATGCTCGCCACCATTCTAAGTTAAATTTATTAACTAGCAAACATTCAGCTATTCTATGCCTTCTTACCATTTGCGTTGCTCTGTTAAATCCTGTTTTAGTGAGCGTAACATTTTTTTTCTTATCAATTAAAATTAATCTATCTCGTTTTAGTCTTGCAAGCATACCACTAACTGATGCAGCTCTAATTCCTAACCTTTCAGAAATACGAGCAGCTTTTGCTTCTTCATTTTCATCGTTGGTTATTCGATAAATAGTTGTCAATGCATCATCTGATGCAACGTTCGTAACCTGTTTTGGCATTTTGTCTCCAATAACATTACTTATTCAACAGGAACTATATTTTATTATAGTATGCACTAATAGAAAAGTTACGATAGAAAAATAATTTTTATTTGTATGCACTAAATTTTGTGCTTCTTTGTTCCTAATTGTTTAAATTTACAACGGTTTTTTGTTTTTGATACTGGGGATATGCGTTTGAACAAATTTGGACTATACTAAAAACCACATAAATTCATAATAATAATTGGAGTCACAAATGAGAGAAGCAGTAATTGTTGATAGCATCAGAACTGGACTGGGAAAGTCATTTAAAGGAGCATTAAATGCAACTAGACCTGATGATATGCTCGCTCATGTGATGAAGGAAATGATTAATCGCCACCCTGATATACCTATTGAACAAGTGGATGATGTTGTTATTGGATGTGCATTTCCAGAAGGCGCTCAAGGATTAAACATAGCTAGGATATCATCAATGTTAGCTGGGTTACCTGTGACAGTTCCTGGTCAAACGATAAATCGATTTTGCTCATCTGGTTCACAGGCAATAACAGCAGCAGCAAATCAAATTATTAGTGGCGGTCAAGATATTGTTTTTGCAGGTGGTGTCGAAACCATAACAATGATTGATGATGGAAGTAGAAATACTAATCATATGGTCAATCCTGTGGTAAAAGAGAATTTTCCAGCTCTATATTGGATTATGGGTCGCACAGCAGAGGTTGTTGCGAATAGGTATAATATCTCTAGGCAACGACAAGATGAATATGCATTGATGAGTCAGGAAAGAACTGCATTAGCTCAAAAAAATGGTTTATTTAATGATGAAATCATACCAATGAGTGTAACAAAAAATGTTATTCCAAAAGATGCTGATCCATATACTGAGGATTTAATCTTGGAATCTGATGAATGCAATAGGCCTAATACTACACTTGATGGGCTAGCAGAACTCCCCTCAGTGTTTACCAAGGATGGTTCTGGAAGCGTTACGGCAGGCAACTCATCTCAATTTTCTGATGGAGCTTCTGTTACAGTGCTTATGTCTGCAGAAAAAGCAAGAGAATTAAATATTGAACCATTAGGTATTTATAGAGGCACTTATGTGACGGGACTTGAACCAGACGAGATGGGCTTAGGACCATTAAAAGCAGTACCCAAATTATTAGAGCTCAATGGCAAAGGAGTTCATGACATTGATTTATGGGAATTAAATGAAGCCTTTGCAGTACAGGTAGTACATTGTGCAAATGAATTAGAGATTGACATGAATAAATTGAATGTCAATGGTGGAGCGATTTCTGTTGGTCATCCTTATGGTGTTACTGGTTCTAGAGTTACCGGTCATTTGTTGCGGGAATTAAGGCGTCGACAACAGAGATGGGGTGTAGTTACAATGTGTGTTGGTGGCGGCCAAGGTTTTGCATCATTATTTGAGTCAAATTTTTAATTCTAAATATTGGGAAAACAATGAAAGATACAACTAAAACATTATCAGAAAGTGAATCAAAAAAACTTTTGCGTGATCATGGCATTGATTTTGCGAAAGAAATTGAAGCCAATGATATTGATGCAGCTGTTGAAGCGGCTGAACAAATTGGTTATCCAGTTGTAATTAAACTTAACGGTGAATCAATTGCACATAAAACAGAAAGAAATTTAGTTAGATTGGGCTTGCCTCATGCTGAAGCGGTTCGGGGTGCTGCTGAAAGCCTAATGAATGAAGTATCCAAAGATGATGGGCCTGTAACTTTGCTAGTTGCCGAAATGATTCAAGGCAACAGAGAATTAATTATTGGATTTTATTTAGATGATCAATTTGGACCATTAGTGCTTGTTGGATTAGGTGGCATTTTAACAGAGGCACTCAATGATGTTGCTTTTGCCTCTGCGCCTGTGAATTTGGACCAAGCAAAAAGAATGCTTGATTCTATTCAAGCTAGGCATCTTATTCAAGAAGATTTTAGAGGAGAAGAAGCTGTTGATTTAAATGCTCTAGCACAAATGATTGCTAATGTCTCAAATTTCTATGAAGTAAATAATTCAATTGCCAGCATTGATATAAATCCCGTGATTATATCTAAAGGGAAACCAATTGGCGTCGATGCATTAATTGAAATTGGTCAAAATAATGTACCAAAAATTGATTTGCAAATCCCTGAAGATAATCAATTAAAACAAAAATTTGATCCATTATTCAATCCTAATGGAATAGCAGTAGTTGGCGTCTCATCACATCCAGGTAGATTTGGCTCTGTAGCATTGCATAATATATTAAGGTTTGGATATGAAGGAAAAATTTTTCCAGTTAATAGGGACGGAGCTAAGGTATTTGGTATGCAATCATACAAGGATATAGATGATATACCTAATAATGAGGCAGAACTTGCCTTTATTGCAACTCCTCCAAAACACAATGAAGAAATATTAAAAAAAGCACATGCCAAAGGAATTAAAGCTGCATTTGTCGCAGCAGGTGGATATTCTGAATCTGATGAAGAAGGTAAAGACCTTGAAGCTCAATTGGTTAACACTGCAAACCAATTAAATATGACAATTGCTGGGCCAAATGGTCAAGGTGTAATTTCAACAAATTCAAAACTTTGCGCACAGATTGCTGCACCATATCCTCCTTCTGGAAGAATTTCATTAGTGAGTCAAAGTGGTAATGTACTTTCTTCTCTTATGAATCATGCAATTAGAACTGAAATTGGAGTTAATAAGGCGATCTCTGCAGGGAATAGTGCGCAAACAAAAATTACTGACTATTTAAATTATTTTGCTGCAGATGAATCAACAGATGTTGTAGTTGCTTATTTGGAAGGTGTTGATAACGGCCAGGAATTTATCAATGTCGTAGATCATTTTACTTCCAAGAAGCCTCTTGTACTGATTAAAGGTGGTATCGCAAACGAAGGAATTAAAGCAGCCTCTAGTCATACTGGTTCAATGGCTACTGACAATAAAGTATTCCAAGGAATTTGTAACCAATATGGAGTTATTCAAGCCCCTACTATTGGTGAAGGCTTTGTATGGGCTGCAACTTTTGCAACTCAGCCACAATTAAAAGGGGATAAAGTAGTTATTTTTACTACTGCTGGTGGCTGGGGTGTTTTAGCTGCAGATGCCATATCTAACACAGATTTGAATCTTATTGATCTTCCAAAATCAATTGTTTCATCTGTCAATAAATTGGTACCTTCAAGATGGAGTCAGTCCAATCCTATAGACTTAGCAGGAGGAGAAACTAGAGACACAATTCCAGCAGTGATGGACATTGTAGCTAGCAATAAAGATGTTGATGCAATTATACATCTTGGCATTGGCATACAATCTGCTCAGGCTTATGCATTTGAGTCTGGTGAATATTATCAAGATAAAGAATTAGAATTGGAACGACTAGTTGATTTTCATCAAAAGCAAGATGAAAGATATGCGATGGCTGCTATTGAAAGTTCAGCTAAATACGATATCCCAATTCTAACTGCCACAGAGTTAGTAAATAGCGATCGACATTATGGAAATCCTGGGCCAACAACTGTTAAAAAAAATGGTAGAGTATGTTATGCCAGCGCTCATAGGGCAGTAAAAGCTTTAGAAATGTTGAATCAATATAGAAAATACATGACATAATAAATCATATTGGAGAAAAAATGCCAGCAAATAAAAATATCATCATAGATATCAAAGATTCGGTTGCGTTAATAACTTTAAATCGGCCTAAATCTCTTAATGCTTTATCCATGGAATTGATTGATGAATTTTTTGTTGGAATTCAACAATTAGAAAAAGATAATAATGTTCATGTGATTGTTATCACAGGTGCGAATAGAGAAGACGGCAGACCTTGTTTCTGCGCAGGGGCTGATATTAAAAATAGAACAATGTCAAATTCACCAGCAGGGGAGCCGTTGGAGCATACTTTGGATGGTCTTAGAGACTATGCGAATGAAATGTCACCTGAGCATCAATCTCGCTATAACGAGGTATTTTCATATCTTGCAAACTTGAGCACTCCAACCATTGCTGCTGTAGATGGCATTTGTACAACTGGTGGCCTTGAGTTAATTTTATCTTGTGATTTGAGATTTGTTGGTCAATCTGTACAAATTAGTGATTGGCATACAAAAAATTTACAAGCTATTGGTGGTGCAGGGGTTACGACGAGGTTGCCAAAATTAATTGGAATAGCTAAAGCAAAGGAAATACTTTGGTCAGGCAGAATTGTTGAAGCAGAGGAAGCTGTACAAATTGGACTTGAAAATCAACAATTTGATTCCAAAATATTGCTAGAAGAAGTAATGAATTTTGCTATTCAAATATCACAAATGTCACCTTATGCTATTAGTGCCTCGAAGGCGGTAATTAATAAAGCTCACGAACAAAGCACACAAGAAAATATTAGATTAGCTCAAGTTTGGTCTGCTTTAATTGCTGCGCAAAAGGAAGCAAATGATTCGTCTCCACCATCACATCCATTAGGAAAATAATTTTAAAAAACTTAAAATCTATCTTTTACGATAGCATAATAGAGTATCCCGCCAACTAATATCGCAATACCTATATAACATATAAGTGCTTTTAATGGATCGTCAGGAAAAATTGATAATGTTAACATAATGAACAGTATAATAAAAATAATATTAAAGAGGTAATATTTGAATACAAGATCTTCGAATGATTCAATTGCTATTGCTTGGTTTCAAGAAAATGAAGTTGATTTTCATCAATGGTCAAATAAGCCAAATACTGAATATGAATGGCATGAACATAAATATCACAAAGTGCTTTTTTGCATTAAAGGATCGATAAACTTTTTTATAAATGATGATGTGTACACATTAAGCGCGGGCGATAGGTTAGATTTACCTAACTCGACCTTGCATAAAGCAGTTGTACTGGAACATGGAGTTACTTGCATTGAAGGCGCTGTAACTTCATTTAAGAATTCAGTATTGCAAATCACTAAATTTATAGAATGAAGCAGTCTAATCTATTTTGCGCATTAGTGGATTTGTGATCACTATCATCATTGCTATCAGCATTGTTAGTATTGCACAAAGACCAAATACTGCTTGAACACCAATGATTTCAGCTAAAATTCCAAACAAAAATGCTCCAATTAAAAATAAGCTCCATTGAGTCATATATACGCTAAGAACTCTACCACGATATTCATCTTTTACGTATGCCTGCACTAATACTTGCGAGAGACCAATTCTGCCTGCGCTACCGATACCAATGACGATCATTGCTAGGCATGCTAGTAGAAAAGTCGGAGCTAATGCTAAGAGCCCCAAGCCAACAGCTTGAACTACATTATAAAATATAAACAATATTCCTCTATTTTTATCTTTCGTTGTTGCTGCTATGATGATCGAGCCCATAAATGAACCAATCCCGCCAACAGCCATAATTGTACCTAATTTTCCAGCTCCGCCATCAAATAGATCTGCAACATATCCTGGTAATAAATTTAAATAAGGCATAACAACAACTGTTACTAAAACATTTGTAATCAGAACTAACTTAAGTATTTCATCTTTTTTGAGATACATAAATGTGTCACGAATGTCATGAATTGCATCTTGAAATCCATTATTTTCATTTAAGTTTGTTGCATTTTCTTTAACTTCTACAAAAGGCGTAAATGCAATGGCTAGAAATCCACATAAAAATAATGCTGCATTCAACCAGTAACCTAGATCAGGGCCATATGCAGCAGTCACCCACCCACCTATGGTGGGTGCAATTAACCTCATCATTTGCATACCTGCGCCATTAAGTATGACAGCATTTGTTAATTCTTTTTTCGGTACAATGTGAGGAATCATCGCTGCTCTAGCTGGCATTGAAATTGAAATTGATGCACCACTAATGACTGCACTGATTGCTAGGATTTCGACAGTTAAAATGTCTTGCACGACACATATGCCAAGAGCAGTAACATTTAACGCACTAATTATATGACCAATTTGAACAATATTTTTTTTAGAGAATCGATCAGCAAGCACTCCGCCAAATATAGAAAGCGTCAATAATGGGATGGATTGAATTAAGGAAAGTAGGCCAAGCATGGCATAAGATCCCGTAATTACATACACTAAATATCCACGTAATAGTTGCTGTAATTGCATGCCGCCACCATTACCAACAGTTGATAAAAGAAACCATCTGTAATCTTTTGTCGATAATGCGCCAAAGCTACTTCGAAATTGTGCAAATTGTTGTGTAGTCATTAAGTAATTATACAGTTTAGTTAGGATAAGTAATTAGTAAAAAAACGTTAATTTGCAATAATCAAATTTGTATGAAGGCCTTCATGCCCAGGAATTGTGCATATCAAATTGTCAATTCCATCTTCTGAAGCTAGAATACGTAAGACTATCTCTCCAAAATTATTTTTGTATTGATATAAAGAATTAAATGGATTTGACAAAATAAATGAGTGATTAGTGCCAGCGCTATTTGCTAAAACAAGATCAACGACCTCACCAGGTTGCAAGGCTAGTTCATTCAAGTCATAACCCACAGTAAAAATGTTTGCTACAACAACTCTATCTGGTTGCATATCTGAAATATCAATGATTTCTTGCTGGGGTGCTAAATGCAGGTGGTTCCCTAAAATGCCACCAGCTACTATAACAAAGGCTACAAATGAAAATGCCTTAGTATTATAGTGTGATATTATTTTACTTATCTTTTTCATAGGTTAGATTTTAACAACAAGAAGTTTCTAAATATATATTTATTCAATAAAAATTAAGTGAGTCTGTATAATTTGTGATATAAATATATCTTACATTACTAAAATAAGATTGAAGGTCAAAAATGGATTTGAAGTTATCACATTATGCAATAGCAGTACATAATTTAGAAGCTGCAGTAGAAACATACAGCAAGTTTTTTGGATTGAAGGAAGCTGGCACAATACATAATGAATGGGGTGGCTTTGATGCTGTAGAATTGGGTTACTCTGGTGAACGAACACTTTTGTTAATGAGTCCAACAGATCCAAATAACAATATATCTAAACAGATGAAACTTCGATCTACAGATGCAAATCCCCACGGAGAAGGCTTTCATGTTGCTGTTTTTCAATCTGATGATCCTCGTGCTGCAGGTCAAGAAATTGAAAAAAATGGCGCCAAGGTCATTGATAGTGGTACAGATTATATTATTGTACACCCTATGGCAACACATTTTGTTTTATGGGAAGTTCAACCAACCAGACAACCGCATGATCCGAATATTGATTTTAAATTTTCACATATTGGCATTGCAGTTAACGATTTAGAAGCTGCAACAAAAACTTATACTTCAATTTTTCCACTCGTTCAAGAACCAGCAAAATGGTCGAGCGAAGAGGGTAAATTCAATGTTGCACCAATCAGCCTTAATGGTCGACAAGTAACCACTTTGATCGAACCGCAAGCTGAAGATGCTCCTGTTAGGAGATTAATGCAGTCTAGAACAGACGAATTCAATCCTCATGGCGAAGGATTTTATATGGCTATTTGGACTTCGAAAGATCCTGCAGCTCTTGCTGAACGGGTGAGTAATGCTGGTGGCAAAGTTATTCCTACTGGTGATCCAAGTGGCAGGTTTTTGATTCATCCGTCTTCCACGCATGGAATTTTAATGGAAATAGCACCAGCACGAGAATAAAGAAAAATTAAGCATTACCGAGTATTTTTTTAACTGATATTTCTATTGCAATTCGATCAGGATTTTCTGATGGCTTTTCATATCTTAATGTATAGGCATTCGTAGCTAGTTTAATGCTCTCTTCGTCATATTTAATTGTTGCAGTCCCTATAAAACTCAGCCATTTATTATCTCGGATTTGTGATAGAGAGACATTGTTGTTTTGTATAATATTTTTTACTTTTATTGATTTTTTTTGACTAATAATACGTATTATTTTTTTATTTTTATCAAAATGAAAACCTACTACAGCTGTGTGTAAGTTATTTGTTTTATCTATTGAGTTCAGTGAACCGAACGCACGAGTGGATAAAAATTCTTCAATGGATTTTGGTAAATTGTCTAACGAGTATGCCATAATTTTTTTCTACCTTGCCCTTCATATTGTTTAAAATTCAATGTAATTATTTTAACTAAATTTTTTCTATGTTACTCTTAATTTAACATATTAAGGAATTCACTATTTCAAAATCAAGTATACCTGCTGAGTCCATGTCTTTTGCTGAATCAAGCAATTATTTTTTTAAACAGGCTGCTGATTTATTAGAACTTTCAGAAGACACTATTGCCTTGTTGAGCCAGCCATACCGAGAATTACATGTGCAAGTACCAATAAAAATGCATAATAATCAAACAAAAGTTTTTCAAGGATTTCGCGTACAACATAGTGGGGCTCGAGGTCCGTATAAAGGTGGCATTCGATTTCACCCAGAAGTTGATTTAGATGAAGTGCGTGCGCTTGCTCAACTCATGACATGGAAAACTGCTTTAGTAAATGTACCATTTGGAGGAGCAAAAGGTGGCGTATCTGTCGATCCATCCACTTTGACTGAATCGGAGCTGGAAGATATTTCTAGAACTTATTTTAAGAATATCTCCCATATACTTGGTGTTCAGCGTGATGTGCCTGCTCCTGATATGGGCACTAATGAACAAACAATGGCATGGATGATGGATGCATATGGAGCGAAGTTTGGTCATTCGCCTGGCATTGTAACTGGAAAACCAATCGCACTTGGTGGCTCAGAAGGGCGTACGGCAGCGACTGGTTACGGTGTTGTGATTATTCTGAAACATTATTATAAGCATTTAAATAAAGATCTTGCTGATCAATCAATTGCAATACAGGGTTTTGGAAATGTAGGCATGTATGCCGCGAAATATTTGAGCGAGCTTGGATGTAAGGTCGTGGCTGTATCTGATGTGAGTGCGACTGTTTATAATGAAGATGGCTTGGATATTGAATCCTTGCAAAATCAGGTAACAAACGGTAGCTTCTTACAGGATAGTAGTGAAAATAACATTTTAGAAAGAGATGCAGTCCTTTCACTTAACTGCGACATATTAATTCCTGCTGCAATTGGTGGTGTCATTAATTCCAATAACTGGAAAAACATTCAAGCTTCTGTCATTGTTGAGGCAGCTAATGCACCTATAACTCCATTTGCTGATTACCATTTGCATAATAGAGGGTCGGTGATTTTGCCCGATATATTAGCGAACGCTGGAGGTGTTATTGTTTCATATTTTGAATGGACACAAAACATTCAACAACATTGGTGGTCGTTAGAAGAAGTGAATCAAGAGTTAGAAAAAATGCTCTATAATGCAGCAGATGAATGTTTTAGGATTCAAAAAGATAAAAACATAAGCTTGCGTGAAGCAGCATATTTTATTGGCGTGCAAAGAGTTATCAAAGCATTAGAACTAAGAGGGTTTATCTAATTTAGTTAGTAAATAAGTCTAAAATCGTTCCAAATTTTCCGCTACCGTCAACTTTGTACAAATCTGTGTATCCACATTCATTACATGTTACAGTAACAAATTTATTATTTTGCAGATTGAGAAAGCGTGAAATACCTGATCCAGTTGTTCTTATTTCTCCAGTAGTATATTCAGTATTAGGGCAATTTTTACAACTATAAGCTTGCTTGTTCATTTCCTTCTCCATAATGGAGGCGACGATGGGAATCGAACCCATGATCGTCCTTTTGCAGAGGACTGCCTTACCACTTGGCCACGTCGCCATCTAAATGGAGCGTGAGATGGGGCTCAAACCCACGACCTTCTCGTTGGCAACGAGACGCTCTATCAACTGAGCTACTCACGCATCATTACGACAGTCAGTATACTATTATGTCAGGAATAATTCATAAAGCAAATGCACATTTATTTTTTTTGGTGCCCAGAGTGAGACTCGAACTCACACGCTCTTACGAGCACTGCCCCCTCAAGACAGCGTGTCTACCAATTCCACCACCTGGGCAGGTTTTGGCAGGAGTGGAGGGAATCGAACCCCCGACCTATGGTTTTGGAGACCACCGCTCTACCTAACTGAGCTACACTCCTGCGTAGAGCCTAGTCTAACAATTACTCGAGTAAAGTGATAGTTAAACAATTCTTTTTTTAATAATAGGGCAATAAATAATCTATTTAACAGAGTAAATCCCTTATTTTATCCCTTATTGATGTATTTTTTTCTTATCAAATTCTTAATAAGCTTAGCTTGATTATATAGGAATCAATTTGTATCAATGAATAGAAATAGAAATTAGATGCAATCAATATCTTATATATGTTTTTAAGAAAAAATAAACAACTATTGAAAAAGCAGTATTCCAAGAAAGGAATTATTCATGCCAGTCCTCTTTGCCACTTTCAGGAAAGTTAAATCCCTTTACCCGAAGCTAGGTAACGGTGATACCTTCAGCACAATCTTCCACCGAATTGCACTCTGTCTCAC
>MDSZ01001648.1_pt1 | contig 10966 bp, 11 predicted proteins | sample 811201 | NCBI WGS metagenome assembly MDSZ01 (sample SAMN05326647, study PRJNA326480) | marine metagenome | isolation source: seawater | place: Indian Ocean: North | collected 2010 | reverse complement strand
TCCAATTCTTCTTCATCGGAGTTTTCTGTGACATCACTAAATCTTATGAGTGCAGTGACGTTTTCGATTTGCCCGAATATCGCCTCTTCTGGGTTCTCAAGGAATCGCTGTAAATCATCCAGAGACATTACGTAAGGATATTCGCACAATGACATGTTGCTGTCAGTTGCGGTTGGTTTGTAGTTGGTCGCGTTGGAATCTAGGCAACCATCAATCTCTGCCCAGTCGTATACCCCATCATTATCCTCGTCGTAATCACATGAGCCGTCATCATCAGTTGAAGATGAGTTGTGATTGTTAGCATTGGTGTCTGTACACCCCTTAACCTCAAACTCGTCAATTATTCCGTCGCCATCGGCATCGTATACGCAGGTACCATCATCCTCTGTCGCGTTGATATCATAGTTATGTGCTTCTGTATAGGTACAGCCTGGGATAGGATCATCTACGACTGGATATCTGCAAGAACCGTCATCGTCTGAAGCTGCCTGATTGTAGTTCAGAGCGTCAGAATATGTGCACCCGGGAGTTTCTTGTGGCGGATCGGGGTAGACGCATGACCCATCATCAACAATGGCAGATGAGTTGAAGTTTGATGCATCTGAATATGTGCAGCCTAAGCTCTCCTCAGAAGCTTTGGTTTCCGCTTCAGTGCATCCAACCATTGTTGCCGAGAGAAGTAGTAAGAACATGATTGCGTTAACCTTCATGTTATCACCCGATAATGGGTATCAAATCAACTCTTTGTCCAGACAGAGTAAGTGGAGGGGAACTCATTGTTTTCGTCCGCATCTATAGTCTCGATAGCTTTCTGAACCCACTCCGATTTATCCCATTTGGGAAACTTCACGTCACCGCTGTTGCTGGTATGAACTTCTGTAACATGAATCTCGCTCACTCTGTCTAGGAACATCTCATAGATTTGCGAACCCCCAATTATCCAGCACTCTTCACTTCCCTCGGAGAATGCAATCTCGATTGCTCTACCCGCATAAAGTGCAGTTATCGAACCATCATCTTTCCAATCTGTATCTCTCGACATCACTATGTTGACTCTATCGGGAAGGGGTCTGAATTGTGAAGGGAGTGAGTCCCAAGTTCTCCTTCCCATAATCACTGAATTGAATCCATCCGCCTCTGTTAGCCTCTTGAATCTAGCCATGTCACTAGATAGTTTCCATGGTAGTTCATTTCCCATTCCGATATTACCGTCCTCGTCCATCGCAACAATCATTGAGATTTTCACGATTTCACCTCATACTGAAATTTCTGCTCTTATCCTTTCATGGCAGATATAGTCCTCTAGATGTATGTTTGAGTATGAGAAATCATCGATGTCTTTCACTTCTGGTTCGAGTATCAGCTTTGGCAATTTCAATGGATCTCTTGAAATCTGTAGATTGGCCTGTTCTATATGGTTTTGATAAAGATGACAATCCCCCCCAGTCCATATGAATTCGCCCGGTTCAATATTGCAGACATGAGCAATCATGCACGTCAAAAGGCTGTAAGAAGAGATGTTGAATGGAACTCCGAGAAAGGCATCTGCGCTTCTCTGATATAGTTGGCATGAAAGCTTACCATCGTTTACATAGAACTGGAAGAAGGCATGGCACGGCATTAGAGCCATCTCATCGAGTTCGCCAACATTCCATGCAGATACGATAATTCTCCTACTGTCAGGGTTGGAATTTATCAGGTCGATAACGTTCTTTATCTGGTCAATAACCCTCCCGTCATTTGCCTCCCACTTTCTCCATTGCTTTCCGTAAACAGGACCTAGATTTCCTTCTTCATCTGCCCATTCGTTCCAGATTCGTACATTATTTTCCTGGAGATAGCTAACATTTGTTTCACCCGAAAGGAACCAAAGAAGCTCGTGTACTACCCCTGGCCAGTATACCTTCTTTGTAGTAACCATAGGGAATCCTTCACTTAGGTCGAAACGCATTTGATGCCCAAAAATGGACACAGTACCAGTGCCAGTTCTATCTCGTTTTTGTTGTCCTTGGTCCAGTATCAGCCTCAAGAAATCCAGATACTGTTGCATATCTTACCTTGCTGGAAGTCGATAGTCCTTCAACGATGCGGAGATTACCTATGGCGCTCCCCTCATGCGCAAGGTTCCAATCAATTGGTCAGTAAATTTCCTGAAAACTTTCCTTAGGGCTTCATTTCTTTCTTCATCACCCATACCAATAATGGCAGACACAGCATTATCGTCTAGGGCTCCTCCCTCATGGTCAGATACCCATTCGTGGAAAGTTATTGGATCGTCTATGATTACTTCTATTCTCTTCCATGGCCTCGGTAGTATTGATCCTGGGGGCATGAACTCTCTCGCTCCTAAGCTCAATGTAATTGGAACAATAGGTACTTCCGGGAATGTGGCTGAGAGTCTAGCAAAACCAGATTTTCCTGACTGTAAGTATGGTGGTTCAGTATTTCTTGATCTCGTACCTTCTGGAAAAACACCAAGGCAACCACCATTTGCAATGACATCCACCGCCCTATCTAATGCGTCCTTTCCACCAGATTCCCTGAAAGTCTCAATCTGTCCAGTTGAAATCATTACGAATCTATTAGGCTGCTTTTGGAAGTGGCCCTCCTTAGCCAAGAAGTGAATTGGCCTCTGAGCAGATAGAATCTTGATGAATGGATCTAGGTTAGAAAGGTGATTACCACAGAATATAACTGGGCCGTTTCTTGGTACTTTGTGTGCCCCCAAGATGTGTACATTAGAAACGGTTCTCAATAATGAAGGGACATATTTCTCGAGAAATCTGTAAATTATTGGTGTTCTGAAAGATTCACCCGTGCCCTCAATTCTAACCATCGATGAAAGAGATTCTAGTGATTCTTGACTCAAAGGCACAAACTTTCGTACCCAACCCCATCTTTCATACTTTCCAGTTGAAACGTTGAAGAGTCAAACAACCCTGTTAGTATCATGGTGCATAGTAGGTCTTCAATTTCTCTTTCGATACTGATCTTAATCCCATTATTAGGGTCACCTGTAGTTGGTGAGTGGGAAACCGATACCTGGGTGTCAAATGTGATCGGTCCTGAGAGAATCGAAAACGGAGACGAGTTCGGCTGCCATGGTTACGAAGGAGTTGACACATTACTCGATAACTGGGTGATTATGGATTGCAAAGAATACCTGATGGAACTTACTGACTCATCGAGATGGGGCGAAGATCCTGTTTCATTTGGAATAGATGGTGAAACTCTAGATGATTCCACTGCTACATCACTCCAACAATCTGGCTTCATTATTGTGGGAGATAGGCTAATTGATGCCCCTGAGGGGGTTATCGTAATGACTCGAAATGGGGGTAGTCTGGAGAAGGGAGTAGCTGATATAGAAATCCTTGAAAACGCCGATCGTGACTCTCTAGTCTCTATTCATTGGAGAGCCAGAGTCGGCGATCTTAGAGTAAGAGACGATGGAGATGTGATCTCTTGGTTGGAAAGTCAGCAAGTATGGCTTACTACGTGGGGGGAATGGCATTTTCATCGAATTTCTGGTGAGGCGACTAAAGTAACGGTCGATGGCCAAAAATTGTTCTCTTTATCAGACACCTCGGAAAGGTGGGCCGTGCCTGGCACGAATTACATCCAATTCGGAGAAAACGTTACTTCTGTATCTGACTCATCTGGTGTAGAGCTTCCAATATTGTCGCACGACGAAAGAAAATTACAGATTGGTTGGAGGCCGGTTGAAGGGGGGATGTTGCTTACACAGGCTCCGGGTACGAACATCTCAATAGAATTAGACAATGAGCCGAAATTTGTAGATGCTACTCACTTGGTGACATTCAATGGATTGCATCACGGAGTTACGGTTGTTGGCCACCATACCTCTAACTTATTCAGATGGACTCAGGATTTCTCTGGCTCCGAATTGACATTCACTTGGCTGATTGAAAGGCCGGTAGCGGATGCCATCAGCTGGGTAATGCCTGTAGTTGCAATATCAATACTAGTTGCAGCGCCTGCATCGATTTATTATTTGATTAACAGGGATAAGGATATGATTATCAATGACCAAGGAGAGTGAAGTTAGGACCCGTGATTTCAACTCCCTCAGAAGACATTCTCTCCAAGATCCTCGTAACTACTTCAGAAGTTAGCATCTCCGGGGCATGAACGCCATGGGACAGCATTTTCGGGTTTCTAATCCACTCTTCGAGGCAGGAAATTGTCACCAAGCCAGTACATCTCGCCATTGAATGACCGTCATCTCCGCCGTGATCTTGAATCGTCCATGACATGTCTGTACCATCTAGCCCTTCAGCATTAACTTCCATCCAAGTGAACTCGGGTATGTTTCTATCATATTGCCATTCAACAGCCAGTTGGTCCTCATCGATATTTCCACGTTCTCTTTCTTCAATGAATCTCTGAATGTGTCCTGGCCATCTAACAGTATACTCTGACATCTCAACTGATGGAATAGTATGAATCACACTCCTGAGCCCATCGGTTAGGAATGCCTCCATCTCTCCTTTATGTTCGACTTCGATGTTATGCCTATCAGATAGCGCAGGCAATGAAACCTGCTTGGAATCTCTGACAACTCTTGCAGGTCTGGTGTATTCTGCAATGACGTCTTTTGGAGAAAATGGGGCCATGTAGTTCCAACCCGATGTGGGATTTGTGGGGTTCCCACCAACACGCACAATGCATCTTTTTAGTGGGCCTAACTGCCTGAATGCCTCAGAAAGCAGCATATTTGACAATCCCGGAGCAATTCCAGTATCCCATAGGATAGTGGCCCCGTTGCTTAGTGCTTCGTCATGAAGTCCCTCGGGAGTATGCTCACTGAAACTGAGATCTACAGTTCTCCATGGATATTCAACCAGTCCTTTAGTGCTAATATGCCCAATAGACCCTGGAAGCATATTCACTACAAAGTCTAAGTCTTTGTCGAAGTCTATTGTGTCGTTGCCTTTCAGTTTGCTAGTCAAAATATCCAATGGGTCTTGGTGGGGCTCTAGTTGGTGAATATGAATGCCCTGAATATCCATTACTGCACTGGGATTTGGGTCATATGCGTGCACTTCATGGCCCCCCTCAAAGAGCTTCTTTGCTACATATGAACCAACGAGTCCTACGCCGAAGCAGTGAATCCTCACCATGAATATCCTAGTATGATTTACTAAATTAATACCTCTGAAAGCATTTTTTGCAAAAACAAAAATTTTGTTACATCGATGGATTGTAAAATTTTGATAAAATCCATCGATGGATTGATTGGGTACATTAATGGCCGCAAAACATGGGTAGTGCAGGTAGGATTGACCCTTGGTCCTCAGATCAGTCTACTGACTATGGTAGAATTGTAAAACAATTTGGCCTTTCATCGGTAGATTTGGGTTCTCTCCCGAATCCGGGCATGCTCCACAGGAGAGGGATTGTTTTTGCTCACAGGGACCTAGATGTCGTTGTTGGGTGCATGAATAGGTCTGATCCATTCGGTGTACTTACTGGACTCATGCCAAGCGGTAGAATGCACCTGGGGCACAGTATGGTGATAGATCAGGTAAGGTGGTTCCAAGAGCAGGGGGCTGACATCAGCGTTACAGTCGCTGACCTCGAGGCTTTAGCGACAAGAGGTACTTCATTGTCCAAGGGGAGGGAGACAGCGATTAACGAATATGTCCACAACTATGCAGCGCTCGGATTGGATCCTGACTCGACTAACGTGTACTTCCAGAGCTCTCGTCCAAGTGTACAGAGCCTTGCATTCACACTAGGTAAGAGGACGAACCTCTCAGAGTTCGAGGCAATTTACGGCTTTAACGGCGAAACTAATCTTGCACACGTACAAGCTCCATTAGTCCAAGTTGGAGACATCATTCACCCGCAACTGGAAGATTTCGGCGGATTGCGCCCCATAGTTGTACCAGTTGGCGTTGATCAGGATCCTCACCTAAGACTAACAAGAGATATCGCACAGAAGACAAACTGGTTTAACGTGAAATCGAGAAAGGCGGGGGGAGTCACAGTTGCTCTGTCAGTTCAAGATGGTAATTTACACGAGATGGGGGTAAGTCCTACAGGCAGAGTCGACATGCAAACTAGAGATAGATTAGTTTCTAGAATCGTCAATGAGATTGCAGATCTTGGTTTCTCTGACATTAAACCCAATTCAAAACATGGGATAATCGAGATTCCTGCAGCAACTATTGATGACAGGCATAGAATAAAAATGAAGGTTCTTTCATTAGAGAGAGAGATCGGAGGAATGGGGCTTCTTCCCCCATGCTCAACTTATCATCGATTTGCTGTAGGGATGACAGGGGACAAAATGTCCTCCTCGAAACCAGAGACGACCATATTCATGGACGATTCTATTGATGACATGACCAAGAAAGTGAAGAGAGCCATAAGTGGGGGGCAACCTACTGTGGAGGAGCATCGTAGACATGGGGGGGATGTAACTAAGGACGTGGCATTCCAGTATCTCCAGTTCTTCTTCGAAGAGGATGATAAGGCATTAGAAGAAGTGAAAATTGATTATGAATCCGGAAAGCTCCTCGCAGGAGACGTGAAACAGATTTGTATCGACAAGGCTACTGAATGGCTGGAGGACTTGCAAGAGAAGAGGGGCCAATGGGAGGGCAGGCTATCGGAGTTTCTTGCCCCCGATGCAATCTAGAGTTCGAATACAGGCAACTCTGGTCCTGTGATAAGAATTGAAAGCTCGTCGTCAGTAAGTTGTCTGGAATTTACGCTATCGTGGATGATTTGGCTACTCCCCCGAGGGTCAAGCAATTCGATGGAAATAGAGGACTCGCCAAGTCTAGCAACAGATAGGGAATCCAAAATTGAAGTTGCCCTTTCCAGGTTATCACTATCACCTTGTGAGTGTTTTTCGGATCTGATTACTGTATTCACTGCTTGCTCAAATCTTCCGATTACTCCTTCAACATTTGATATGAATCCCGTAGAAGAGCTTCCGGGAACCACTTCAATATCGAGCTGTGGAATCCTGATTGTACAAGACGAGGATCTCACTATACGTGCAGATAGCTTTTCTGGAGAATCAATGAATAGTGACCAAAAACCTGGTTTTTTTCCTTCACTTGGGATAAAATCAGTATGTCTCCATCCACAATTTTCGCAAATTAGGGTGATTTGTGTATGCTCTCCGAAGTATGGAATCTCAGAAGAAATCGACAACATACTCATGCCGTCCATATTCCCACATATGCTACAAGGAAGATCGACCTTCGACTCCATGACCATCACTGCACTTTTACGCTCTCAAAGGAAGGAGGGAGGAGCAGTAGTCTTGAGTTTCCTAGCCTGACGAGCTGCCCGCTAAGATCACCTTCAACGAAATCTTGGATCTTGCTAACTGCTAGATTGAGCTCCATCTCACGACTCATTAGCCCTGTCATCTCAACGATCACAATATCTCCGTCAGATACCCAGTCCATTAGCTGGTTAATGCCAGTAACGTCCTCTAGAAGTGCTCTGTGTACTATAACGTCGGAGTCAGTTCTAGGAACGGGAGCATCTCGGAACCGCATGCCTAGATCGTGATAAGATTCACCGGCCTCCACTCCCCCATAGTTATTATCCGCAACACTAGGCATGTCGACCCATTTAGGTCCTTCTTCAGGAGCAACCACGAATATTCGAATAACATTCGACCCTTGACTTCTTCGTAAATACGGATTGAAAAATTGACGATATATTACGTTCAAATGCAACCCCATCTCCCGTCGCATTGATAAGGGGTCGATTTCGAGTAATATTTACTCGGCCACTCGTCGGTGATTTTTATGGATGCTACGACAGACGCAATAAAGACCGGAACCAGTACAGTTGGTATTACGTACAATGGTGGTGTGGTAGTAGGAGCTGACCATAGAGCAACAATGGGTCATTTCATAGCGAACAAGTCAGTTCAAAAGCTGTTCAGGATATCGGACAACATTGCATTAACTACTGCTGGCTTGGTTGGACATGCTCAATCACTTTCAAGGGTTCTTGCAGCGGAATTGGAGCTATTTCAGCTAAAGAGGGAGCAACCGATGACTGTGAAGGGAGCTGCAACGCTTACTGCTAACATCCTGTCGGGTAGGCCCCATTACGTGCAACTCCTCATTGTTGGAGTCGATTCTTCGGGACCAAGCGTATACAGCATTGACTCTGCTGGTGGTTCAATCCCCGACGAGTATTGCGCCACAGGTTCTGGAAGCCCATTCATGTATGGCGTATTGGAGGATCAATTCAAATCTGGGATGACTCAGAAAGAAGCATTGTCATTGGCTGCAAAGTCTCTACTTGCCTCGGCTCAAAGAGATGCAGCTAGTGGAAATGGTATGGACCTAGCATACATTACCCCAGAGTCAGGATACTCACAATTATCAGAAGATGAAGTAAACGATCTTCTATCAACCCTGTAAAGACACTCCCGGCCGTTTGGCTAATTTACCAACCGAGGACTTAGAGGTGTAACATGAGATTAACACTGCCCGAGATTAAGAAAAAAGTCGCATCGATAGTCCCTGATTCTATTGACTATGATGTTTCATTAGAGGCGGGTTCAATATCAATTGTCACTAAGCAGCCCGGCGAGTTCTCCGGTGGAGGTGAAAACCTCACAGTAAAGATTGCAAAGACTATCAAGAGGAGGATAGTAATTCGCCCCCATAATGATATTCTGGCTGATGAGTCTAATGTCCATGACGCAGTAAATCGAATAATTCCGCCAGAAGCCGAAGTTAGGAACGTTTGGCTAGACCCTGCACTTAGCGAGGTTATTCTAGAATGCGATGATCCTGCTTCAGCAGTGGGCCCTAAGGGATCAAACATACACTCCCTGAGGGATGAAATCGGATGGTTAGTTAAAGTCGAAAGGGCGCCAGCTAGGGAAAGCAGGACTCAACACGACATCCGACGATATCGAAAGGAGAATGCCGAGGAAAGAAGTGCTTTACTTAGGAAGTTCGGTACTAGGATATACAGGCAAAAGAGACCAGGGGAATCATGGGTAAGAGTCACTGCTCTCGGCTCTTATAGGGAAGTTGGTAGAGCGATGCATCTGGTAACTACAAACGAGTCAAAAATTCTTGTTGATGTGGGTGCTAAGCCCACAAACAACATTAGCGAGGTGCAACCGTTTTTCGCAGCACCAGAGCTTCTACCCTTGGACAATCTTGATGCTGTAGTAATTACTCACGCGCACGTAGATCATATCGGGATGTTGCCTGTTTTGTTTAGATATGGGTACAGGGGCCCGGTATACTGCACACCGCCAACCAGAGATCTAATGACGCTTCTACAGATAGATTACATCAAGGTCTCTCAAGCAGAAGGAAACGATCCCCCGTACTCAAAGGCAGACATCCAAGAGTGCATTAAGCACGTTGTTGACGTAAACTGGGGTGATAAAACAGATATTTCCCCAGATGTTAAAATGACGTTGGAAAATGCTGGGCACATACTTGGGTCATCAAGCGTCTATATGCAAATAGGCGAGGGGAAATCTGAACACAAGCTCCTATTCTCTGGTGATATTAAGTACGAGAAATCATGGCTATTCGATGCTGCTACCGTTAGATTTCCCAAGGTTGACACGTTGGTTATTGAATCCACATACGGAGGCCCTCAAAGCATTCAGCCGACCAGGCAACAAGCCAGTCAAGAGCTGCAGGATCTCGTTACTGATGCTTTGAATAGAAAGGGCAAGATTTTCTGTCCTGTCTTCGCAGTGGGGAGGTCGCAAGAGGTAATGCTGGCAATTGACGAGCTGTTCAAGTCTGGTAAAGTCCCACCCGTTACTGTTTGGTTAGATGGAATGATAAGCGAGGCTACGGCCATCCATTCGAGTCATCCCAATTTTCTAAACAGGGACCTAAAGAAAAGTATGCTTAAGGGAGGCGATGAAAATCCATTCAATTCAACATGGTTCAAGCAAGTCGACTCTAGAGAATTAAGGGAGTCAATACTTCTCGACCCGAGTCCCTGCATAGTTCTGGCAACTAGTGGAATGATGACTGGGGGGCCCATCATAGAATACCTAAAACACTGGGCACCTGAACCTGGGAACACCCTCTGCTTCGTAGGATATCAGGCTTCTGGGACCCTTGGAAGAAGGTTGCAGGAGGGTCACTCGCACGTCCCCCTTATGGATAAGGGGCAGACTCTAATGCTCGATGTTAACTGCAATATGGTCATCATTGACGGTTTCAGCGGACACTCTGACAGGAATCAGCTTGTAGATTATGTCTCAGCTCTAAATCCAACTCCTAGGAAGATTATATGCCATCACGGAGACCCCCAAACGTGCAATCAATTCAGGATGGGGCTTAGGGAGAGGTTCAAAGTCCAAACTTATGCACCGGCCAATCTTGAAACTCTGAGGCTATCTTGAAGAACCACCTAACATGCACTGGCCCATGGACGGCAAATGGCACCTATTGAGGTGCAATTGCGGAAGATCATTTGGAGCTATGATGGGGCAAAGGGGGAAGTGCCCAAGCTGCGGCTCAATGTCTAATGAAATTAAGAAGAAATTCAACGATCCCAATGACCTTGCTGATGCCGTTTCATTGTCTAACCTACCTCCCGAAATCGCCTCTGAGATTGAAAAGAGGGAATCCAGAAATAAGAGGATGAGACATGAATCTACGGGTCCGGACAGTTCTAGGATTAGGCTTGCAATGCAATCGGCTACAGACGAGAATGGCATAATTTCATTGAAATCACTTTCAAAGGAGCTCCACAGTATCGGTGCAATTGGAGAAAGTGTCGACTATATCATTGGACAAGCAGAAATGGAAGGTATGCTCGTCAGGATCGATGATAATTCCTGGTCGTGGCTCCAGCAAAGTTCTTGACATAAACAAACGTGGTATGACACAGGGCCTGTGGGTTAGTCTGGTCTATGCTTGTTGGTTTGGGACCAATAGACCCTGGTTCAAATCCAGGCAGGCCCACCACC
>MDSZ01041258.1_pt1 | contig 10967 bp, 9 predicted proteins | sample 811201 | NCBI WGS metagenome assembly MDSZ01 (sample SAMN05326647, study PRJNA326480) | marine metagenome | isolation source: seawater | place: Indian Ocean: North | collected 2010 | reverse complement strand
GTCTTAAGACAAAGTACCATCGGCGCTGAAAGGCTTGACTTCCGAGTTCGGAATGGGATCGGGTATTACCCTTTCGCAAAAATTACCAGGCACTTTCTTTTATAGGATATCTTCCTAATGTAAATAATAATTTTTTACTTAAAAAATCTATATTTTATCAAAGCTATCAGAGCCTCTAAAGCATGAATTGTCTTAATTTTTTTTCCCTCTTTATAAGTTCTACCGTTGTAATTAATTGGTATTTCTAAAATTTCTATGCCCTTTTTGGATAGTTTTGTTGTAATTTCTGGACAAAAAGCAAAACCATTTTCACATAATTTTATTGATTTAAATAATTCTGCCTCAATCATTTTGTAACAAGTGTGTGCATCTGTCAATTTTTGATTATTTAATAAGTTTGAAATCACTGTTAAAATTTGATTTCCAAATATTCTAAATTTGTGACTGAATCCATTTATTTTGTTTTTTCTATCTTTTATCAACACTCTCGATCCATAAATTACTTTGAAATTAGTTTGGGAAACAGTGTTGATGAATTTTACATAATCTTTTGGACTGTATTCTAAATCTGCGTCTTGAATTATTACATAATCTCCTTCAACATATTTCTGGGCACTTTTAATAGCAGCGCCTTTTCCTAAATTTTTTTTATGTAATATTAAGTTATAATTATTTTTAACTGAATTTTTAATTAAAAATTCCCTACTTCCATCAGTTGAAAAATCATCGATTATAATAATCTGTTTTTTAATAACCGTTTTAATAACATTGTCTAATAAAATAGAAATTGTATTTATTTCATTGTATACGGGAATTATGACTGTTAATTTCATTTTAAAATTTTATCAATGATTCAAATTTATTGTTTAAGTTTTTTATCCATATTTCTCTTTACCCCTTTTGGTGTTTTTTTTAAAAAGGGTACAGACATATCATCATACTCATTACAACTTATTTATGGAATAATAATAGTATCTTTTATTGCGTTATTATCTAATTTTTTCATTTCTCTTAATCAATATTTCAATTCTTTTTTTATTATTTTAGGAATTCTAATAATATTTAAATATAAAAAAATATACCTAAAAAAAAAATATTTTTTATTTTGTATCTTTTCATCAACAATAATTTTTTTACTCATAACCAAAAGCCAAGTTTATGTGCCAGATGCAGGGTTGTATCATTTACCATATGTAAGAATATTAAATGACGAAAAAATTATTTTAGGAATATCTAATCTCCATTTTAGATTTGGTCACACATCAATACTTCAGTACACTTCAGCTATTTTTAATAATTTAATTTTTAAAGAAAATGGAATTATTTTTCCCGCAGCTATTATTGCAAGTTCAATAATAATAAATTTTTTATCACATTTAAAAAATAAGATTAAACTTAGAGAATACGATTTTCATTTATTTTACATATTTAGTATTTTAATTTTTATTTTCTATAAAATGAATAGATACAGTGAATATGGAAATGATGCACCTACTCACTTTCTAATGTTTTTACTCATATCCGAGATGATAAGAGAATTTAATAAAGTCACTGTGAGTCAAATTTTAAATTATTTCATACTAACAATTTTTATAATTATGAATAAAATAATCTTAGGGTTATCTATTTTAATTCCATTATTTCTCTTTATAAGAAAATTAAATTTTCAAGTTATTCTTAATAAAAAACTTATATTAATTATATTCTTTTGTTTGATATGGTTTACAAAAAATGTTCTTGTAAGTGGATGTGTAATCTATCCTGTAAAATCATCATGTATAAATAATTTTATTTGGACAGATAGTAATTTAGCAAAAAAAATCTCCTTAGAAAATGAAGCTTGGGCTAAAGGGTGGCCAGATTACAGGAACAAATATGGAAAAATTTCACATTCAGATTATTTGAAAGATTTTTTTTGGATTAAAACTTGGGCAAGTAATCACCTGATAGTGATTTTAAAAATTTTACTGCCTTATATATTATTTTTATTATTAACATTGTTTTTTTTTAAAATAGATTTCAAAAAATTTAAAATTAATTATTATCAAAAATTTTTGATTACAGTATTCTCTATTGGATCAATATTGTGGTTCGTCAAAATACCAACATTTAGATATGGGTACTCCTATATTGTGATTTTTTTATCTTTGTATTATTCTGCACTAGCAGTAAATATCAGGAACACGTTCAAATTAGAAAAGTTAATAAAAATTACCATAATCGTGTTATTATGCATTTTTGTGACCAAGAATTTAGTTAGAATAATATTTAGTGATAGCAATTATAATAACTATCCATGGACAAAATTTTACTCGTATACAAAAGATAATATCAGGATAGATAATAAATTTAAAATAATTAACAATAAAAAAATATATTACCCAGTTAAAGATTATTGTATGTATGGAAATTCCCCATGCGGTTACATTAAAGATAATTTAGATGTTGTTAATTTTAAAAGTTATTTAGTGATGTATCTGCTAGATAAGTAAAGTTAATCAGAGAATTTAAGCATATATGTTTTCAAAAGAAACTACACTTGTTGTTCCTACCAAAGAAAGATTAGATAATTTAAATAGATTATTTAATTCAATAAAAAAACAAAAAATAAAATTTAATGAAATCATAATTGTTGATGCATCATCAAAATTAACTCATGAAAGAATTTTGATTAAATTCAAAAAAAGTAAAAATTTTAAAATTATTAAATCTAATCCATCAACCTCTGTTCAGAGAAATATAGGTATTAAGTTATCAAATAAAAGAAATAAATTTATAATGTTTTGTGATGATGATATTGTTTTTGAAAATTTTTCATTTATTCAAATGGATAATTTAATTAAATCAAACACAAATTGTTTAGGTTTTGGTTTTAATCTTATCGAGAAAAATGAAAAAACAAATATTTTAAATTATCTTAAAGAAAATATCTTATTTACTAAATTTGGGCTTTACAGCAAATTACCTGGAAAAGTTTGTGAAAATGGTTGGCACACCAAAATTAATAATTTTAAAAAAGATGCATATGTTTCTTGGTTAAGTACGCAGGCATGTATTTATAGATCTAATGCAATTAAAAATTTTTATTTTAAAACCAACCTTGGAAAATACAGTTATCTTGAAGATCTGTTTTTCAGTTACAGAATTTACAAGTTTGGAAAACTAATTGTTGGTGCAAAAGCAAAATATAAACATCCCAATTTTATTGAAAGAAATACTTTTAATTTTGGAGTACAAGAAATTGTAAACCGATACAAATTTGTAAAAGAAAACAAATTAAATAGATTTAAATTTTTAATAACATTTTTAATGAAAGTTATTTATGAATTAAGAATGATTTTTCTTGGAAAGTTTGTAATTTATCGAAAAATTTTTGGTAACTTTTACGGTATATACTTATGTTTTCTAAATTTTAAATAACAGTACAAACATTTATTTTATTGATACAAAAAATATTTGAACAAATCAAAAAAAATAAACTTTTTTATGAAACAATGCATCATGGACTGTAAGGAAAAATTATTTTAGATAACATTAATGATAAAAAACAATTTATTAAATCATTTATTCCCTCTTTTATTTGTAGGTATTTGGCTATCAATTGGATCCAATCCAAAAGATTTCTTTTTTTTTTTCGAAGAAAATTACAATAATGAAATATCTTTTATTCAATTTTTAAATTTTTTAAGAGCTGGATTCCCAATTATTTGTTTTATTGTTGGTTTTTTTATAATTATCAAATATAGGATCTTTAAAATAAATAATGATCTAATCGTTATTTTGCTAATAATTAACTTACTACAAATAATTACAACATATTACTCAAAAGATACAATTTTGAGTAATTACGAGTCAAATTTTGAGTACCTGGGAAGATTTCATTGGATCATATCATCTATTGCTGCACTTCAAATATTTTTAATATATGAAAAAATTGAAGGATCAAAACCAAAAACTTTATTATTAATTTCGATACTTTTTCTAGCAGTAATTATTTTATGGTTCAGTTATAAAAATATTTATGACTTTTTAACTTTGGAAATTAAAACCTCTCTTTACGATATGAGTATATACCGAGAAAACGCTTTTTTTTTAAATCATGAGATGCCTAGAGTTACAGGTTTATCAAGATCAATTTTAGTTATTTATATTATTTTACTTTTTTTTAAATTTACAAAAAATAAATTTTTAAATTTTTTAAGATATTTTTTAATAATAATTCTTGGAGTTCTAATATTTCTTTACCAATCAAAATTTTCAATTATTTTTCTTTTAATTATTAATATTTTTTATTTATTTTGCTCAAGAAATAAATTTAAAACAGGAATTATTTTAATTTTAATCTTAATCTTTCAAATATCCATTTTTTATTTAATCTCATCCTCTAGAATTTATTTTAATAACGATCAAAACATATCCGAAATAAATATTATAAATAAAGATGGAATTGGTAATAAAGCTGATTATTCAAATAAAAATAAAACAAATCGACATATAAGAGGAATTTATAATCATGGGAGATCAGATTCAGAACAATTTTTATATATACTTTTTTCAGGAAGAATAGATCTATGGTCTAAATCTTTCGAATTCATTAGAGATCGACCCTTTTTGGCATATGGATCAATGTCAGATAGAATATTGTTCAATGTAGATAGAATTGAATCAAATATTCCCACATTAAATCCTATTTCAAATTCATATTTATATTGCATAATATCAGGTGGTTTAATTTGTTTTGTTCTTTTATTCTATTTTTGGTTTAAAATATTTAAATTTAAAATAATCTTCTTTAATTTTAAAAATAAACAATTGCAAAAAAACATTATTTCACTTGTGATGCTTATGATATTCTTAAGAGGATTTATTGAAAATTCAATAATGTTGTTTGGTATAGATTATATCCTTACTTTACATGCTTTAACTTTTGAAAAGAAAATATGAAAGTATCAATAATAATGTGTGCAAAAAATAGTATGCCTTATATATTATCATCACTTAAATCATTTGAAAATCAAACGTATAAAAATAAAGAATTAATTATAGTTTATAAGGAGTCAGATGATCAGACGAGTGATTTTATTAGATCTTTATTTTCAAATAATATTAAATCATACAAATTTAGTGGTGGTATATATAGAGCATTAAATTTTGGTATAAAAAAATCCACAGGGGATATTATAGGTGTTCTTCATTCTGATGATGTATTTTATGATAATCGTGTTTTGAGCACAGTGGTTAAGAAAATAGAGAATAAAAAGATATTATATGGAAGTATTTTATATAGTAAAAAAAATAATCTTATCAAAATCAAAAGAGAATGGACAAATTTAAATCGTAAGACTAAAAATTATTTACCACCACATACTGCGACTTTTGTTAAAAAGGAAATATATTCAAAATTTAAATATTCCACAAAATATAAAATTGCTGGAGATACTGATCTATTAATAAAATTATCAAAATATAAAGACGAAACGTTGTTTATTAATAATTTCATTGCAATAATGCGCCATGGCGGTCTCAGCACAAATTTTAAATATCTATTAAAAAAAATATCTGAGGACTTAAATATTTTTAAAAAACATAATTTATCAATTTTTGACTACATATTAAAAATTATTTTTAAATTTAAACAGATCATAATTTTTAAAAAATCATATAAATTAAAATTTATAAAAAAAATTAATAATTATTCAAAAGTAAAATTTATTAATTTTAATACTTTAAAAAATCAAACCGGATTTATTATTTCTGCTTTTAATCTTGCTTATATTGCATATAATTTTAAATTTAATCTAATATCGCAAAACTATTTATTTTGGCCCGATGGACTTTTTTCAAATATCTACTTTAAAAAGAAAAAATTACCTGGAAGAGTTTTTTTTTTTAAATTTCTAAAATGGCTGAATAAAAAAAAAGGTTTAAATAAAATATATATTGTTGGATCATTGCCTCATAAATCAGAAAATTGGATTAAAAAAAAAATTAAGAATAAATTTCATTATATAAAAGTACCTCACTATAAAACTAATTTAATTGTTAAATTTTCAGATAGATTGAATTTTCCATCAAAATCAATAATCATATTAACACTTCCTACACCTAAACAAGAATTAATCGCAAATAAAATATTAAAAAAAAACAAGAATTTATCAATTTTTTGTTTTGGTGGAGCTATAAATATTTTAAGTGGATATGAGAAAAAAGTTCCACAACTATTAGAATTATTTAATCTGGAATGGCTTTGGAGATTGCGTTTTGATACAATAAGAAGATTAAAAAGATTAATTGAAAGTATTTATCTTTTTGCAATTCTCAGTCTAACAAGTAAAAACAATCTGTTTTAATGAGTGACTTTATTGCTTGGTGCTGTGAGTACGAAAATAACACTGGTGAAACGATCCTAGCAAAAAAATTTATCAAAAAAAAATTAAATAATCAAAATGTGATTATTCTAAAACCAAAATTAAATTATTTATTTTTTAAATATCTTAATCCTTTATTGGGAATATTAGTTCTTTGGTATTATCATATAATTGGTAAACGCACTATTTATGTTAACTATTTGCCTCTTTGGAATTTTTTGATTTTTTTGTTACTACCATCTAAAACTGTTCTTGGTCCTATTACAGGAAGTATTCAAATCAATAAAATAAATGGAATTAAATCATTTATTAGAAAATATCTTTTTCCAATTTGTTATAGATTTAGTCTTCTAATTTTAGATGTAAAAAAAAAAAAAATTATATTTGCTACAAACATATTAAAATATTATATAAGTAAAAAATTTAAAAATAAGATTATTTTCAATTTTTTATTACAAGGTCTCAAAATAAAAAAAAATTTTATTAAAAAAAAATATGACATAATCTTTTACTACAGAAAGCATGAGAATAAATTTTTTGAACATCATATTAACTATTTAAAAAATCAAATAAGTAAAAAGAAAAAAATAGTAATTATCGGTGAGGATTTATATTTAAAAGGAGCCCTTCATCTGGGTAAACTAAATAACAACAATGTTAAAAAAACAATACTTTTATCTAAGTGCGTACTTTCTGGAGATGATAATGTTTTATCAATTTTTAATTTAAAATGCCTAAAAAATAATTTGAAAATTATTTATAATGATAAATTAACTTTTCAAATACCAAATCTGTATAAATCAAAATTTATTCCAATCAATTATGATTAATTTTTTATAATATTGCAGAATTTATTAAAAATGATTTTGTCTTCAAATTTTTTTAAAAATTCATTATAAGATGATACAACAAGTTTTTGATATAATTTCTTATTCTTAAATAATTTAATTACATCATTTGATATTTTATCTAGTGAAGTATTTGATCTATAAGTTAATCCATTTCTATTATTTATAACAATTTCGTTTATTCCACCTGTTTTATAAACAATATTAGGAGTTCCCATTGAGTTGGCCTCTATTAGAGAAATTCCGTAAGCTTCCGATTTAGAGAAAAGTAAGTTAAAGTGATTTTTTAAATAAATTTTTGCAATTAAATTTGCACCATTTCCTGTTTTTTTATCAATAAAGTCAAAATAGTTTAATCCCTTCCTGTCTTTCTTTATAATATTTTTAGCTCCTACAATCGTTAAAACTGTCTTTAATCCTTTGCTTTCGATTTTTTCTTTCAATTTTATAGCTTTGTCTACACCTTTTCTCTTCCAGTCGACAGCAAAAATTACAACTTTTAAAACATCATGTTTATAAATTTTTAATTTTTTTTTTAATATGCTTGATCTAAATTTGTAGATTAAATTGCTTCCAAAATTTAAAACAAAAAATTTGTTTTTTTGTTTTTTATATTTTTTAATTGCAATATTTTTTGACCAACTTGATGAAAATAAAATTATTTCACTTTTTTTAATTGCTTTTTCCTCAAGATATTTAATATCTTTCACTGTATCCTTATGAATTACTTCATTATTAAAATAATGATTATAATAATCTGTATAAAGAATATCTGTCCAAATAATTATAGGTATATCAGTTTTTAAATATGAAATTAATGAAAAATCAAAACAAAGCAGGTAATCTAATTTATGAATTTTTTTTATTTTTTTTTCAATTTGTATTGCAAAAAATTTTGCCAAATTAATATTATAATTTTCATCAAATTTTTTTTTTTTAATAATTTTATTATACTCTCTCTTAATCAAATAGTATTTTCTTGGATAATCAGTTAAATTTTCAATTTTAACAATATCAATCCCATTATTTAATAACGTTTTATAAACTTTATTTATTGTTCCAGACCAGAAATTTTGATCTTCAATTTTTTTTCTGGAAATAATTCCTATTTTCATTTTATTAAGAAAGAATTTAATTTTATATTTAAAATTTCTCTAGTTTTATAGTTTAAGATATCAAAAATAAAAATAATTGAAAAATAAGTGATGAGAGTTGCATAAGCTGCACCACTAATACCAAATTTTCTAATTAATATAAAATTAAGTAGGATATTTAGAAAAGCTCCCAATAGAACATTTTTTGCATAATGTATTTGTAAATTTTTATTAATATACCAATGTTCATTTACAACACCATAGAAAACAAATAAAATTGAAAAAGATAAAATTATTGTAGTTTTATAACTATCTAAATAAATTGAGCCATATAAGATATGGATCATTTTATCGGCAAAAAATAATAAAATTATAATAGATATAAAACTTAGTTTGAGCATAGTTCCATTTAAATTAATCAATTTTTTCTTATAATGTTTTGATTTAAGCAAGATTGGCAAAAAAGAAATCATCAAAATTTTTGGTAAAAAGTGAAAACTTTCTATTAGTCTTACTGAGGCTGAATATAACCCAACAGAATATTCGTTAAGAATTGATTTAATCATTATTTGATCTATTCTCATATATACAATTATACTTAATGAAGTAATTAATACAGGAAAACTTTTGTTTAGGATTATTTTTATCTTTGAATAATTAAACTTAAATTTTTTAATTTTAATTACTTTAAAAAAGAAATAATTAATAAGAAGAAATATTATTATAGATTCTAAAAGTAAAGCAAAGTAAATAAAAATTATATTTAAATCATATGCAAATACAAAAATTATAAAAATAGCCATCATAATAAGGCCAACAAATTGAGAAATAACTATAAATTTTGATAGCGATTTAGCCTCAAAATAACTAAATAAAACTTCTGAGCTTTTTAAAATAATTATTAACCCCAATATAACAGAAAAATAATAAAAGTTATTGGTCTCTGTTAATATAATTAAAATTAAAAAAATTAAATAGCTTATAAAACTGAAAAAAAATCTAATTGTATAACTATTTAAAAGTAATTGATAATTTGTTTTTATACCGTTTCTAATAATTTTGTTGGTTAGCACAGGGTTAATTCCTAAAGATGAAAAAGTTATGAATAGAAATATTAGAGCTAAAAGATAACTTAAATTTCCAAAACTTTCTGGTCCTAAGTTTCTTGCAAGCAGAATAGTAATTACGAAATTAATGCTAGCTCTTAAAATTTTATCTGCTAGCAACCATGAGAGATTGAAACTAAATTTTTTATTTTTAAAATTTTTTAACAATTTTAAGTTCGAATTAAATTCTTTTCGTATAAATAATATGCAATAGGTAAATAATAAACCATACTTAACCAATTATTAAAAAAATTTCCGTTTGGTATCACTGGCCATAAATTTATAAAAACACCAACTAAAAGAGCACTTTCGGGATATAATTTTTGTTCTCTTAAATTAATTAAATTTAATATTTTATATGAGAAATATACAAAAAGAAAAAAAACAAACATAAATCCTACCACTCCAGTTTCTGATAAGAGTTGAAAATATGTATTATGGGGATGAGTAGAGCATCCATATGATTTTTGATAATTTCCAGAATTTATTGGCAGATTTTTTTTTGGTTTGTACTCAAATTTTTTACAATCAAATCTAAACATCTTTACACCATGACCAAACAAAGGTTTTTCAATAAACATCCTTAGTGCAGTACTATAGTGCGATTGATGAATAAAACTAAAAAACATAAAATTCAACTTTGTTTCACTAATATCCTCTTCCAAAAAAGGTTCAAAATATTGGCCTTTAAATTGTCCAATAGTGTCAACAAAAAATCTTTTATAAATTTTTGGATTTTGAAATGTAAACAACGTTGAAATGATTATAGAAAATAAAGCAATTATTAGCATTTTTTTTCTCAAAGGCTTATTAATCAAAAAAAATATAAAACTAAACAGTATTATCAAACCAAATGCTGATCTATCACCAGATCTATAAATTAATACAAATGAAAAAATTAAAATTAATATATCTAAAAACTTAATCTTTTTAATTTTTTCAAAATTTTTAAGAATTAAATAAATAAATATTGGTAATATTTTTTGTAAAAAACTTCCTAAAATAAATTTATCCCCAAAAGGTCCGCTTATTCTCATTAAATCATTATTAATTGTTTTTATGCCAAAAATGTCAAATCCAAAAAAAATTTGGAATATGCTATCAATAATTACAAATAAAATAGTAAATTTAGATATGTGGTAAATAATATTTAAAGATTTTTTGTATTCACTTAAGAAATATATTATTGCAAGAGAATATATTCCAAATCTAAAATAAAAAAATGAGGACTTAAACGAAATTATAAAATCTGTAGCAAAAAAAGATAAAATTACTATGTATATCCAAAAAATTAAAAAAACTTTTAAAATTTTATTATTAAATATTTTTAAATTTTTTTCTTTTATTACAATAAGCAAAAAAAATAGAAAAATTATAAAAAATATAATCTCTGCAACTAGTGGGCCTGCAACTAAAGATAAAGGTATTAAACCGATTAAATAGACAGAGATTTTTTTTAACATTGAATTTTGTTTAAGTTTATATATAACAATTTTTATAAAAATGACTAAACTTTATTGTGATACTTCAAATTTAAAAGATATTAAATAT
>MDSZ01140532.1_pt1 | contig 10968 bp, 11 predicted proteins | sample 811201 | NCBI WGS metagenome assembly MDSZ01 (sample SAMN05326647, study PRJNA326480) | marine metagenome | isolation source: seawater | place: Indian Ocean: North | collected 2010 | reverse complement strand
ATTGAATCTGCTACTATTCCTCCACCTGCTCTAAAATAAAGATCGTCTTTCTCTTTAAGAATTGTCCTTATAAGAATGTTAAGATCCATATTTCCATTATGAGAAATATAGCCAAATGATCCAGTATAAGGACCCCTCCCTTCCTTCTCTAATTCTCCTAATATTTCCATACATCTTACCTTGGGACAACCAGTAATTGTCCCACCTGGAAAAACGGATTTAATTATATCTCCAGGTAGGATATTTTTTTTTTTCTTTCCACTTATATTAGATACAATGTGATGAACATGTGCATAAGTTTCGATTGTCATCATTTCGTCAACTTTTACTGTTCCAGGTTCGCAGATTTTTGAAATATCATTTCTTTCTAAATCAACCAGCATCAAATGTTCTGCCTTCTCTTTATCTGAATTTATTAGTTCTTTTGTAAGTTCAATATCTAATAAGCCTGACCTTCCTCTTGGTCTAGTGCCTGCAATTGGTCTTGTCTGAAGATGTTCCCCCTTTATTGATACCAACCTTTCAGGTGATGAACTAATAATAGAGCTCGTATTAAATTTAACTAGACCAGCAAAAGGTGAAGGATTTTTTTCTCTTAGCTGTCTGTAAATATCAGTATCAGATAGTTTATTTTCAATTTTAAATCTCCAGAGTCTAGACAAATTTGCTTGAAATATTTCTCCTTCATAAATGTAGTTTATGCAAGATCTTACTTGATTTTGGTGTTCAGTAGAGGTGCCTTTTGAAAAAATTTTTATTGATCCAGATGATTCTTTTTGTAATTTCTTTTTGTCTAATTTTGATAAATCATCTAACATTTCTTCAAAATGAGAATTGCATTCAATTTTATCACTTGTGAAAATTAATGTTTTATCAATGTGATCATAAATAATTGACGAATTTACTCTAGCAGCAAATGCATCAGGAAGTGAGTAGGGGGACTTTGGGATAACCAATTTTTTTTCTACTTCCGTAGCAATTTCGTAACCTAAATATATAAACCAACCGCCGTAAAAAGGTATTTCTTTATTATTAAAAACCATTTTCTCTTGATAGACATTATTTTTTTCCCAAAGCTGATTAAACTTATTTAAAAAATTAGAATCTTTACATTCTTTTATTAGTGTTATTTCTGGCTTAAAAAAAACTATAGAATTTCTGTTATGATTATTTCCTCGAGAAGAACTTTCCAAAAAAAATGGATATTTTTCTGGAAACATCTCAACTAGTCTTAACAAATCAAAATTATTATCTTCACTTATCTGAACACTGAGACCAGAAAAGCCAATACCTTTAATTTTCTCAATTCTAAATTTATTCATAAAAATTATTGTAATTAATAATATTATTATTATATTCCTAGTCTTATACTAATTTAGACAATATTTTAATAGGAAAATATGTATCATACTGTTGTAATCGGAGGCGGTTGTTTGGGAGCAGCTGCTGCCATTTCTCTTCAGAGAAAACTCAATAAACTTGGCAAAAATGAAAAAGTTTGTCTTATAGAGAAAGCTGTACTCTGTGCAGCCGAATCTTCACGACATTCAGGAATAGTCCGATCAGCAAATGCAGACCCTGACGCATCAGTTATGGCCTCAATAAGCTCTAAAATGTGGAAAAATCTTTCCAAGGTTTGGGGAATTGATATGGAATTAGACGAGTTTGGAGCGATTTGGATTGCCAAAAAAAATTCTGATGGAGAAAATCCTGCTTGGGCTGATCTTTCTAATCGTATGAGCAAAATAGATTTGGTTTTCGAAGAAATTGATTCAGATTCTGCTATTGAAAAATGTGGGAAAACTCTTCTTACTGATGAAGATGAATCATACTTTTACGAACCAGCCGCTTTCCAACTGGATCCCAGTATATTAAGATCAACTCTTTATGACGCAATCGATCACAATGGCGTTGTATTAATGGAAAAAACCGAGGTAGATACTATACTTACTAAAGGTAATGAAATTCTTGGAATAACAACCAACAATGGGAAAATTAACGCAAAAAATTTTGTAAACGCCACAGGTGCATGGAGTTCACAGTTATTCTCAAAGATTGGTTTAAAAATACCTGTAACAATTGAACCAGTCTCAGTTGTCAATTGGATGGAAAGTCCTAAACAAATTAGATATGAATATCCAATTGTCGCTGATTACACAAACTTATGCTATTTCCGATCATGGCGTGGAAATAAAATGCACGCGCATCAACCAAGAAAAAGATCGGTTTATGAAATAGCTAAAAATTTTTTAAACGATCTGACATCTGTCAATGGAGGCGAGTATTTAAACGAACCTATGAATCAATCGCTAGCCTACAATCAAATAAAAAATTATGAAGACATTTCAAAAAAACGTTTTTCTAACATCGATAAAACAGTTTATGCCTCTGGATACAGATCCTTCTTTGATATTACACCAGATCTTAGGTTTATTCTTGGAAAAGATAGTAAATTTAACAATCTTTTTCATAACTTAGGTTCAGGCCAGGCTATGAAATATTGTCCGATTTTAGGAGAGAGTATTGCAGAAGAAATTTTGAACGATCCTAATTACACTAAAGAATTTGACTATCCAAAATTTAACATAAAAAGATTCAGCGAAGATTATATGAAGGAATTTTGGAATTTAGTTCAAGGAGAAGAAAATACACTTCATCGACAAGGAAAAAATACACTTTAATCCTCTTCGTTCCCAGATAAAGACGTCATAACATTCAAACTCCTCCAAAAGTCTTCACTTTTTAAATTTATATCATTTAAGCGCATTAATAAACTTCTCACTATAGCCCTAACCACAGGATCTGCTTCTTCAAGCTTAAGTTTCAAAGTCTTCTCGTTAATAGGGTATAGAATACAGTTTGTATCAGCCTCTGCAGTTACTGACCTAGACTCGTCTAGAGATGGTCCTCTTTCACCAAAAATTTCTCCCTCTCCAATTTTTCCAAGTAACAAGCCTCCAGGGCTATAAATGTTTACTTTCCCGGAATGAACATAATATGCGAAATGCGCAGCATCTCCTTTGGCATAAATTTTCTTTCCCTTGCTAAATTTAAGCTGATTTATTCCAATTTTTTGAATCATGATTTATCTTCTATGCCAAAATATCTTTTATTATTCATATATCTATAAGATGATTTTAATTCAGATTTTACTAATTTACCAAAAAAATTTCTGTTTTCTTTATTATAAATCGATACCTTTTCGCTTTTTAATTTAGAAATACTATTGTCAAGATTCTTTGACAAAATTTTTTCTATCTCTGCTAAAACGATAGATTCCATTGCTGTTGGGAAATATATCCTGCTTCTAACTAGATATGTTGGGATATTTAAAGGACTTAAAACACCTATTAATTCTAAAAATAATTTAGAAATAAATTCTTCCCAACCAACTTGTTTGCCTTTAAATAAAAATCGACAAAGTTTTTGATTTTTTATAATGAGATTTTCAATTGCATCGTTAATTTCCTTTCTTGTAAAATCATATAACATTAGTTTCTTTCTTTCTTTATAAACCGAACTAATAAAACTTTGATAGTTTCTTGATTGAAAACTTTTAATTATCAAATAACAAAGCTGATCGTGATTTAAAACTTTTGAAAATGATCTGGCTTGCATTGGAATATCTGAATCAAATATCTTGCTTAAATAATTTCCAAAATAATCAAAAATATTAAAATAACTTGTTGACTTATCGTTAATAGTAATCTTTTTTTCTATTTCCAAAAATAATTTTAAGTCCAACTTGTTCCACCAACACCCTCCAATTAACCCTTTTTTTGGGTTCTCGATATCTTGGGAATATGTGCATGAGAAGAATTGTGAAAGCGCAATTTTTTTTTTATCAGCCCTTACTAAAAATTTTTGCTCAATATTAGGAACATCAAAAAGGGTTTGAGAAATCAATTGATTATATTTACTTAGAATTACTCTAATTTCCTCTGTCTCATATGAATCAGCATATTCATTCAAGTTTCTATTCTTATATATCAATAGATATTCCCTGTTTTTGTGATTAAATCTTTTTTGCTCAATTGGCTTAATCTTTTTAAAATGGTTTTTCAGAAGCTGAGAACATTTTATTCTTGATAACCTACTTTTTTTTGTTTTTGCATCGAAAAAACCAGAATAAAATTCTATTAATTTTTTTTTTTTCAAAAAATCAATTGTTCTTATCATATATGATGAAATATTATTTGGATTATACCTAGATTTAGAAAAATAACCTCTTTTTGACATTGAAACTGCTAAAAATTGAGATTCAGATTCCAGCCAACAAAAGTAAAGTTCCAACAACAGAAGCCTTAAATGTTTTATAAAGATATAGTTTTCTCGACTCTCAACAAGATCGTTTACGCAATTATTAATAATTTCTAGGTCAATATTTCTTTGAAAGTCGATTGGTCTGCTAAAATCAAAATCTAATTGATTGCTAGTGTCTTTCATAATAAGTTCTTATAGTTATGTATTTTTTTGATTTTTTTGCTTATATCATCTTTCAAATATTACAGATTTATAAATATGCAATAATTATTTATGTCATAACTAGTATGTTAATTTCTTTTAATATAATCAATACTAACAACAAAATCATTTCTATTATAATGGATTTTTTATTTAGGTTGATTGAACCTCTCCTAAGAGTTATAAGAAACATTATTCCTAATTTTGGCGCCATAGATGTATCGCCAGTTATATTAATCATTATTATTGAGGCACTTCAATATATTATGACAAAGTACGGATTATAAAATGAATGGTAACAAGATAATTGACGGTAAGCTCATATCGTCAGAGATTAGAGATAAAATTAAAAAATTTGGTAATGAGCTACAAAATAAATCAGGGAAAAAACCTGGCCTAGCAGTGGTTTTAGTTGGAGAGCATCCCGCAAGCAAAGTCTATGTAAGAAATAAAATTGAAAAAACTAAAGAAGTAGGGTTCAATTCAATTGAACATAAATTAGAAGACAATGTTTCAGAGGAGCAACTACTTGAATTAGTAAATAGACTTAATAAAGATGACAATGTTCAAGGTATATTAGTGCAACTTCCTTTACCAGATCACATAAATTCTGATAAAGTACTTGACCAAATTAAGCCTGAAAAAGATGTGGATGGTTTTCATGCTGTAAATGTAGGAAGACTCTGGTCAGGAATGAATTCTCTTGTTCCATGTACACCCCTAGGGTCTAGTATTCTTATAAAAAAAAATATCGATGACCTTTCTGGCAAAAATGCAGTAATCATTGGTAGATCAAATATTGTTGGAAAACCAATGGCTGCTCTATTACTAGGTATGAATGCAACTGTAACTATTTGTCACTCAAAAACACGAAATTTGGAATCAGTTTGCAGTAATGCTGACATACTTGTAGCTGCTGTTGGAATTCCAGAACTAGTAAAATCAAATTGGATTAAAGAAAATGCTCTAGTTATTGATGTCGGAATTAATAGGATTGAAAGAAATAATAAGAAAATTCTAGTTGGTGATGTTGATTATGAAGATTGTTTAGATAAGTGCTCAAAAATAACACCCGTGCCTGGAGGGGTAGGGCCAATGACTATTGCGTGTTTACTTCTTAACACCCTTTTAGCTTCATATCCTCAATTTAATGAAAAAACTCCCGATCTATCCTCTATTCTTAAATAATTTTAATCTTAAAGCATTTAATTTTATAAAGCCCTCAGCATCACTCTGATCATAAACAACATCTTCCTCAAAAGTTGCCATTTTGTCTGAATATAAACTATTTTTGGATTTTCTTCCAAGTATTATAACATTACCTTTATAAATCTTTAACTTAACCTTACCATCAACCCTCTCCTGTGATTTATCAATCAATGATTGCAACATTTCTCTTTCAGGAGAGTACCAAAATCCGTTATAGATTAACTCAGCATATTTTGGCATTATTTGATCTTTTAAATGAGATTCCTCTTTGTCAAGTGTAATGCTTTCGATGGCCCTTCTAGCTATAAATAAGATTTGTCCACCGGGTGTTTCATAAACACCCCTAGATTTCATACCAATAAATCTATTTTCAACAATATCAATTCTGCCAACTCCGTTTTGACCACCAACTTGATTTAAATTTTCTAAAATTTCTGATGCAGACTTTTTTCTTTCATTAATAGATATTGGATCTCCTTTTTTAAATTCAATTTCAAGATAAACTGGTCTATCAGGTGCATTCTCACAAGACACAGTTCTAGAAAACATTTCCTCTTCTGGTTCACTCCAAGGATCCTCTAGAACTTTTCCCTCGTAAGAGGTATGTAAAAGATTAGCATCCATTGAATATGGTGGTTCATCCTTTTTTTCTGAAGGAATTGGGATTCCACTTTCTTTTGCATACCTTAATAGATCATTTCTTGATTTGAGATTCCATTCTCTCCAGGGAGCAATAACCTTTATATTAGGATTATTTGCGTAATAACTTAATTCAAATCTAACCTGATCGTTTCCCTTTCCAGTGGATCCATGAGAAACAAATTCAGCTCCTACTTTTTCTGCAATTTCAAGTTGTCTTTTAGCAATAAGAGGTCTAGCAATAGAAGTTCCTAAAAGATAAGTTCCTTCGTATATAGCATTAGCTCTAAACATTGGAAAAACATAGTCTTTCACAAATTCTTCTTTTAAATCTTCAACAAAAATTTCCGTGATCCCTAATTTTTCAGCTTTTCTCCTTGCATCTTCAATCTCATTGCCTTGACCAATATCAGCTGTGAATGTTACTACTTCAAGGTCTTTCTCATTCTCTAGCCATTTTAAGATTATAGAAGTATCAAGACCTCCAGAAAAGGCTAATACAACTTTTTTTTTTTTTTTCATAAAATTATACTATTTCTTTTTTTGACAAGCTTCATTAATCTTTTGATAAGCTTTACTGAAACCAACTAAAGAATAAGTGTCCGTAGTTATTGTTCCTCTCGTTGAGGTACCAATAACTCTCATCTTCATCGAAGATTTTAAAACTTTTATGATTTTCTCGTCATCAGGTGGACTAAAACTCCATGCTCTTGATCCTGACGTAAAAAGCTGAAATTTTGCGTCTCCAATTGTAACTTCTGGATTACTGTCAGCTTTATAATTGTAACCGGCTATTATGCTGAATTCATTCCATTTATTTTGACCTGGCAAATGGGTAACTACCGCAAAAATCTCTCCACGTCTTTTATAATCTCCTTCTGCATTTTTCGGTTTTGACACAGCTAGACATGCCAAGTTTTTCCCTTCACCCTCAGCATAAGCACTCCAGTCGTTATATTTACCTAGTTCCTTAGATTTTACAGAAATAAATCCTAAAGTTATTATTAATGCTGACAGAATTTTTAAATACATTATTTTTATTGACATATATGGAAATAAAATGCAAGAGACTATAATTCAAATAAAACATGTTTCCTATTTTTCTTCTTATAACTTCTTGTCTATTGTTTTCAATTTTAGCAGTTCTGATTAAATTTACATCACAATTAGTTCACCCTATTGAACAAGCTTTCTTCAGGAATTTTCTAAGTATTTTTATGTTGCTTCCATTTATTATTAAAACAAAAAAAATAATAAAAAAAAAAAGTAACATTAAGCTTTTAATTCTACGTGGAATTTTTGGTGGAATCACAATGATTCTTCTTTTTTGTTCTTACACAATGATTCCTCTCTCGCAAGCTATGGCTGTAAGTTTTAGCACTCCTTTGTTTATATACTTGGGTGGTATTATTTTCTTCAAAGAAAAAACAACAAAATTTAATTGTTTAATGCTTGTAACTGGTTTTGTTCTGACTTTGATTATTATACGGCCTGATTTAGAAATTAAAATTGGAGTAATTTTCTCATTAGTTGCTGCAATTACTCATGCAGCGGCCGGTTTGTTAGTAAAAAAAATCTCTTCATCTGAATCAGTTGCTTTACTTATGTTCAGTATGGTAATATTAATGACTCCAATTACTTTTATTCCTGCAGTGTATGTATGGACCCAAGAGTCAAGTCTATTAATTTGGGTTTTACTTTTAAGTGTAGCAGTTGTAGCTACTTTTGGAAACTATTGTTGGACTAAAGCCTTAAGTGAATCGAAATTAACCAATCTGATGCCATTTGATTTTTCTAAACTTCTTTTTACTTGTATTTTAGGTTACTTAATTTTTGGAGAAAAAATTGATCTCATCACTTTCGTTTGCGGATCGGGTCTAATACTCTGTGCTAATCTAACTATATTGGATTTAAAAAAAAAATGAAAAATTTGACGCCATATTTTCAAATAATTAGTTGTTTCTTTTTTGCTCTTTTAGGTGTTCAAATCAAAATGTCTTTAGTTGAAAATAATATTGAAAATATAGTTTTTTATAGATCTTTTTTTGGAGCAATAATTTTATTTTTACTTATTTTGTTCAGTAAAGAAAAATATCTGATTATATTAAAAACACAAAATATTAAAATTCACCTTTTAAGAAGTTTTTTTGGTATTTTAGCAATGTACTTTGGCTATAAATCTCTGCTTTACATTTCACTAGCTCAAGCCAGCACAGTTGGATTCTCAAAAGTTTTTTTTACATGTATATTGGCATCATTCATTTTTTCCGAAAAGTTGGACTTCAAAACAGTTTTACTTATTCTAACTGGTTTCTTTGGTATAATTCTTATTGCTAATCCAGGACAAATAAATGATTCAACTGGGATTTATATGTCGTTATTTTCAGCAATATGTGTATCGGGAGGAATTATTTCAATTTCCTATCTGAGTAAATCTGAAAAAACCACATCTATTCTTTTCTATCATTCGATTTTATCGACACTTATTTTTTTGATAATTTTTTTTGAACAAATCACATTTAGTTTTAATTCTGATTTATTCAATTATGTTAGTCTAACAATAAATGCGTTGTTAGGGCAATACTTTAACACTGAGTCTTACAAAGACATTTCTACAAATAAAGTTGTCATACAAAGTTATTCTCGAATAATTTTTTCAACAATTTTTGGTTTTTTCTTTTTCTCTGAAAAAATATATTTATTAAATATTGTTGGAATAGTTATAGTTATATTTACAAGTTTTTTTGTTAGGAGAAATAGTTAAGGACATGGATAAGGGTTCTCATCATGAATTTTTTCAATTTCTTCAAACAAATCTTTAGATAGTTCAACGAGATGGGAATCGATGTTTTGACTAAGTTGTTCTGTAGTTGTTGCACCCACAATATTACTTGTCAAAAAATCTCTAGAATTTACAAATGCGAGAGCCATCTGGCTTGGCGAAAGGTTATTTTTTTTTGCCAAATCATTAAACTTTTCTGAATACTTAAGTCCTTTTGGTTTAGTATACCTGGTATACATATTAGCATATAATGTCAATCTAGCTCCATCTGGTTTAGCTCCATTATCATATTTTCCAGTTAACATACCGAAAGCTAATGGAGAATATGCTAACAATCCACACTTTTCTCTAATTGAGATCTCTGCCATTCCAACTTCGTAACTTCTATTTAATAAAGAATAAGGGTTTTGGACAGAAACAACTCTCGGCAGATTATATTTTTCTGAAATAGAAAGAAATTTCATTAACCCCCATGGTGTCTCATTAGACAAGCCTAGATACCTTATCTTTCCTTGTCTTACATTTTCAGATAAAATTTCAAGCTGTTCAGAAATTTCTATTGAATCATCTTCTTCTTCGTGTGAATAACCTAGTTTACCAAAAAAATTTGATTTTCTATCAGGCCAATGAAGTTGATAAAGGTCGATATAATCTGTATTCAACCTTTTCAAACTTCCATCTATTGCCTCGTTAATCTGATTTTTATTTAATCTAGTTTCTTTTCCTCTAAACCATTTCATCCCTGATCTACCAACAACCTTGGTAGCAATAACAATTTTATCTCTACATTTACGTGATTTTAACCAATTTCCAATAATTCTCTCTGTTGACCCCCAAGTTTCTTTTCTTGGTGGAACGGAATATAGTTCAGCCGTATCAAAAAAGTTAACCCCTTTTGAAACAGCTAAATCCATTTGCGCAAAACCTTCATTTTCAGAGTTTTGTTCTCCCCAGGTCATTGTACCTAGACATATTAAACTTACCTTAGTATCGGTATTTCCCAAGTATTTATATTTCATAAGTTAATTTAATTCTTGATTTAAAAATTTTGTAACATATTTTAACTATAAATAATAATAGTAGTATACTATACTACTTACAAACATTTAATAAGGAGTTTAAAAATGGCTTACGACTATGAAAGAGATCTTAAATCCAAAACTACTTCTGTCGAGATAGATTTAGGACTTAAGGCCTACATGAATAAGGTCTATTCTTTTATGGCAGTTGGACTGGCACTTACTGGTGTAATTGCACATATTACATCATTAATGGCTTTTAATTTTTCAACCAATACTTACACATCTTTTGGAGCTACGATTTATGGATCTCCCTTGGCTTTTGTTATAATGTTAGCACCACTTGGTTTCATTATAGCGCTCAATATGGGTATTTCCAAGATGAAAGAAAGCACTGTTCAGATATTATTTTGGGCATTTGCTGCTGTTATGGGACTTTCGTTATCTTCCATCTTCATTCAGTACACTGGTGAGTCAGTGGCCAGAGTATTTTTTATTTCTGCTGGTGCTTTTGGTGCATTAAGCTTATATGGATACACAACTAAAAAAGATTTAACTGGTTGGGGATCCTTCCTATTTATAGGTTTAATTGGCATTCTAATAGCTTCAATCGTGAATATCTTCGTAGCAAGTACTGCTCTTCAATTTGGAATTTCAGTAATTGGTGTTCTAGTATTTGCTGGACTTACTGCATATGATACTCAACGTATTAAAGCAATGTACTACGATGGATTTGGACAAGAAGGTAAAAAAGCAATAATGGGAGCTTTGACCTTGTATCTAGATTTCATCAACCTCTTCATAATGCTAATTCAACTATTTGGGCAAAGAAGATAATATAAAATATTTGTAGTT
>MDSZ01046906.1_pt1 | contig 10968 bp, 8 predicted proteins | sample 811201 | NCBI WGS metagenome assembly MDSZ01 (sample SAMN05326647, study PRJNA326480) | marine metagenome | isolation source: seawater | place: Indian Ocean: North | collected 2010 | reverse complement strand
AGTATTTTTCAACCAAATAAATATAAATTTAAAAAAAGCTGTCCTTTATCAGTAAAAGGTGCACCAAAAATTGATTATAAAAATATAAAATTATTAAAAAAATATATGTCTGAGAATGGTAAAATTTTACCATCAAGAATTACAAATGTTAGTCAAAAAAAACAAAGAGAACTATCTCTATCTATTAAAAGAGCTCGTAATTTAGCGCTATTATAAAATGAAAGTTATTTTATTAGAAAATATGAAGAGGATTGGATCAATTGGGGAAGTAATTGAGGTAAAAAGAGGTTTTGCTAGAAACTTTTTAATAGCAAATAACAAAGCTTTATATGCTTCAAAAGAAAATATTAAAGAAGTTGAGAAAATTAAATCTGATCTAGCTAGAAAAGACAATGAAAAAAAAACTAAAGCACAAAAAATTTCTGAACAAATTAATAATAAAGAATATTCTGTTAAAAAACTTAGTACAGAAAATAATGAATTATATGGCTCAGTTAAACCTACTGAAATTGCAAAATTAATTCAAGGAATTAACAAATTAGATGTCAAACCTTCAATGATACAACCAATTCAAGAAATTAAATCTCTTGGAAAACATAAAGTAAAGATTTCATTACACTCTTCAGTTGATGCAGAAATTATAATTAATGTTCAGTCAGCTGAGTCAATTCAGTAATTATACAATTTCATCCACAGTGTTTTTTTTAAATTTTTAATTAACCCTTTTCATGTAGATTATTTATATGGAAAATAATCTAAGTATAGTTAAAGACAAATTTACAGAACTTCCAAATAATATTGAAGCAGAACAATCTGTTATAGGTTCTATCTTAGTTACAAATGAAATATTTGATGAAATTAGTACAATTATTTCTAATATTAATTTTTACGATCCAATGCATCAAAAAATTTATAACGCAATCGAAAGTTTAATTTATAAAGGTATGTTAGCTAATCCAATTACTCTCAAAAATTATTTTGAGAATGAAAAAGATGACTTAAATATTCCTGAATATTTAGTAAAAATAACAAAATTTTCTACCTCAGTTAGACAAGCAATAGAATATTCAAAAATAATTTATGACATGTTTGTTAGACGTGAATTAATTAAGATTTCTGAACAAACTATAGATAGTGCTAAGGTAAATGACTTAGAATCTAATGGTCAAAATATAATTGAAAACTCTGAAAGATTATTATTCGACTTAGCAGAAAAAGGTTCCTTCAGTTCTTCCCTTGTTAAATTTGATGACGCTATGAAACAAACTATAGAAATGGCTTCAGCTGCTTATAAAAATGAAGAAGGTATTGTAGGGGTACCAACAGGATTAAGAGACCTAGATGATAAACTTGGAGGGTTACACCAATCAGATTTAATCATTATTGCTGGTAGACCTTCAATGGGTAAAACATCACTTGCAACTAACATTGCTTTTAATGCAGCTAAACATATTCAGGATAATGGTAGAAAATCTTCAGTTGCTTTTTTTTCATTAGAAATGTCGTCTGAACAATTATCAACTAGAATTTTATCTGAACAAGCTCGTATAGGCTCTAATGATATAAGACGTGGAAGAATTTCTGATGAACAGTTTGACCAGTTTTTAGAAACTTCAAAAAATATTTCTGAATTACCACTATTCATAGATGAAACTCCTGCAATTAGTATTGCTGCCATGAGTAATAGAGCAAGAAGAATTAAAAGATTACATGGCCTGGATATGATTGTAGTTGATTACATACAATTAATGAGAGGAACGACTTTTAATAAAGACGGGAGGGTTCAAGAAATTTCCCAAATTACTCAAGGTCTAAAAGCTATTGCAAAAGAGTTAGGTGTTCCAGTAGTGGCTTTATCTCAACTCTCAAGACAAGTTGAACAACGTGATGACCACAAACCTCAGTTAGCAGATTTAAGAGAGTCTGGATCAATTGAACAAGATGCAGATGTTGTAATGTTTGTTTACAGAGAGGGTTATTATCTTCAAAGAAAAGAGCCAAGAGAGGCAACTGTAGAACATGCTGAATGGCAAGCTAAGATGAATGAAGTTGCGCATTTAGCCGAAATTATCATAGGTAAACAAAGACACGGACCAATTGGTAAGGTAACTCTTGAATTTGAGGAAAGATTTACAAAATTTAAAGATACTCAAATTAATTAATTTCCAATATAAAAGAAATATGCTTGCTAATTTGTATGAAAATACAATATTGAAAAATCCTAAAACTGTTTTCATAATTTTATTATTTACTGTTCTAAGTTTTGGATATTATTCGAAAGAATTTAGATTGGATGCTTCGTCTGAAACATTATTAATCGAAGGAGATCCAGATCTTGAATATTTAAAAGAGATTAATAACCGATATGGTTCAAAGGATTTTTTAGTCTTAACTTATACTCCAAATGAAGGAATGGTTACAGATACCTCTGTTAATAATCTATTAAGTCTAAAATATAAGATACAAAGTTTAGATTGGGTTCATAGTGTTATTACTTTACTGGATATTCCTCTATTAAATAATTCAGATGCTCCTTTACAAGAACGTTTAAGTGGATTTAAAACACTTAAAGATGAAGATGTTGATAAACAAAGAGGATTTAAAGAGATTTTAGAAAGTCCTGTTTTTAGAAATTTTGTAATCAGTGCAAACGGAAAAACGAGTGGTATTATTGTAAATATCAAAAAAGACTTACCTCTTAAAGATATTGCAAATAAATCAAGGAAAGAAATAGAAGAATATCGAGATCAAATCAAAAAACAGAATCATAGAAATATTCTTGAGATTAGAGAGGTTATTAAGAGTTACGAAGATATTGGAAAAATATATCTAGGAGGAATCCCAATGATTGCTGATGATATGATGACGTTTATTAAAAGTGATATTATTGTATTTGGTCTTGGAGTTTTACTTTTTATAATTGCAACACTATGGTTTGTTTTTAGAAATCTTATATGGATAGTAGTGCCTATAAGCAGTTGTTTTTTTTCAGTAATTATAATGATTGGTTTACTTGGTTTGCTTGGTTGGAAGGTGACTGTTATCTCATCAAACTTTATCGCATTAATGCTCATCTTAACTATGGCGATGAATATTCATATGAGTACAAGATTTTTACAACTTAGAAAAGCCCATCCCTCTAAAAATAATTTAGAGATTTTAACTATAACAACTAAAAAAATGTATTGGCCAATACTTTATACAGTTCTTACTACTATAATTGCGTTCTTGTCTTTAATCTTTAGTGAAATTAAACCAATTATTGATTTTGGGTGGATGATGACTATTGGATTAATTACATCATTTATAATTACTTTTACTCTACTACCTACATTGCTAAATTTTGTATCGACAAAAAATTTTTCTGTTAATGAAAATAAGGAAGGATCAAAACTTACTAAATTCTTAGGTGATTTATCTCTGAATTATAGAATGTCTATCTTTGGTTTAACAATAATCATCATGGGACTAAGTATTTTTGGAATTGGCAAGTTAGAAGTTGAAAATAGTTTTATAAATTATTTCAGTAAAAAAACTGAGATTTACAAAGGAATGAAATTAATTGATGAAGAGCTTGGAGGTACCACTCCTCTCGAAATTATATTAAAATTTCCAAAAGTTAAAAAAGAAAAAAATGAAGATGATGATGATTTTGAAGATTGGGGTGAAGAAAATGATCAAGATGATGAGAAATATTGGTTTACGAAAGATAAGATAGATACCATTACTAACGTTCACAATTACTTAGATAATTTACCTGAAATTGGTAAAGTACTATCTTTTTCATCAATTGTTGATGTTGCAACACAATTAAATAATAATAAACCATTAGGGACTTTGGAAATGGGTGTTTTGTACACTAAAATCCCAAATAATATAAAAACAGAAATAATAGATCCATATATTTCTATTAATGATAATGAAGCAAGAATAAGTTTAAGAATTATTGACTCTCAAGAAAACCTTCGAAGAAATGATTTAATTAATAAAATAAACTTTGATCTTCAAAATAAAATTGGCCTTGAAAAAGATGAATTTAAATTAGCAGGAGTATTAATATTATTTAATAATCTTTTACAAAGTTTATTTAAATCCCAAATTTTAACTTTAGGACTTGTAATGGTTGGTATTTTTATAATGTTTTTTGTTTTATTCAGAAATATAAAATTATCACTGATAGGTATTGTTCCAAATTTTATAGCTGCTTTGTTTATATTAGGAATAATAGGAATAATAGGTATTCCCTTAGATATGATGACCATTACAATTGCTGCAATTACAATTGGTATCGCAGTCGATAATAGCATTCATTATATTTATAGATTTAAAGAGGAATTTAATAAGATAAAAAATTATAAAGAAACTCTAAAAATATGTCATTCAACAGTTGGAGTTGCGATATTAAATACTTCAATCACAATAGTATTTGGATTTTCAATTCTAATTTTGTCAAAGTTTATTCCAACTATATATTTCGGAATTTTTACAGGTCTTGCTATGTTGCTTGCAATGATTTCAGTTTTAACTTTACTTCCTTCATTATTGTTAGCTATCAAACCTTTTGGAAAATAATTAATGATAAAAACACTTGCAGAATTTTATAATGCAACTTCTATTATTGATATAATATATTTGATAATTACAATTTTATCTTTAATTAAATGCTATAAAAAAGGTTTTGTTTTAAGCATCTTGTCTATGGCAAAATGGTTATTAGCATATATTATTACATTAATAATTTTTCCTAGAGCAAAACCTTACTTGGAAGATATCATTGATAATGAGTATGTTTTAGATGTCAGTCTAGGTGTCACTATTTTTGTAATTGTTGTTTTTTTTGTGTTGATGATTAACAGAGGAATTAGTAAGGCTGTTAGATATACTGGTATCGGAAGTTTAGATACAGCATTTGGATTCTTTTTTGGTTTTCTGAGGGCATATATAATATCTGTATGTATATTTTCAGCTGTCCATATTGTATATAATTATGAAAAATGGCCCTTAAATGTGGATAAATCTTATGTCTTTTCATACTTGGAGAAAGGTAGTAATTATCTTTTGAAAGAATTTCCGGATGAAAAAACATACCAAGATTCTAAAGAAAAAATTGAAGAGCTTTAGTCCCAAACTAAAAGAGGAGTGTGGTGTATTCGGTATAAGTGATATTGATGACGCATCAGCACTGACTGCTTTAGGTCTTCACGCTCTGCAACACAGAGGCCAAGAAGGTTGTGGAATTGTTACTTTTGATGGGGAACAGTATTTTTCTGAAAAAAGATTTGGTTTAGTTGGTGATAATTTCAATAAAGCTAAAATATTAAAAAGACTTAAAGGTAATTATGCAATCGGTCACAATAGATACAGTACAACAGGTAGTAATACCTTAAGAAATATTCAGCCTTTTTTTGCAGACACCAATGCTGGGGGAATTGGGGTTGCTCATAATGGAAATTTAACTAATTCTATTCATTTAAGAAATAAACTAGTGGAAGATGGTGCTATATTTTACACAACATCTGATACTGAGACAATAGTACAATTAATTGCAAAATCTAAAAGAGCTAAAACTATTGACAAGATTGTTGATGCCATTTTCCAAATTCAAGGTGGATATGCTTTGGTTATGCTGACTCAAAAATCATTAATAGGTGTTAGAGACCCATATGGAATAAGACCATTAGTGATTGGAAAATTAAAAAAAAGTTATGTGCTAGCATCTGAAACTTGCGCATTAGATATTATTGGAGCAAAATTCGTTAGAGAAGTTGAAAATGGTGAAATTATTTTAATTGAAAATAACAAATTAGAAAGCATTAAACCATTTCCACCTAAAAAAATAAGACCTTGTGTATTTGAATATATTTATTTTGCAAGACCAGACAGCATACTAAATGGAAAGACAGCTTATGAGCATCGAAAAAACCTGGGAAAAGAGCTTGCAAAAGAAAATGATATAGAGGCAGATATTATTGTGCCTGTTCCAGATAGTGGAAATGCTGCTGCTTTGGGATTCGCTCAACATTTAGGTAAAAATTTTGAACATGGTTTAATTAGAAATCATTACGTAGGAAGGACTTTTATAGAACCAAGTCAGCAAATAAGAAGTCTTGGAGTAAAGTTGAAACTAAATGCGAACCAATCAACTATAAAAGATAAAAAAATTATTTTAATTGATGATTCTTTAGTTAGAGGAACTACATCGCATAAAATTGTGAAAATGCTTTATGATGCAGGTGCAAAAGAAATCCATGTTAGAATAGCTTGTCCAGAAATTAGATATCCAGATTTTTATGGTGTTGACACACCAACAAGAAAAGAATTATTAGCTGCCAATAAATCAAATGATGAGATTTGTACATACATTGGAGCGAAATCTTTAAAGTTTTTATCAATAGATGGGATGTATAGAGCAATTGGTTTCAATAAGAGAAATGAAAATTATCCTCAATTAACAGATCATTACTTCACAGGCGAATATCCTGTTAAACCAATTGATGAATTGGGAGATAATAAAATAACGCAATTATCATTATTAAATACAGCATCAAATAATTAAATGAAAAAAGTAAGTTTTACAGAAATGAAAGATGGGACTAAAGATGATTATCTTTTTTTAGACAAGCATGAAAAAAATTTTGCAGATAAAACTGCAGAAAGAATTTTGAAATTTATGTCTAACTTGACGGAAACGTTAGAAGGTTATCAAGTTTCTAGATTGGAACATTCACTACAAAGTGCAACAAGAGCTTATAACAATGGTGAAAATGAAGAGATGATTGTTGCAGCGTTACTACATGATATTGGAGATGAGTTGGCTCCTTTGAATCATTCAGAATATGCAGCTGCAATTCTTAAACCCTACGTCTCTGAAAAAACTCACTGGATTATCGAAAAACATGGAGAATTTCAAATGTATTATTATGCTCACCATCTAGGTGGGGATAGAAATAAAAGGGAGAAATATAAGAATCATAAATATTATCAAGATACAATAGATTTTTGTGAGAAATATGATCAAAACTCTTTTGATCCAAATTATAAATCGCTACCTCTAGATTTTTTTAGACCAATGGTTAAAAAAATCTTTTCAAGAAAACCATATTCTCTACTTTAATTTTTTTTATAAAGTATTATTTAAATAATAATGATCGACTCTAAAGAAAAAATTATTGAATATTTTAAATCTGGCATTAAAGAAATTAAAAATTTTAAAATCGGAATTGAACATGAAAAATTTCTTTTTAATAAAAAAAATAATACAAGAATAAATTATTCGAAAATCAAAGAAATGTTCACAGCCCTATTAGAATTTGGTTGGAACCCTGTCTTAGAAAAAGGGAATATTATTGGTTTAACAAATAAAAATAAAAACATATCACTAGAACCTGGAAACCAAATAGAATTATCGGGCGAAAAATTGAACCATATTCATGAAGCGTGCGCAGAGTCTCAGAATTATTTATTTGAATTAAAACAAGTTACAAATAAATTAGATATAAATATTGTAAGCACCGGATTTGATCCAATATCAAAATTAAGTGATATTCCAAATAATCCAAAACAACGTTATGAACTCATGACCAAAAAAATGCCACTAGGTGGTGAATTAAGTTTAGATATGATGTATCGAACCTGTGGAACACAATTAAATTTGGATTATCAATCAGAAAATGATTTTGTAAAAAAATTTAAAGTCATAAACTCTATTGTTCCAATTTCAATAGCTTTATTTGCAAATTCATCAATAGTAGAAAAAAAAAATAGTAATTATTTATCTTACAGGTCAAAAGTTTGGCAAAACACTTCGAGAGGTGGGTTACCAAAATTATTTTTTGAACAATTAGATTTTGAAAAATATGCTAATTTCGTAATGTCTTTTCCAATTTTATTTATTAATGAAAAAGGTAATTATATTTCAGGAAAAAAATATATATTCAAAGATTTTATGGATGGAAAAATTGAAGAAATTGACAATCGAATACCTGATGAAAATGATTTAGCCGTTCACTTAAGTACAATCTTTACTGAAAATAGACTAAAAAAATATATAGAACTTAGATCAATGGACACCTGTGGATGGGATTGCTTATGCTCTGGTCCAGCCTTTTATACTGGTCTGTTGTATGGAAACCTTGATGAAGTGTACGATTTAATTTCTAAATGGGATAAAAATAAAATTATTAACGCTTATCTTGAGGCTCCAAAGAAAGGATTCAACACTCAATTAATGGGTAAAGATCTTCTATATTGGGCTTCTAATTTAATGGATTTATCAAGAAAGGGTTTAGAGGATAGAGATATAGTTAATAAAAGTGGAAAAAATGAGACTATATTTTTAAATCACTTACAAAAAGTTATTGATAATAAAACTACAAATGCAGATCATATGATTAGTAAATTTTCTAAAAATGAAGATTTAAGTGAATTGTATGATAAATAAAATTGTTGCTGTTCAAGGAAACCATCCTTCCAAACTAAACCCTAAAACAGATACAAGTATTTTCTTGGCTCATGAAATTCAAAAAAAATCTTATAAGATATTTTATTACGAACCTAAGGATTTATCGATAATAAACTCAAAAGTTATGGCTTCTGGATATTTTATTAAATTTAGTTACTCAAAAAAAAAATTTTTTAAAATATTAAAAAAACAAAAATTAGAGCTTTCAAAATGTAAATTTATTTTAATTCGTCAAGATCCTCCTTTTAATTTAGAATATATTTCAACAACTTACATTCTTGATTTAATCAAGGGTAAAGTAAAAATCTTAAATAATCCAAGTTCAATAAGAAATATTTCTGAAAAACTTTATTCAGCAAAATACCAAAGATTTATGCCAAGTTCTATTTTTTCTCAAAATATTTATGAAATTAAAAAATTTTTTAAAATTCATAAAAAAATTATTTTAAAACCTGTTCATAGTTATAGTGGAAATAATATTTATCTTTTAAATAGATTTAATAAGAAATTTATTAATCAATATATTAAGAAACATAATCAAATTATGTGTCAAAAATTTTTACCTAAAATTAGTCAAGGTGATAAAAGAGTTTTTTTAATAAATGGTAAAGTTTGTGGAGCAATATCAAGAGTTCCTAAAAAAGGATCTTTTTTAAGCAATCTAAGCAAAGGAGCTAAACCAATAAACATAAAATTAACAAAAAAAGAACATCGAATATCTACTTTAATTGCTAAAGATTTAAAAAAAGAAAATATTTTTTTTTCAGGAATTGATTTTATTGATCAAAAACTTAATGGTGACATAAATGTTACTTCTCCTACTGGATTAAAAACACTTTATGATTTATCGGGAAATAATTTAGCAAAAATTTTTTGGAAAGAACTTAAAGCATGAATAATTTGTCAGATCAACGAAAAGGATCTTTATTGGCATTTATTGCTGTAATGTTTATAACTCCAGACAGCTTATTTATAAGATTATCAAGCGTCGATACTTGGAGTTTAGTTTTTTACAGAGGAATAATTCCTTTTTTTACAGTTTTAACCGGAATGTTAATTATTTATAAATTAAATTTTTTTAAGATGCTTTTTAACAGTGGATATCATGGCTTAATCTACATTATCACTTTTTCAATCACTAATATTACTTTTGTAGTTTCTATTCAAAACACTAATGTAGCTAATACGTTAGTTATGATAGCAATGGCTCCAATGCTATCTGCAATTTTAGGTGCAATTTTTTTAAAGGAAATTCCTGATAAAAAAACCTGGTCTGCAATCGCAATTACGTTTATTGCAGCTGTGTACATATTTTATGACTCTCTTCAATTGGGTAGCATTTATGGTGACATTTTAGGTTTTATTACAGCAATTGGACTTGCTGTTGGAGCAGTAACGATTAGATCAGCTAGAAAAAAAAATCTAGTTCCAGCAGCTGTGGTTGGTAAGTTATTTGTTGCTATATTTGCAATGTTTTTTATCGAGACTTATGTCTTGGCTGATCAAGACTTATTTATTGTTCCTTTAATGTGCATAATGTGTGTGGCAATTCCTTTTGTAATGGTAACTATTGCTCCAAGATTTATACCTGCGGAAGAGGTGAACTTATTTTTTTTATTAGAGACTATTATTGGTCCGTTTTGGGTATGGATGGTTATAAAAGAACAACCTAGTATTGAGACCATACAAGGAGGGGTTATAATCATTTTAACTATTGCAATTCATTCATTTTTAAAGCTGAAAAAATCTTAATTTTTAAATTACAATTAACTTGATTTAGCCACAAATCAGAAATAGACGTCGAGCTATATGAATAAAGTATTAAAAAATTCTTGGGCACTTTTTTTAGGTATGGGATTTATAATGATGGCATATGGATTCCAAGGTTCATTGCTTGGGGTTAGAGCGGTACAAGAAGAATTTAGTTTAACTGCAACTGGCTTTATGATGTCAGGATACTTTGTTGGATACTTTATCGGTGCAGCTACCATTCCAAATATCATATCTAGAGTTGGGCATATAAGAGTTTTTGCTGCTTTTGCGTCTTTAGCTTCATTGATTATTTTAGTTCACTCTATCTTAATCAACCCATTCATATGGTTTTTACTTAGGGTATTAACAGGAATAAGTATGGTTTGTATTTATACAGTTGCTGAAAGTTGGCTGAATGATAGATCAAGTAATAAAAATAGAGGAAGTGTTCTCTCTATTTATATGGTTATTCTTTACGGGTCGATGGGAATTGGAATGTTTTTACTTAACTTTAGTAGTCCTTTAAATTTTCAACCATTTATATTAATCTCTGTAATAACATCAGCAGCCCTTATTCCTATTTTGTTGACCAAAAAAAAACCACCTACATTCAAAAGAATTAAAGCAATGACTTTAAAAAATCTATACGAAGCATCTCCTTTTGGAATGGTAAGTTCTTTTTTTTATGGAACAATTCAATCGGCTCTTTTCACTTTATTGGCGGTTTATGCAACATCAATGAATTTTACAATTTT
>MDSZ01267862.1_pt1 | contig 10969 bp, 19 predicted proteins | sample 811201 | NCBI WGS metagenome assembly MDSZ01 (sample SAMN05326647, study PRJNA326480) | marine metagenome | isolation source: seawater | place: Indian Ocean: North | collected 2010 | reverse complement strand
TTTCTAAATGCTTTAGACACATATGCTATGAGATTCGATGATGTTCCAGAAGACGACCCTAGATTTAATCCGAGAGCAGCGGGCGCCAAAGCTTTAATATTGTGGACAAACGAATCTTGGGATGAGATGAACAAGTTGGAGAGAAGAGTACTCATTAACCAGTATCTCCGTCCACTCCAGCAAGGTTCTCTAACATCGGTACCTCCGGAACACTCTTCAGTCGGCACACCAAGACATTGGTCCGGCTATATACAGCAGGCCATGAGAGAGGCGGGCGCCCCCGGCGCAGTCTTTCGGCAATATAGGTGGGAAGGCCCAAATTATAGCAAGCTATATAACGCCCTTACTGATGCCGAGGGAAGCGCGGAAAGGATGCTTGATGCGGATATTGAGCAAGCGGAGCGTGTGCAACAACAGCTATCACCGGAGCCCCCGGTCGCAGATGCGGAGATTAACGCAGAGACAGCCGATTCCCCCGAGGAACTGAGAGAGAGGCTGGTTAGTTCTTTACGAAACGTTGTGGCTGGCGCTATTTATAATTCGGAATCAAGCAAAATGTCAAGAAAGGTTAAACTTCAAGAATCAATCAGAGCAATTGTGCTAAACGAGCAGACCAGTACAGAAGACTTTTATGATAGGTTCGGGCCGCCCATGGATCCCCCGGAATTCCCCGAGACTGACGAGAACTTTATGTGGGACTTACAAAACGACCCCGATCTTTGGAAGCGGGATGACTACGATGAGACCATGAACGTTTATACTGCCCTCCCAAGCGACGAGGACTTTGATTATGATCGGCTTTTCGGCCCCCAAGAGATTCATGACGAGTTTGAACAATACCCAGAAGGGGTTAGCGGTACCGGCGCAGAGTTCCAACTTCCGTTCCGCATACCTGAGGATCAGACGGTTGCAGACTACCTTGACGATGTTGTCACATCCACGTACGGTACACGCCGCAGACCCCAAGGTCTGCAAGCCTTGTTCCACCAACGGCAGGCTCACGGAGGGGAAGAGTCGGAAACAGAGATGCACCCCGGCATTGATTACGCAGTGGAACATGGCAGTGATATATTAAACGTTCTTCCCGGAAGAGTTGTCAGATCTGGCTATTCAGAAAGTTTAGGTAACTACGCAATTGTTCAGAGCGCGTACACGGATCCGGACACCGGCGAAGAAATGATCATGACTTCGCAGTACGCACATCTTGTGGATGATCCGAATTTCGAGACAGGCCACTGGCTGAATCAGGGTGAATTGGTGGGCCAAGCTGGAAATAGCGGCCGAGTCTCACCGGCACCCACCGAAAGGAGACCCCACAGAGGAACACACCTACACTTTCAAACAGCAGAAGTGCCCGGATTGCATCCTCCGGGCCGACAAAACAGGCCATACACTGGCCTTGTGGGTACGCCTAGGACCACCTTCGATCCGTTTCAAAGATGGCCAGAAGTCCACGGTATCGACGTGCCACAGCATCCGCCAGACCCGTCCATAGCACAAGAAGAGACCCCCCCTGATGATGTTCCCATGTACCATCCCCCCGACACAATAACGGGAATGTGGAACGAGGGCCTACAAAGAGAAGAGTTGGCGGAAAGACTTAAAGTTGCAATTAAGATCGCTATTGATGACTTTGCGTGCGAGGTACCGACACTAGAGGAGTGGCAAAATTTACCGGGCTCTGGTCGCGCTTTTGCTCGATGGCGCGACGATGGAGCATCCGACACGGACACCGACCCGGTTGCTGGTCAAAGAATCCCCCCGTCAAACCAGTCAACGAGCAGGGAGACCGGCACGGGCAGGGTACGAGCGTTCAAAAGCCGGCAAGATACCGACGACCTTCTCGCCGGCGCAGCGGATCTTGTAAGTCCGCCACCAGAAGCAGGAGGAGTACAGTCAGATTCTGATGCCGGCACAGCGTCGGAAACAGGTGATGCGGTCGTTGCGGGCACTCCGGGAGCAGAGACTCAAGCCCAGCGAACCCAAAATATTGACAGAATACAAGACCTCACGTTTGATCCGCAGGGCGTAGCTGGTACTAAATCATGGCTCAATCCCCTTGGTGTCGGCCCGCGATCAGGTTGGCTGAACTTTCGGGATCCCGAGAATAGAGCGCGCTCCGAACGCAGTAAGTGGACTAGGCGACAACAGAGAAGGGATAACAGGGACTGGAGCACTTATGTAGGAAGTCAGCCCGGTCCGGGCAATCGCGATCCGTTGCAGGAGGCCTATGTCCAGAAGGTTTTTGAGGTACACTGTACCGTCAATATTCACAAAAAGAAGGGAGGTAATCGCGATCAGACCCTAACCGATATTCGCGGCATTCCTGGCGTTACGATTGTGAGTATTCTACCGGGAACAAGCCGAGAACTGCCGCACGCCTTTATCACAACTTTGTCTATAAAGTTTGAGTTGAACAGAAAGATACCGCCGGCCAACTACCTTAAAGACACTTTATTGCCGGGACTTAATAGTATTCCTGGCGTTTCAAACTTTATGTTTAAGGGATTGACTGCTATTTCCTCGACCGAAGAGGAGATGTAATGAAGCATTTAATTGAAAATTGGAAAAGGTTTTTGGTCGAAGCTAAGAAAGGTCCACATCAAATATACTGTGATATGGACGGCGTTTTAGTTGATTTTGTGGCAGGTGCCGTAAAGCAAATAAACGAAGACATTAGCGATTCAAATCTGCCTTCGCGGGATGAAAATGGCAAGCTAACTAGGTTGGGAAAACTTAGAGTTGCCCTTCATAGAGCCGATGCTGATTCTATTAGTGCTGATCAGCTTGAGAAATTTAGTTCAAATCGCTCACCGGTACGTACAGCCGCAATTAAGTACATGTATGCGAGATTAGACAACGATGTAGAGTTTTGGGCAAACTTACCGTGGATGCCAAATGGGAGAAATCTCTGGAACACGATAAAGAAGTATCAGCCACACATCCTAACCCACCCCATGGGCGTTGGCTCCGAAGAGGGCAAGGAGAGGTGGATACAAAAGAATCTGTCCCCTGTCCCCGAGGAGATATACATGTCGGGCCAGAAGTACAAATGGGCAACCAAGGATGGTGCCAAAAACATCTTAATTGATGATTTCTCCACCAACATCGAGCCGTGGAAAAAGCACGGAGGCATTGGGATACATTACGAAGATGAGAACATAGCTGAAGCTATAGAGAAATTACAAGAATTAGGATTCAGTGTGTTGAGAGATCCTCACGAGCATGATTTGCACGAGCCGGATATAGATCATGACATAGATGACGAAGACGACGGCTTGTATGAAGTTAAACGTTCTCTCGAACTCCGGCAAGAATTCAAGAAGATGATTTTGGAAGAACAAGGCATGGAGCAGGATAGTGAAGAATCGCACCATGGAGAGGACAGAGGCTTATATATTGATCCTGAAACAGGAATTATAACGGTACTTTCTGAAAAAGATCTGAAGCCGACTCGTTCTAAAAAAACTAATAGTTGAGCGGCCTGTCTGCCGAATAATTAAGATCTGGTCTCTGATCCAGAGACACAGGGTTTAAGATTTTCTTTCTGAATTCGCAGCAGAAGGAGATTTTTTGCTATTCCTTCCCTAGTTACAAATGTAGGGAGGGCCTACATTGAGGATATTTGCAAGGGCAATCGCAGCTTTCACATTACTGGCTTTTATGACGGCTAGTTGCAGTACTGGCGGTACTGAACAGGCGCGAAATATATCCTCTTCTGCACCTACATCTCACGCATGCAGTATGACTGTCGCTGACGAGGTTATGCCTGCCGCATCACCTTCTCGACGCTTGTCGCGTGTAGCAGAACAGACCAGACAATCAAGTGTCAAAGTTTACGATATTGATACTAGAGTAAGAGGTTCTGGGACGTACTTTGAGTTTGAAGGAAGGCATCTCGTTATAACTTCCGCACATGTACTTGAGAGTTCAAACATACCTTTTCTGAGAGTGGAAGTACCTAGCACCGGAGAAATGGTCCTCGCCCCAGTAGTGTATGCTCTTCTAGATGAAGAGAATGATTTTGCAATTGCGGTACTGCCGCAAGAACTACCGGGCCGAACCCCTATGTCATTAAAGATGAGAGAAGACCATAGCGGCTTGATAGGAGAAACGCTCGTATATACTGGCCATCCAGCTAGTCATGAATTTTTGACGATATTTGGACAAGTAGCTGGTCTTGCCGATAACACTAACGTACTTATGCATTCTTACGCATGGATGGGCGCTTCTGGATCGGCAGTGTTTGATAGTCGTGGCCGTCTTGTCGGGATATTGAGAGCGGTGGACGTTAACTACGGGCCGATTGTGCCGCAAATTACCGAAGATATAGTTTGGCTTTCTCCATCGTCAGGTATTAACCTTGAGCGCCTGAGGCTTATCTTGGAGATCATAACTTTGGCTGAAGAAGTTGAGGGGTTAGAAGACTAAGGAGAGATATATAGCATGTTCAAAAAGTTGCGTAAAATTGTAGCTGCAATTTTAATTTTGGGCACGCCTGCATGTTTCTCTCCAGACTACGCTATTGTAACGGGCGGTCAAGGTGAAACCGTGACGGTCTACGAAGAAGTTGAAGTACCTGTCTATATAGAGACAGAGGTGCCTGCAGACCCAGGCGAGATTTGGATTGACTCTTTTGTTCAGCCCATGAGTGTCGATGGTGTTGACATTTTGTGGGTCATCGACACATCTGGCTCGATGAACGTATATGATGATGAGTTGCTGGCGGGTATTGAAGCTATGATGAATGCCTTACCTGCTTCTGGATGGCGCCTAGCGATGACATCCAACGATCCTACCGCCGCCTCTATAGAATCTCAGTTCCCGCTAGTTCCGGGAGATGACGTTGAGGACGCTAAAGACATGTACGAGGCCATGGGTAGAGGGCACAGAGAAGAGGGGCTGGACGCTGCATATGAATATCTTGTGAACAATTCCTATGCACAAACTTGGTTGCGTTCTGATGCGGCCCTGCTGGTTGTGCAGGTTTCTGACGAGGAAGACCAAAGCGATGATCACTTTGCAAATGTCGATGATTTCAAAAGTTGGTACAGCATGCAGAGAAATGGATCCGCATTTATTTCCAGTATTGTGACGCAAGACCCTTCAGTTTCAGTGTGTGAAAGAGCACCAAGCTCTATGAATGTTGGAGACAGATATATGGACGCCACGAACTATTTCGGCGGGATTATCGTAGATATATGTGCGGAAGATTGGTCTCCCGGCGTAGCTGATGCATCGAATCAGCTAGAGCCTCACGAAGAATGGGAACTTACACATGAGCCAATAGAGGATTCCATTAGAGTCTTTATTGATCAGCAGTTAAACTGGGACTGGCACTACGATGCTTCATCTCAAAAGGTTTATTTTGATGTAATCCCACCCGCAAATGCGTGGGTAGAAATTGGTTATAGGTATTTCCCAGATGAACAAGATACAGGATTGGATACAGGCACGAATTGAGAGCCTTAGAGCATGGTTGCATTGGAAGAACCTAGCTCTGAAAGATTTGCTTATGTTTGTACTTTCGTTCGTGTGGTTGGTGAGCCTGATAATCTTTGCCGGCCTGATTATTATGTCGTGCGGTGAACCCCTTAACGATACGGGCGAACATGCTGCCGTGGACGATGGATTTGTCAATAGGTGGTGGTCGCTGGAGACAGATAATATCTTGTTGAATCAGGTTGTATCTGAAGATAGTTGTTATAAGTTCTATGAATTTAGCAGTGACCGCTATGGTGACTGGCGTAAACTATATGCTATAGATAGTGTAGAAGAGGGCAGCTACTTTGTGGCAGACTGGGAGAGGACTGGCACTAATTCAATCGTGGTATCTGAGAAGTATGAACTTGTTTACGAAAGAAGTTTTGACGAAGAATGCTATTCGCTACTAGCATATTCCTCACTGATGAACGCAACAGGGGAGGCATGCCCCTGTGAGTAATAAGCATGAAAGGCCATACTTAAAGCTAGTGCGGGGCAAGGATATTAAACCTTCTGAGCTGGAATATGTCGAGCCAATTGTTTTTGATAGGCCACCGCGTGATATGAAAGAGCTTATGCACAGAAAGGGACTGGATTTAAGAACGATAACTCTGGGTCTAGGCGCACTGTGTATAATGTCGGCATCAGTTATTGTTTTGTTAGTTGGATTTTTATTAGCACTCTAATTATGTGTCGGAGAGGGTCTGTGTTGTGGGGTAGCTTTACTTACATGCTGTGTTATCGCTGCTGTTGTCGCAATTGCCGTTGCGGTCAACAGAAGGCTGAAAAGTGCGAAAGAGCAGCGACAACGAAAGAGGCTCATGGCTGAGAGAAAAAGGCTGATTGATAATTTGCTGAAACTCCAGGAAAAGAAGCGCAGACGTGAACAAAGAAAGTGAACAAACCGGTTTACAAAAGACAATTTAGTGATTATACTTAGTAGTGTTCTAATTATAAAAGGAGAAACACGCATATGTTTGACAAATTACTAAACTATCTTGGCTTGTCGCGAAAGTCCAGTGTGCTAAATGAGCAGGAATTGATAATGCTGCGTACTGAGAACGAATCGCTGCGACATGTAGTCGAGTTGTTAGAAGAAGAGATAAGAAAACTCTCCAGCAACAATCGCATATTAGCAGACAAATTGACGGAAATAAAGAAGGCTGAACTTGAAGCATACAAGCAGTTGATGGAGCAGGTAGACTTGATGTACTTGGAAACTTTAGACCCAATCGGGGAGGCTTAAGCGATGAATATGAAGATACCGAAGCATGTTAAGACTTCGTGGATCGCCTCAAGCGCGGAAGCAGAGACACCATGGGGTCGCGAGATTATATGGCCCGCAATACACAGAATGCACGGCAAGATATTGCATATCCGACAAGGATGTAGGACAAGTTTAAAGTATTATAAATTAAAAAATGAAGTACTTTATGTGCTTAAAGGTACAGTAAAAGTTCTGCACGGAGACGAATTGAGTTTGATTGATCCGGTGGCCCATCCTCTGCGTGAGATAACATTAGAAGAAGGTCAACTTTTAGGAGTCCAATCGGGCTCGCCATACAGGATAGAAGCAGTGACAGATTGTCAGATTATCGAGATTGGAGAATCACATTCTGAGAAGCCAGTACGCATCGAGGATGACTATGGACGTGCCGACAGGGGATGACATGGCAACTAAGAAGTCTAAAAAACAACAGGATGAGCCTTTTTTAACGACAGAGGAACTCAAGCCGAAACCTCCACCTAGACTGGCTCCGCGTGGAATAAGAACTTTTACGGTGTGTCGTCAAAGCGATGAAACTGGAGTGTCTGGGGAGGGTATTATTGTGGAGGGTGTTGTGTTAGCCTCAGGCCACTGTATCATTCATTGGCTTTACCCTCCCCCGAGAGGCGGTATTGCTATATTTGATTCGATAGAAGATTTTATAAAGGTTCATATCACTCCCCATCCTGCAAATAAGACTATCCTGACCTTTGAAGATGGCGAACAGCAGACTTACCCACTTGCACACACATCAGCTAAAGAAAGGGATGATCAATAAAATATAGAGAGGGCATGGTTAGATTTGGAAGAGTCAAAGGCAAGCGATATCGAGATAGGTTCTCTGGTGACGCTCAAGGCAGAGGCTATGGGCTACCCGATGCTGGATGATCCTGGCGACTCTTTGGGCGTTGGTTTGGTAATAGCACTGGAAAGACGCAGCAAGAAAATAGTCGATATCGAGATGGTGCATGTCTTGTGGACCAAGACCGGCAAGAAAAGATGGGAATTTTTGAACGACTTGATGGTGGTTGAGCATACATACTAGTGTATGTTGCTTTTAACTGCTGGTGATTTAATCCGTTGGAAAAACCCTCTTTACATTGTTGATAATGGAAAACCTATCCGTGCGAATGAGCGATGGTATCACGCTTTGGTGCTGGAGATTAGAGAAGCCCGAATAATCACGGGCCCGTCATACGAGACGAAAAGTATAAGAATGGTGTTGATAGGAAAGCGCCATAAAAAGAAAGAGGTGTTTATGACTGCCGACGCGCTGCTCGGCCTCTCCCCGGTACAGAGAATAGTTGATTGCATGTGGGTAGAACTTGTTGGTTAGACCTAGTTATTGCATCTTCCAGCCGAGAAACATTCGGCGGAAATTTTTTCTTTTTGGGGGTGCTGTGATTGTCCAACTGTCCGAAGTTCAAGAAAGGGGACTATATTAAGTGGCCTATAAGCGCACTATCGTTCACTGCATCGGAAGATGGGATAGTAACTCCCGTTGAGTGGGCATACTCATACGGTCTTGTGGTAGAGGTGGCAGAGGGAATGGGAGATATGACGGATGCAATAATAGTGCACTGTCATACCAATGGCGATTGGGTAGTAGCCCATGTAGATGATGAGAAATACGGGTTTGAGCTAGTGAGCACACACCCGAATGAGTAACGAATACCAAAAGGTGCCAATAAAAAACAACGTCAGTGCATCGGTCGGTGATTTGATAACTTGGAATGAGTTTAGTACGTATTACAACATGACCACCCAAACTTCAGATTATAGTTTCAATCATGCTCGATATGGCATAATCATAGAAACGTACATGCCGCCACAGGAGGTTAATGACTATTGGACGGAAACGTATTCAAGTTACGGATACTTTGGTATTGATGACCCCGAGTATTGGTACTATGACACTAAGTGGCTCAAAGTTTTAACCTTGGGAGATGATGGCATGCCTAGGCACGTTTACTTGTCCGTGGAAGACAACGTGTACATCATTTCTAAGGCAGTGCAGAATAAAAAGGAAAAATAGCTTGACAACTGTGATCGTGTGATGTATAGTAAAGGTGCATTTGGAGAAAAAATGAAGCTAACAACTATAGACCAAGCAACAATCAACGCCGAACGCCTTTGGGCGAACCTATACCTTTCACAAGCTCTTATCAAGTACAGCGAAACGCAAAAAAAAATCGCCCTAAGCCCGGTTGGAACGCAACCTGTCTTTAATATAGAGTTAGAGACAGTGAGCAACTTGCTGTATGAAAGTATCGCTGCGTTAAACGATGAAAGCTATGAAGCATAGGAAGAACAAAAGTTAACTATGGGCGAAATAGACTTGTATCGGTACAATGCAGAAGATGAAAAGGATCGGTATGTCTTTTACTACACCTATCAGGAACCACTAAGCGATATTGTTGAAAAACTTGAAGGCTTACTGGAATATAGAGTGTATGTGTACGATGTGTTCCCCGGCATGAACACCAAGGAAGAAACGCTGGAAGATCCCATATCGGTGATCACCACAATCGGCACGGAAATGATTATCCCTCCGAAAACTAAGGTTACTATCTTTGATATGGCGACAATCCTCTTTGGAGAGGCAGAGGAGGAGTCTTGACATATGGTTGACAAAGTTTTGCTTGACCTTGCAGATAAAAAGGAGTATATTTATTATATGAGCAAGAGAAAGTTCAGTGTTGGTGATCTCGTACAGATCAGTGATGGCACACATGATGCGCGGTTACCAGACAACCGCACCGGATTGATTATCAGTCTGGTTGAGCGTAGGGGCGAAGCGATCTGTCAGATATTGATGACCAATGGTGAAACTCTCCAGTTTCATGGCATGTTTTTGAAAAAGGTGGAGAAAGAAAATGAAAAAGTTTGAGAAAAGTCTTGCAATCCGAATCAGAGTATGCTACATTATGAAAACCCTCAGACGAGGGTTCGGCAATACTGCTAAAACAATACTTTCTGGATACCCAGAAATCAACTTCTAAACAAAGGAAAAGAGAATGTCTGTTGGAAACTTCGTACGTCACGCTATGACCGGGCACCAAGGCCGCATTATTGCGCTAGCCAATGGTTTGGTTCACGTCCTAGTTCGTGACTGTGGGATCGTTATTGAAGATCGCCTGGAGAACTTTAACCCTGTAGCCGAGGCCGCGTAACCGATGAAACTTAACAGAACCATTAAGTGTGCTGATGGCTTTCGTATGAGCGTGCAAGCTAGCGAAACGGCATATTGCACACCGCGCCGGACGAATGCTTCGCGCTATTCAGCAGTGGAAGTTGGCTTTCCGTCCTCTCGCGAAGATTTGTTGATAGATTATGCAGAAGATCCCGGCAGTCCAACGGAAACGGTGTATGCTTGGGTTCCGTCAGATGTCGTATCTCTTGTCATCGCCAAGCACGGAGGCATAGTCGAGGGACAACTACCTCCCGGCATACCACATCTTGAAGCAGGAAAGTAGATGAAAGTAGGAGATTTGGTAATGCTGTCGGCTTATGGCAAACGTCTGCAACATGTTCGTGACAGTATCAGAGATCGTCAGCGCCGAGCACAAGTGCACACTCCGTTGATCGGACTAGTCGTAGAACAAGAGGCTCCTGATACAGTCAGGCCATGGGATACTCAGATGAAATATCGAGTTACATGGATTGACGACTGTAAACACAATCCTAAAGGTCGTGAATACTGGGCACACCACTTTCACCGTAAAGACTTGAAACTGCTTAGTAGAGCATAGACACCCAAACAGGTGGATCCATAAATGAAAACTGTGATTGTATTCGATACCGACGACGAAGAAGGCATGCGTAATGCCTTCAAGATTGTTGATCATCTTGCTAGTCAATATCTTAATCAACGCTTGCGTGCTATGACTCCGAGCGAGATTCGATTCGGAAGGATCGAGTTCATCAAAATGATGCGCGCATTTTCTAAGCACATTACTGCAGTCCAAAAAAAGGATCCCAAAGCAGAAGTAAACGGCCTCCGCTTTAACAAGCAGTATGCCGATAAGATTTGGGGTGAAAAACGCATGGAGGTACTAAAATGAAAGAACAGCGTACGCATCATAGTCTCGTAGGTTCACTTGTACGATTTAAGCCGGTGGGTAACTATCACGAGTTTCATAATGCTGTGGGTATGGTGACCTCTCATAATAAACCTTTGCATGTGCGTGTCAAGTGGGTAAAGCCAGTTCATTATGA
>MDSZ01180252.1_pt1 | contig 10972 bp, 15 predicted proteins | sample 811201 | NCBI WGS metagenome assembly MDSZ01 (sample SAMN05326647, study PRJNA326480) | marine metagenome | isolation source: seawater | place: Indian Ocean: North | collected 2010 | reverse complement strand
GCCTCCCGGACTTGACCAGGGAGCTTGATCGGGTCCGGCTGCTGTGAGAGTCCCCCGAGGAGGTTAGGGACAACTTGTGAAACTGCCGCCATAATTACCTATTGATTACGTTGAAAGGAATGTAAGAGAAGTATTCATTTCCACCAGCACGGTCATTCAGGACTGAGTAATCACCCTGATTAACTTCGTATTCCATACATGCAGTACGTGCCAGAGCCTCTTCCCGCTCGCTGTATTTAACAACTTCGGTAGAACCTACAGCTCGGCCAGCGAACAAGTTGGCTGCACGAACAGCGATGTACTGCTTGAAGACTTCAGGAATATCCTCAAAGTCAAAGTACCAAACCACCTTTGCGTAGAGCTTGTCAGTGAACTCATAGGTGTGGTTACGCTTGTCATAAAGCTTGCCGCCACGGATGATCGGCTCGAAGTTGGCCCAGTAAACAGAGTCAATAGACAGGATGTTGTCTGGGATAAGAATGTTTTTGTTGCTATCTGGTGTGAAGGGATAGTCTTGTTCTGTGTTGAACACCCAGCCTTCTGATTGCAGGCTATGGGACACTTCATCAATAATGCCGTCAGCGATAGCCACCATCGGATTAGTCGAGGTGATGCTAGTTACTGGTGCCTGACCAACATTAGAAAGCACAATGTTGACGGCCTGCAATTTAGTTAGCTTGTGTGTTGTTGCCATAATTATCTAGGGATGGTGAACCCCGAGGGGCCAGATAGGCCCCAAAGGGTAAATAAATTACTTGGCTTGGAGAGAACCAGCAACAGAAGTGCGGAGAGAACCCACACCCATGCTGAGCTTGCCGACGACCAGATCACCTTGGTACTGGACCCGGAAGGATTCCGAAGTTGTTTCCACAGTAGGTGCAACAGCTTGCACCACACCAGCCGCTTCAGAATGAAAAATCAATCCGCAGCAGGTAGCATTAGTGTCGGTGTAGTCGTTATTTTCACCAGTCACCGCAGTGTTGTATGCGGCCATGAAAGGCAGGTTGTTGGACTGATACAGACGGATGCCTGCAATGGAATACAGACCCTTACCGCTGTTCATGTCGCCTTGGGTGTTACCCAGGTCGCGCTGGAGAATGTTGGTATCCACGCTAGAAACCAACGACATGTATTGCCGGGGAGACAACACACAGGCACGCCCTTCTTCAGGAGCATTGCGCTCAGAAAGGGTGGCAGCAGCAGAGAACAGGCCATCAACGATTGCCTGAGCATCGAGTTGCTTACCGGAGCCAATAGAGACCTCGAAGCCACCAGGCTCGCCGGTCACCACAGAGGCTTCACGGGAAGCCATATCAAGGACGCGAGCAATACGCTGGTCATAGAATTTGGCGAGTGCCTCACCGATCTGCTTGGATGCCTCTTGGCGAACCGAGATCTGGCTAAAGACCTCATCCAAGGAATAGAAAAATTGTGAGCTGATTAACAAATCGTCTGCGACAATCGTCTTCTCATTCACTTTCAGCGCGGCGTCAGCCAAAATGGGCTGGCCAGGCGTATGGAAGCCGCTGCTGAGCTGGCCAGTCATCAAGAACTGTTTTGACTTACCTCCAGAGAGGGTATAATTGCGAACCAGACCTTTGAAAATCGAGGCTGAATTGAAGCTGTTATACACTTCGCCACTGAACAATTTCAGCGCGGTAGCGTACTTATTAGCGAAAGTATTGGACTGATTACCATTGACCGCATTGGGTCTGGTAATAAAATTCATGTTGGTCATTATTTGGACCTAAAGTAAAGTATGAACAAATTGCGAATCGATTCTGGGAGTGAGGATTTGACCTTCCTCGAAGGCTTGCAAGCCCACAGGTTGTCCGCCGCAGCGGGCCTAAGGGCAAGTGCTGAGGGGGGAATCGAACCCCCCTACGATCACCAGATTCAGCGGGTGTACTTGACACCGCGATAGCAGTAGGTCTTCACCTTACGTGCTTCTTGCATTGTCTTCACCTCATAGGTGAGCGAGAGGCCCCGTTCCATGCCGTCTCGTGTCATGCGTCCTTTCGGATGAACGGAAGGTTTGTAGTTACTTTTTCTTCTTTTTAGGAAAGCCAGCCTTCATGTTGGCATAGGCCTTCTTAGAGATGGTCGAGTTTTTCTTCGACCGACTCGTGCCAGCCTTTTTACGCTTATTGATATTGCGATAAAGGCTCATTTTTTCATACCTTTTTTCTTGGGTGGACGGCCCTTCTTAGAGCCGTAAGTGCCTTTTCCTTGTGGCATTTCAATTAAAGAGATCAGGTGAGTTAGCTACACGTGCTTCCACGTCAGCTTGGAAGGCGGTATCGGTGGCGTAACGCGGATCAGCAAGGTCACGAGCAAGCTCGGCGTTGCTTCTGTATGGCTTCAAACCAGGCACAGAAGCCTTTCCAGTCACCATCTCTGCTTCGTAGCCAACAGCCGACTGGTAGCGGTTGGCGAGGGCTTCTACAGCGAACCTGATTGCAGGAAGGTTGCCACTGTTCGTGACGCTGTTAAATGAGTCGATCTCCGCCTGTTCGAGATTCTGAGCGGCCCAACCCAGCATGTCGCCGTAGGCCTCTTTACCACCAACACTGTCCATGATTGCCTGTTCTTCACCGGCTTGGAGCTGGACCTGTTGTTGATAAGACTCAGCGTTCTTCTGGTAAAAATCGACGTAGGCTTTGATCAGATCTTTCGAGTCCATCTTCGATAGCTCGTCGATGGCAGCCTCGCTTAGCTGACCGTCCTTGACATACTCATCAGCAGCACGCCGCATCACAGCGTCATCAGCAGTCTCCTCTTCGGGCTCTGACTCTTCTGTTTCAACTTCGTCTTCATCCTCTTCCTGCTCACCACGGCTGAGCTTTTGCTCTAGCTCTTGGTAGGCCTTCAGCAGGTCGTCCTGGCTTTTGAATTTACCCCCGATCAAGTCGGGGTCTTCATTGCCAAGCTGACGCTGCTGATTTTGGATGTCAGCTTCTTGCTGCTTGAGTTGTTCTAGTTTTTCAGCTTGCTGCAACAATGCAGCTTCCTGAGCTTTTTGTTCGTCAGTCAGCCCTTGGGGCGTCGTGTCAAAAGTATCTGAAGGCATTAGTGCTCAATAATTTTTACGGTGTTCAATCGAGGCCTCAGCCTTTGTTGTTGGCTGTGGAGCCCAGCATCGACCTCTGACCACGTGCTGATCTTTGGTTTGATCGTGTGATCAATTTTTTTAGGGAGGGTGGTTTCTAGTTCCTCCGCTTCCCATGCAGTTTCGTTTTTACCCGTGTATTCACCCTTGGGTGAGCGGGTCCGGCGGCGTGGGCTCTTGGGCGGCTGGTCCGCCTTCTGGTTGGGCTTGTTGGGCATAGTCGTTCATAAGACGTTCAGCCATTGGCGACTTAGCGAGCTGGCCCATCTGGCCCATCATTTGCTGCTGCATCATTTGCTGCTGCGCCTGCTGTTGCTCAGCCTCCATCGTGGCGGGGTCTTTAATAAGGTTGAGCGTGTCGATACCGCTAGCCGCAGCTAGCCGCTTCATCAGCTCAAGTGGATTGATGAATTGGGTAAGGGCTTCTGGGCCTAAACCCTGCGACACAGTGGAGATGAACTCCATCAGAGCAGCACGATCTTGGCCGCGACCAACACTGCCGAGACCAGCAACGATGGTGGGAGCCACAAGGTTTTTAGGGAGTGATGGCAGCTTTTTGCTGCGGGTCATCACGTGCAGCTTCCTAGCAAGGTAGGGCTGCAAGAGCGCTTGGGTGAGTGATGTCCACAATCCCCCGAGCTGTTCGTCCAGCTCCTGTTTTAGAATTTGAAGTTCAGTGGCAGTGGTGCGCTCAGATTTTCTTGGATTAAGTATCAAGAACGCATCAGACAAACGTGTAGTCAAGTCACGAATCATTTCGATGACTGAACGCATATCTTGAGATTTATTTGTCTGTACTACTGACACATCATCTGGGCGGCCCACAATGATTGAGCCTGATGATGCGCGTGCAAGTGATTGTGGCTTCAAAGATGCACTAGGTGCAACCATGAACACACACTTTGCACTGATAGCACTAGCAGTTACAAGAGCCTCCATGAGCCCCTCGAGGCTGCGGAGATCTCCAAGGAACTCGGAAACGCGACTGCGACCGTACTCCTCTGCTTCGACTTTATTAAAGGTCAGACAAATCCAAGGAGTGATGTTTTGTGGAGCACGGCTATGAGAGCCATCCACAATCTCACCATCGATTTCTTGGTGCCATTCCCAGTGGCCATCCTTGAGGCGGGCGTGTGTATAGACAGTGGCATCATCCACTGTTGAATCACCAGCCACACCGTACTTAGGACCGTCTTCTCCTGGGGAGTTCACGTCATTGCCCTTTGCCATGACCCGCTGGAACTTAGCGGGCAGCATTGAGCGGTGGATAGATTCGCGGGTGACAACTTCGACTAGGTTTCCATCGCCGTCGCGACAGACAACATATCTCTCGAGTGGGTAGACCTTGAGGTTTTTCTTTCCGGCGTATAACAATACATTGCCAGTGACGATGAGATGCTTCATCGCAGAGTGTAGCTGCACTCGATCAGAACTTTCAGCAATATCCTGAATGATCATCCGCTCCATTTTTGCGAGAGAAAGATCAATCTCTGAGCGTATTTCAGGTGTTACTTCAGGAAGCTTTTCAAGTTCTGAATCAACAATTTGCAGCTTAAAAAAACTCGTGTTAATTGGAAAGAGAGAGTTCATTAATTTTGAACTCAAGGCGTTGCAACCTTTGGATCCAACTGATTGCCAAGGGATCGGCAGGCGCTCCCCCTTTGACAGACCATCGTCTGTAAGGAGGTAAGGGAGAGTCACCTTTGCACAATCTCTGGCTTCGTCGAGAAATGCTGTTCTGTCTGCGGAGAGCGAAAGGTATCGCGTTTGTGCAGACTCTTTCATTATTTAGGAATGTTCAGGCCAGTCTTTTTCTTAGGCTTAGTGCCTGTTGTAGCAGCCTGTTGTGCAGGTGCAGTAGCAATTCCAAGTTTGTTGGTCAGAGCGCTGAGGCCACCAGCAGATTGCTGCAACCGTTGACGCTTACCTTTCTTGCGCTTCAAGACGCCTTGTTCTTTGCCAGAAGCACTGGATGCCACAGGGGCTGCCAGAGGCAAAGGTGCATCAGGAGTTGGCGGCGGTGGGGGTGCAGGAGCGGGCGGGGCCATCTCCGGCGGATCGGGGATTTTTGGAGGGCTAGGAGCGCACATTATTCTTCGAGTAGAGATTTAATGTATTCGACAACAGAACGTTGGCCAGCCATATACATGATCTTGGCGTGTGTGTCGTCGGGTTTTGGTGTATAGAGTGGAAACATGATGTCCACCTCTTCGACGATTTTGAGGAGCTTGTTATCTCCTACAAAGATGTCATCCATATTGAGGTAGGTTTACATTGGATGCCTCAAAGAAGCTAGGCATACGTGAGCGTTGTGTTTCGGCAAGGCCAGCAGCCAAGCCACGGCTATAAAGACTGTCGGATTGATTCATCCAAAAGTCTTTGGAAAGATACTTGTTTTGATGCAAAGGCAGCAGATCAGACATGACCCAATCCACTGTGGCTTTGCGTAGCTTGTCTAAACCAACTGTGCTTTTGAGACCAAGGTCATGGGCACACATTGCGTGCGTTTTTACGTGCTGAACTTCATCTCTTGAGATGTCAGCGCTCAGGGATCTCATGCCAATATCTCCCAGGAACCTATACGCTGGGAGCAAAACAAAGAACACAGAACGCTCGAGGATGCTTGCTTTGAGGATTGGATGTTCCGGTGCCTCGATCCAAGCCTTGCGGATCACCTCAGCCTCTCGCTCAGCAGCAGGGTCAGTGCCGTGGGCTTGGCATACCAGCTCAAAGCCCAGGTCATGCTTGTCCTCATCCATCTGATTGTGGATCAAGGCCTCGAGGCAGCCAGGCACATTAGGAAGATCTTTCTCTAGACCCTGCTGTAGAAATTCTTTTACAGGCAGTTCCAAGTTGCGGAGAGCGAGCATCTTGTAGATGGTCTTTTCGCTGCCCTCTACAAGTGGACCCCGATCAACTGCCAAGGGAGTCCACTTTCGTTTTTGTCTAATAGCTTTTATGTAGGGATTCATTTATTCAGCACATGATGCACAAAAGTTGTCAGATGAGTCTTCGGGCTCTTTCTCAAAGATAAATTTATAGGCATCGTCCAGCAGATCTGTAACGCTGTCTTTGCGTTGCGTATCAGTCTGCACTTGCAAGCTGTAGTACATCGAGGTCAGAGATGAGTCAAGCCAGTCTTGAATCAACTTCTCGTCATACTGAATTTGATCGCTCCATGAATTGAAACTGTATCCATGGAACAGGCCTGTACGCTCGAGCATTTCGCAGATGCCAGTGCTCACGTTCCAGTAGGCCTGCCAGCCAACCTCCTCGGCAATCTCACAATCTGGAGGGTATGCGTAAGAGGTGACACCGAACGTGCCGCTATCGCGATCAACGTCACGTGCAATCGGAGGTGCTATCTCAGGGGTCGTTGTATAGCCACGGGCATCCCGATAGCGGTAGGCACATGTTGCTGTGGGCGCAATGGCGAAAGCGCGAAGCATATCCGCAGCACGGGCAACATTAGCCGCAGCAGAGATAGCCTCTTGGAATTTCGAGGCGAGCCGCCAAGCAGGGGTGGAGGGAACATCGCGATTGTTGATTACGTCATGCAGAGCTTCGCCAAAAGATGAATAAGTGACCTGCTCTTGTGCAAGCAAGTTGGCAAGGCCAATGAAGCCCATACCAACTTGACGATCATCTTTAGGGTTGAGGTATTCACCTGAGTCCTGAACACCCGTCTTGGCGTGCAGAGCTACAAGGTCTTTCATGACAGCAGTGAACGCCTCTGGAAGCTCATCTGGCGTGCATTTAGATAGGTTGCAGTGCTCTAAAAGACAAGTGCCCCGGCTGAGCAATGCAACCTCAAGGCAAACGTTAAATCGAATACGCCTGCCATATTGATCGTGCTTGACTTTGGCAAGCCAGATGTCGCCTTTGCGAATCCCATCGAGAAGAGATTCGCGTAGATCTACCTCCATGTCATCCCACCAGCTTTGGGTGAGATTGACGCAACGCTTTAGCCACGGAATCTCGTGACGTGGCATCTCAATGAACTCACGCAAGTCAGCATGATTTGCATCGAGGTGAGCAACTACAGCGCCTGCTTTGTGATAACCACCACGCCTGAGAACTTCATTCAGCGTTGAATACACTTTCATGAAGGGGCAGGGGCCAGCACTTATTAGCCCTTTGCCATTGTCAGAACCTGATGGACGTAGCTCACTTAGGTGTACTGCCACACCAGCACCATGCCTAAGGGCGTGTGAGGTGAAGGTGAAACTACTCTCTAGCCCGTCTTCGCCGGACATACTATCTGTGGGCACGTGAATCGTGCAACTGACCGGGTAACGGTGCTCTGGCGCATCAAGCCAGGACTGCACACGCCCAGTCCTCGCAATGTACTCTTTCATTACACTAGGTCTTGGAGATAGGGTTTTACATAATTAGGTCCTTTTGTGACCTTTCCATTCGCATCTTTGACAGGCTTGCCATCTACAAGCTTGCTGATGTTGCTGCGATGAACACGGTCAAGTGCTTCGTCGAGTTGCCATCCAGCACATGCAGCAAACTGCCAGATCACATAGGAAAGATCTGCAAGCTCTTTGAGAGCGTGCTCTCTAGTTTCAAAATCACGGATGCGCATCATTCGTTCATAAGCTTCGGTAAACTCCATGAACTCTTCGATGATCAGAGCCTTTTGCAGATCGAGGTCTGACTTGGAAAAGGAACCGATGGGTTGATCCATTGCAACACGGAATTGCAAGGCTTGGCCCAGAAAGTCAGGCGGTAGGGTTTTTGCGGAGGAGGTCAATTTTTTTGGAGAGGTATGCGCGGGCTTTGAGGAGGTCATCAATCGCATCTTCACCAGGCTTTCGCCCAGCGCGGCTGATGTATTTGCAGACGTTGCCGAGGAAGTAATCAAGCTCAGCGTCTGCGATGTAGTCCCAGGTTTCTAGGACTCCAGTCTGGTAGTGCTTTGGTGAAAACTTAGTCATCGTGCGGTTCGAGTTCGTCTTCAATTTTTTGCATGAAGCCATCCATCCAGTCTTCCCACAGTTGGACGGAGACTGGGGAGTGCTTGTAAGCGCGTAATGCACGGAGGTTGTTCCTGATGAGGATCAACTCTTTAACAGTCAGCTTCATCCCAATGGCCGGTTTTAATAAGTTTCACCATGGTGTTTTGCAGTAGAAAAACTTGGCGTTGCAATGAGTCTGCAAGCAGACGTACATCCTCGATCTCTGCAATCTCAAGCGCATCTGAAAGCGTGCGCATTTTTAATTGCTGTTCGAGCGATAGCTCTAGGACTGGCTTAGGAATCATGGTGTGAAAAGAATTGGTTGTTGGTTTGTTTCGTCCCAATCACTTGCCTGCAAGATGCGAGCAAGTCTTAGATTGCGGAGTGCGTCTTCATGTGACAAACCAGCCTTCTCATACGCTTCGACGCAAGCAGGCCAGAACCCGTCTTGCGCTTTAGCAAGAATGGCCTGTGCTTTTTTCGGTCCGACGCCAGGGATTCCTTTGAATCCGTCAACTGAATCGCCTGTAAGGCACTGTGTGTAAAGCTGAAGCTCAGCATCCTCGGGTTCCACGGTGTACTCATCTTTGAGATCGAATTGACGGCAGGGGATCTGTTTGAGGTCCTTGTCTGGGCTAACCAGTACAAAGTTCGTGTCTTCGTCTTTGGTGCAGATGATGCCTAGAACATCGTCAGCCTCGATGCCTGCAATGGTGAGTGATGGCCATGTTTCCATTGCCCATTTCTTGAGGCGCAGGTAGCCAGCAGGCTTACGTTTTTTACGGTTTGATTTGTAAGCCGGGTCGATGTCTTTGCGAAAGTTGTGGCGGTCAGTCCACGTCAGCAATACATCTTTTGAGTCAAACTTTTCTTGAAGGTTGGTGATCTCTTTGGTGAAGACCTTCTGGCCTTCAGAGAGATTGCCGATGATGACCGTCAGATCTTCATCTAGCTCCAGCTCCTCCTCGGCTGCTGCTGCACTTCTAAAGCAAAAGAAGTCAGCATCAATTCTGAGCTGGGGTGGTTTTAGTTTCACGGTAGGTAAGCGGGTGATCAGCTTTGGCCCAAAAGTTCTTCAGTTCGGGTGGGAATCGATTACGAATCCACTGCACTCGCCATTGCGTGATGTCGCCGGTCGGAATGACCAGCACTGGAATCACACCCTTTGCAACTCGGTTGGTATTGCCATGCCAACCAGTACCAGAAGGTCGAGCCAGCTTCACGTCAATGGAGTACACCCCACCGTCAAGGGCCAGGATTATGTCGGTCTTACCTGTGCAGTTGAGGTTCTTGTAAACCTCTGCGCCTTTCCAAGCAGCTAGCAGGCAGACCCAGTGTTCAGCAATATCGCCTAAGCGACTTGGGCAAGCCTTAGTGGCAGTCTGCCCAGGTAGCTCCGATTTGAGCTTCTGCGTCAAGCTCACATCTAAATTGGTAGAAATGTTCAACGTCTTTAATTGCTGCGGTAACGAGAAACGCAGCACGTTCCGCATCTTCAGGCTTAACGCTTAACTGCATTTCATCATGGATAAATAACAACGGGTAGTAATCAATCCCAGCCTCTTGCAGTAATTCGTTCGCACGGATCACCCAAGATTTTGTGATGCAACTACCAGCCGACTGACATAGGTAGTTTGTGGCTGCGTACTTTTTGCCTTGCAGTCGAATAGGACGACCGTCAAGACCTGTCAGTACATCAGACTCAGCTCGTTCAGCTAAAGCAGAAGTAAGAGCAGCGAATCCATCGAGGCCATCCATGATGGCTTTGCGGATACGTTTACCCTCTGCGGCTGCTTTATCTTTCGATGCCTTTGCAGTCAGGCCGATGCGATAATTCGATCCTCCATACAACATTGCGTATGTGACCGACTTCCCAATCGAGCGAGAAGTCTTGTAGATCTCGCACAGCTTTGTATGGATGTCGCCTTCGACAACTTCCTTAGCAAAAGCTCGAGAATCGTACCTAGCTAAATAGTGGCCTAAGACCCGAAGCTCGAGCGATTTTGCATCAGCTCCGACCATAACTCTTCCCTCACCAGGACCGAACAATGCTCGGTATTCAGGTGCAGAATTTGTCTGGGCAAGGTTGGGACGCATGTGGATATTTCTCCCCGTGTTTGTATTAAGAACACAGGAGTGATGGATGCGCCCATCTGTGACGAGTTTGAGCCAGGCGTTCTGGCCCTCACTCAGTTGACCAAGAGCTTTTTGTAATTCAAGGATGCGTGCAAATTGCATCGCCTCCTCAGTGCCGATCTCGGTCAAAGTCTTTTCATCGATCTTTGGTCTTCCCGTATCGGTCAGCTCATTAGGTTCCCACTGGCGGAATTGCTGGAAGGCCCAGGCAATGTGGGATCGACTCGTGGGATTGAACTCACGTAGCCGACAGAAGGTGGCACCTTTGACGTACCCCTTTGTTTTGTTGTCTCGTGCAGGTGTGAACTCGCCACCATCCACGTCACGAAACGTGTTCTTCATCGCATTTGCTTTCTGCTCCAGCTCCACCCGGAGAGTGCTCTCCAGCTTGTGTGCCTTCGCTGAGTCGAAAGGGATGCCTTTCTCCTCCTGCCACGCCATTATTTTGGCGAGCTGCATTTCTGTGTAGATAGGCTTTTTGTACTGCTCAAGCTTGGGCTCGAACACACGGCACAGCTCAACGTTGGCAGCCACATCAGCCACGCAATAGTCGAGCATCTGTGGTGTGTACGTTGACCAGTCACCATCGAGTGACTTGCCGTACTCAGACTTGTGCTGGCCCAGACGGTGCCCCCATGACTCCAGTGAATGTTTCCCGTACATGCTGGCTGGCATGGTCGGTGGTTTGGATCTGAAGTCACGTTGCAGCATGTCCTGAAAGAACAAGCGGCTTAGGATCAACGTGTCAAAAATCTTGCCTTCT
>MDSZ01047769.1_pt1 | contig 10973 bp, 8 predicted proteins | sample 811201 | NCBI WGS metagenome assembly MDSZ01 (sample SAMN05326647, study PRJNA326480) | marine metagenome | isolation source: seawater | place: Indian Ocean: North | collected 2010 | reverse complement strand
TTTAATTTCATTAGGTTTAAAAGAATTTTTAGGACTAGGCCTCAAAAATTCTATATCATTTTTAGTAATTTTTTTTTTCTTATAAATATCTCTTTTGGCATGTGCAGATCTCCTCTGTATAATTACAGTAGATCTTTCATTTAACTCAACTTTTTTTATATCTGTTCCTAAACAACTTTCAAGTTCTCTAGATCTTTTTATCATTTCTTGCCATGTATTAGGATTCATTGAAAAGTAATGATCTGGTCCATTTAGATTATTATCTAATGTATAATGTTTTTCTATTACCCTTGCCCCTAAGCTTATCGCTCCTAGTACAGAAGAATGTCCAAAAGTATGATCGCTAAGACCAAGTATTATGTTAGGAAATCTTTTTTTATATGTCTTAAGGACATTTAAGTTGATATATTTGAGGTTATTTTTATCACCTGTATAATTTGTATTGCACTGCATCAAAACGATTTTTTTATTTATTTTATAAATTAATTTAATTAATTTATTAACTTCATTTATATTTGTTGCACCTGTTGCTACTAATAAAGGTTTATTTTTTTTTGCAATATAAGAGATAAATTCCAACCAATTTACATCACCAGATCCAATTTTGTAAGCAGGTATATATTTGAACAAATGATCTGCTAAGTAATAGGAATAAGGTGTGCTTAAGAAATCGATTTTTGCTTTTTTACAAGCTTTTTTTAATTTAGATGTCCATTCTAAATTTATACTAGCATCCTTATAAACCTCAAAGACACTTTTTTTCCATTTTTTTTGATGGGATAAATATTTTCTATTTAAGTTTCTAAATCCTATATCGCTTACAATAGTTTCAGCACTAAAATGTTGAAATTTCGCTGCATTTGCTCCAGCTTCAGCACATGAATAAATCAAGTCAATTGCTTTGTTTAAGTCTCCATCATGGTTAGCTGCGATATCAGCTATAAAATAACTTGGAAAATCCAAACCAACTTTTTTTGAACCAATTTTAAATTTTTTCATTTAATTTAACCTATTAAAAAAATTAACATTGGAAATATCTTGTTCAAGTTTAGAAAAAAGTACTTCTTTTTTTTCATAAATAGATATTTTCTTAAATATTAATTCTATTTCCTTCAAGTATTTATTTATTATTTGTTTTGTGTGGGCAACCGATACATAAATTGTATCATTGCAAATAAAATTTTTTTTTAACATTTCTTGAGAAATATAATTTTTATAAACAATATGATCATATTTTCCAGAAATTTTAAAATTTATTATTGATAAAGAGTCATTTAATTTTAAGTTAATTTTATATTTTTTTGACAATTTAAAAATTTTATTTTTAATATAATTGCCCTTATTTACAATTAATTTCCATGATTTTAACCTTTCCATTTCATTTATAGTAGCTAACGCAGCTGTTGGTCCTATTCTCTCTGACCAATATGTGCTGCTAACAAAAGTATTAAAACTTTCATTCAAATATTCAGATCTTCCTGCTAAAACAGTAATAGGATATCCATTACCAATTGATTTACTAAACATTGCCATATCTGGATATACTTTGTATTTTTTATGAATACCGCCAAGTACTTCTCTAAATCCTGATGAGCATTCATCAAAAATTAATGCGATTTTATTTTGTGTACAAAATTTTCTTATTGATTTTAGAAATAAGATATTTGGTTTAATATTTCTTTCTACCTCCATAATTACTGCACAAAAATTCTTTTTTTTCATTAGTTTATAAAAACTATTTAAATTGTTAAATTCAAAAACATAAGATTGATTTTTATAATGATTTGGAATTCCCCTAAGCTGAATATCTTTAAATAAAAAATTATCTAAACTTTTTGCTTTATAATTTGCAGACAAGTACCAATCATGCCAACCATGATATCCGCATATTGCAATTTTATTTTTTTTTGTAAATGATCTGGCTAAACGAATTGCAATTGAATTAGTTTCAGCACCTCCTCTTCCATAACGCACTGCATCGAACCAAGGATGCAAGTTAATAATTTTTTTTGCTAAATCTATATCTTCCCTAGAGTTTAGAGTTGAACAGGTTCCTTTATCAATTATTTTTTTAACATTTTTATCAACTCTTGAATTAGAATACCCTAATAAATTTGTGCCTACTCCCATATAACAAAAATCAATATATTTTTTTCCATCTAAGTCCCAAATAAAACATCCTTTTGCTTTATTAAAGTATGCTGGGCTATTGTTTCGTAAAAAGATTTCTGGGTTTTTTGAAAGCAACATTGATCCTGGTGGAATTATTTTTTTTGCTTCAGACCATAACTTTTGACCACTAGGTTTCTTATAATAATTAATATTTTGATGAATTTTTGAATTTGTTTGACAGTAATCATAGATTTCATCTAACGAAAAATTTGTTCTATCAAAATGGGACAAAATTTTTCTTAAAAAAACCAGATCTTTCTTGTGGTCTAATGTAAGTCTTATATTGGACAAATCTCTTTTAAAATTGCAGGTTGTTATTTGTGATCTATTTCTTTTTAAGTAAGTTGTGACATGCTCCCTGTCCTCCTTTAACTTTGCAGTAAAATTTAATTTTTCAAGCAACTTAAATGAGATAATTTCAATATCGTAACCATCTGGATAAGTTCTGTTAATTTGATTTGAAACATAATTGCTTTTATTTTTTAAATAAAAATTAACATGATTATCAATTGTTTTACCGTCTAATAAGGGGCAGTCTGCAGTAAGCCTAATAATATTTTGGGCCTTAAATTTCTTTGCCGCACAATATATTCTATTTAAAACGTCAAATTCTTTTCCTTCATAAAAAGGATATTTTTTAAATTTTAAATGATCCTTTAATTTTTGATTTTTTTTGTTTTTTGGTATAGCAAAAATTATTTTATTAACTTTTTTTGTACTAGATAATCTTTTGTACATTAAGTCAATAACCTTCAAATCTTTGAAGACTTTTTTTAAAACCTTATCCGGAAACCTAGAGGATGTTATTCTTGCTTGAATTATTGCTATCATTTTTTTTTCCATAGATAAGGATTTAATAGATATAGGTTATTTGTTTTAAAACCATTATTTATATCTTTTTTTTTACTGTTAAAATAATTAAAAAATTCAATCATTTGAATTTGATCTTCAAAACTAACAACAAATTTGTTTACATTTTTAAATTTTTTTAAAAAATTTACATTATATATTAATGGGCTAATTTTTAGTCTATCTAATCGTTTCCAATAATTTTTTAAAATATTTACTAATTTTTTATCTTTAAATGGAAAAATTTGTTTTAAAGTTATCCCCTGTAAAAAAATTGATCTAATCTGAATTTCAATTTTTTTACTTTTTAAATCTTTTAATATTTTTTTATTTAGATACCTTTGATCAAAAATATTACCTGGCAGCTGAATTGTATCTGGATTTGTATATTTAAGTATTGTATTTAACTCATTTTGGTTATAAATCGAAAAACCAAAATTTTGTATAACTTTATTTTTTTTTAGCTCTAAAATATAATTAATTATCTCTTTAATATTTTTTTCAAATATTTGATTTCTATCATGAAATAATAAAGTATTTATTTTTGTTATTTTCATAATTTTTTTGAAACTTTTTATCTCATCATCAATTTTTTTTTTAAAATTTTGACCTCTAATAAGTGGTAGTTTTGTATTAATTAAAAATTTTTTTTTATAGTTTATACTACTTAAAATTTTATTTGACTGTGAATAATTGTTTGCTGTATCTATCTCTTTAAATTTTAGTAAATAAGCTGTTTTTAAAATTAAATTTATTTTTTTTTTATTTATGCTGTTTAAAAAACCATATTTTTTATTGAAGTTTGCTATTCCCAGTACAAGTTTCATACTACAAATGATCAAGGTTTATAATATCGTCACATATTTTTGAAAGTTCCTGATCATGAGTTACAAATATTATAGTTTTATTTTTTTTTAACTTTATTAAAAAATCAATTATCTCTTCTTCAGTTTTTTGGTCTAAAGAATTTGTAGATTCGTCCAATATTAAAATTTCTGGATCTCTAATTAATGCTCTTGCAATTCCAATTCTTTGTTTTTGACCAACTGATAACTCAATACCCTCAGATCCAATAATAGTTTCTAATTTTCTTGGCAGTGAACTAACAAAAGTATCTAGTTTTAAAACTTTTAAAACATTATTTATTTTTTCTTTATCATTATAATTATTATCAAACATTGTTAGATTATTTAAAATAGTTTCATCAAAAAGTTTTACTTCTTGTGAAACATAACCAATTTTTGTGAGCCATTTTTCTTTGAATTGTGAAATATTTTGATCACGATAAAGAATTTTACCACTTAAAGGTTCAATTAAACCGCAAATAATATTTAATAACGTGCTTTTTCCACTTCCACTTTTTCCAATTATTCCAAAAAAACTATTTTTCTTTATGTCAAAGTTTACATTTTTAATTTTTGTTTCAACACTGCTCTCTTTACTAATAAATTGAAAACTAATTTTTTTTAACTCTAATAATTTATTGCTTACATTATCCATTTCTTTTAAATTATTGTTGTTTGTTTCTATTAATTTTCCCTTTTTGATCTCTTCTAAATTAGAATTATCTATTAGCCTTAAAACGTCTTTAACCATGGGATTAAGAAAAGACAATGTATTGTTATTGCTTATTATCTTTGATCCTGAAGGTAATAGTCTTAAGGTTGCCACTGCAAAAAGTGTAAGAATAGGAAGAAAATTTTCAACATTCAAATCAAAAAAATGAATGTATATAAAAAAAGCTGCTATTATTAGTGTCAAATATATTTCAATTAAGAATCTAGATAATGAGTTTAAGAATTGGTTAAGTGCTGAGGCTCTAGAATATTTTTTAAAAAAATTGTTAAATTTTTTTTCAAACTGACTTTCACTCTGAAAAAGTTTTATATCCTTAATACAATTCATTGAAAAATGAATATAACTCGAATATTTAGCTGTATTTTCAGCTAAAATTAATCCAATATTATTTAATCTTTTTTTAAAGATTAATTTTGATATTATTATTATTAAAGAAACTAAAAAAAAACCTATAATAGTTGCTTGATAATTTGCCATTACCAACAAGGAAGAAATAAAAATAACAATTAATATTTCTTGTATCAGGATAATTCCAGCAAAAATATATTGTTGATAAATTGACGGATATGAAGATAAATTTCTAATTGTTTCACCTGGCCTAAGTTTTAAGTATTCTAAATAATCAAAAAAAATATATTTATTAAAAATAAATGCTGCTAATTTATTTCTAATTTTTTCAGAAAAAATACTAATTCTATAATATACAAAACTAAAAAAAATATTTTTAATTATTATCAAAGATACAAATAATAAAACGAAAAATAATATATTTTTACTTTTTTCATCAAACAAAAGATATTTTGTGAAAATATTATTATCGCTGAATATTAATTGAGATATTGGAAGTATCAATCCAATACTGAATGCTTCCAAGATTGAGACAACAAACATTAAAAAAATGTTTGTGTATGCTTCCTTTTTTTCACTGAAAGTAAATGATTGAAAGACTTTAATAAGATTTTTCATTTTTTTTCAAAATTGCTTCGACTTTCTTGATATCCTCAGGCACATCAACAGCCATTGATTTACCTGACAATTTAACCATTTTTACTTTATATCCAGCCTCTAAAAATCTTAAAATTTCGATATCTTCAAAATTTTCCAAATTACTTTTGCTATTTTGTCTGAAAACCTTCTTAAGTATTTTTCTTGGAAAAGAATAAATACAAATTTGTTTTAAAAAATATTTATTTTTATTTCTAAAACTAGAAGGTATTTCAGACCTTGACATATAGAGTAAATCTTTATTTTTATCAAAAACTAGCTTTGGAATATTTTTGCTACGAGAAGATTTTTTGTTTATTACTTTAGCATACCCATTATATACAAAGTCATTATTTTTTTTTGAAATTTGTATTATTTTTTTGATATCATTTGGATTTACTATTGGCTCATCCCCCTGAACATTTATATATCTGTTTGCTTTAATGGTTTTAGAAAACTCAAAAATTCTATCTGTGCCAGTTTTATTCGTACTTGATGTCAAAATTACATTAAAAAAATTATTCTTTTTTAAAAAATTTTTTAATTTAATACTATCTGTTGCTACATAAATAAATTTTTGACTTACACTTAATTTGCATCTATCTATTGTTCTGAGTATCATCTCTTTCCCTAATATTTTAATGAGTGGTTTATTAGGCAATCTGGATGATTTTAATCTAGCAGGTATTACAACTACAAAATCTAACATTACTTATTAAAATTATAAAGAGTTTTAGTTAAAGGTTTTATTTTTTTAACAAATTTTTTCTTATTATTAAATTTAATAAAAATTTTATTCATTTCATCTCTTTTCCTTTGATTATTTTTATAACCCTCAAAACCTGCTAAAAATATATTTTTAACTTTCTTAAGGTCGCATATAGCTAAAGCAAAGGCAGTAGAAAGTTTTTTGGGTAATAAAATTTTAGTACCTGTGAAAGAATAGTCATCATTATTATTAAAATTACACTCAATATTAATAAATTGTTTTATTTTTAGTCTAGAAAGTAGATTCTTATCAATATTGCTAAATGGTATAATGGTTCTAATTTTATTAGATTGGTACTTTTTCAGGTCTGCATAAATTCTTATATCATTACATGCTACAATATAATTGATCAATTTTTTGTAAGTATTGTTGTTTTGATTTATGCTGATTACTGTAGGATTTTTTGATTTTATAAATTTAATAATTTTAATTTTATTCTCACTTATGTCTTTAGTATTTGCTAAAATAAGAACGTCTTTTTTTACTTTAATTTTACTAAAATTATTTTTATTAAAATTAAATAATATTTTTTTTTTAAAATTATCTAAAATATTTGGGTCATAGAAATATGAATTTTTTATTTTATCTAAAACAAATTTAATATCATTTGTTTTATATCTGTCATCTGAAAGCATTTCTTGAACATACGTTGGGTGAATTTTTTTTTTAGCTGACAACTTATAATATTTATTTGTTCCCCAATTATAAATATTTAAGTATTTTAAAAAATTTTTTTTGATAAAATAATTTAATTCGTTGTGACCCTTTTTTAGATTTAAAGCTTGCAATAAACTTTCAGTTTTTACATTACCTGGGCCTCGTCCCATACCTAAAACAGTGGAATCTAACCAAGTAAATTCAAGTTTTTTTGCTTTTAAAGTATTTTTTAATGCACATCTTAAGTTATCATGTGCATGTATGCCAAGCTGTCCCTTCCAAAATTTTCTTATTTCTTTATTAATTTTTATCAATAATTTTTCGTTAAGATCGCCCAAACTATCAGCAATATAAAACACATCTGGTTTTACTTTATTAATTAGCCTACTTACATATCCAATTTCTTTTCTTTTTAATCTTGAAATTTGCATTAAATTCAAACCTGAAACATATCCACGTCCTTTAATATACTTACATATTTCTACTGCCTTTTTATATTCTTTAAAATGAAAGGCGATTCGAACAAATTTAATTTTTTTTTTTTGATGAAAATTTTTTTTTAAATTTTTTAAATCTATACCTCGATTTTTTGTAATATAGTCAGAGGCATTTATCATTACCCCTAGACTTAAATTATTTGGTTTTTTTAGAGAAGATATTGTGGAGTTAGTCGTGTACCAAAATTTGCCTTTATTTTTATTTCCGTAATCTATTCCTCTAAAACCAATTTCGACAAATTTTATAGATGTTTTTGAAATAGCTTTTAAATATTTATTAACAAAACTTATTGGAAAATCCCAATTATTATAGTATCCGCCGTCTCTAAGCGTGCAATCTAATACTTTTGTATTCATTCAAAGCATTCCAATCTATTCTTATTAAAATACATTAAATCTGCTGCAAAAACTATTCCTGAAAAAAGATCTGTATTAGCTAAATCAATACCAACAAGTCTAAAATTATTTGGGATCAAATTTTTTTCAATATCTAAAAAATTTAAATATTTTGAATAATTGTTATCTAAAATAATTTCTGTAATGATAATTTTAATTTTATTCTGTTTAATACTTTCAATGCAACCATCTAATACCTTATCCTCATAACCTTGAGTATCGATTTTCAAAATATCAATAGTTTCTATTTTATTTTCTAAAATATAGTCATCAAGTTTAATTACGTTTACTTTCTCTATTCTAGAGACATATCCAGTTTCATCTGTATTATTTTGTTTACTTCTTTTTTTTAACCATGCTGTACCGCTTGTGATATTGTTGAAAGATGAATTGTCACTTTTTTTTGTTATATTTAAGTTTTTAATCTCTACTTTATCACCCACTGCAAAATTATTTAAAAAAACTTTATTATCATTTTTGAATTCATTATCCATTTTTAAAAAATCTTCTTTTAATGGCTCAAATGAGTGAATAATTGGGTCGCTAAAAATAGATTTAAATCTTTTTATTGACTGACCTTGATTTGCCCCAACATCAAAAATTATTGGTTTGTTATCAAGTCTTTTTTTTATAATATTATTAAAAACTTGATTTTTAATTTCTTTTTTTTTTATTTCATATCCTAATGACCCAATTATTTTTTGTATACTTCTTTTTATCATTTAAAATTTTTACAATTTATTTGAATAAATTAGTTTACCTTTCATAAGATCAACTATTTGAATAAGAATATATAAGTGGACTATTTCTACAATATTAAAGCTTTTTGAATTTACAAAGATATTATTTTTTGAAATTTTTTTTAATTTAGATTTTTTTTCAAATCCAGTTATTGAAAAAAAACTTATCTTTTTTTGGTTACAAAATTTTGCTGCTTTAACCATATTTTCTGAATTACCCGATGCACTAATTAATATTATTAGATCTTGTTTATCGGCATAATTTTCGATCGTTTTAACTATTGATTTTTCATAGCCATAATCATTTGCGTAACAAGTTAAATGATTATCACTGCTGAATGTTAGAGACTTAATTTTTGCATTTTTTGTTATATCAACAGAAAAATGGTCAGCAATTGATTGCCCTGCTCCATTGCCAAAGATTAATACTTTTTTGTTTCTTTTCTTAATTTTTTTTATTTTATCAAATAATTTTTGAATTTCATTAGCTTTTACATTTTGAATATTTTCAACAGTTTTACTCTTAAATTCATTAAATAAGTCCTTAGAAAATTTCATTATTTTTTAATTACACCTAATATTATTTTTAATATATATTTAAAATAAACTTTTTTCATACTTTTCTAAAAAAGTTGAGGAAATTACACCCTTTATTTTTTTACTGTGAGCTTGTTCACCATAAATATCTCTGACAAGTGATGGGTCATAACTATCAAAAAATTTTTCTTGAAATCTTTTTTGTGTGGGGTTCAAACTATAATTTTCAATATAATTTAAAAACTCTTTTGTTGCTTCTAATAATTCTTCAGGTGAATTATTGACGAAGTTAGTATCAGAAAAAACATTATTATTATCAGAGTAAATATTAGTAATTAATTTTAAGTCATTTAACAGAAGTTCCTTGATGTTCATTAAATCACCTTTTTTGTTTTTTGCTAATTTAAAAGTTGTCATAAATCTTTTTGAGCTGAGTTGTATTTTGCTTATACTTGACATATTTGTATACAAAATTGGTTTTCTAAAGCAAAATGGAACACTATCCCAACCTGAGCCTGTTGAGATTGTAAATTTACAAACATAACCAAAATAAATATCTAAAAAATCCTCTTTAAAGCTTGTAAATGGGTAATCTATAAAGTTTTCATGAATAAAATTCACTTCATGCTTCATTTTTTTTCCCATGCGAATTACCAGATAATTTTTTGATACAAGATACTTAATAACATCTAAATAATCATTAACTTCAGCATCCCTTCTATCGTGATAAGACATATCTTTACTCGGAAATAGATCTTTTAAATAAGCCGAGTCTCTTACATTCAAACAAACAATTTTTTTTGAAAAATCTACTTTATTTTTTTCTAAAATTTTCTTCGCATAATGAATTTCATCATCATTAAATTTTAAAACATTGGAATACTTATCAAAAAGATTCATACTATCTCTCGTATACGGTACTAAAAAAAAAGTTTTTTTATATTCTTTAATATTTAAGACGTTAAAAAAATATTCAACAAAACTATAAATATAATGACTTATAAATTTTATCTCCCTTGAAACCATTTTAGCTAAAAATTTATTTGGCTCCTCTGCTTTGTTATGCGACCAGATATCAAATGATTTAATATTTAACTCTTTTTTTCTTGCAGCAAGAATTTCTACGCTTGTTATAAATGGACCAATTCTTGATGAAGGAAACTTCCCAATTCTAATGTTAATAAAAAACTTACAAAATTGAATAATTAAAAAAAAAATAAAACCTAATATAAATTTTATTAATTTTTTTAACATTTATTAATTTTTGATATCAAGTTTATTTAATTTTTTTTTTATAGAAAATATTAGAAATATTCTCATGAAATATAAAATGAACAATTCGAATTGAATTAATGGATATAAGAAAATTCTAAAAATAAAATTTAATAATCCTACAAATAAATTTTTTTTAAAAAACAGATACTTCCTTAAAAAGTTATATTTTTGTATATAACAAATCCTGTAACTCCATTTGTATTTATACATTGCATTAAAATAATAATTTTTTAGATTAAACTTAAAAGACTCATTGTAACTATTAAGAATATATTTTTTAATATTATTAAACTTAAATCTTCCTATGAATAAATTTAATCCATATTTTGTTGGGAAAAAAATTGAAATCCAAAAAAAAATATTAGTAACTAAATTAATTTTGCAAACATATTCGTAATTAAATTTATCATAAAATGGCAGCAGAATTTTTTGTAATATTTGAATTTCATAATTAAAAAAATTTTTCAAATCTTTTTCTTGGCTATTTTGAATTTTATTTATTTTATATTTTTCTTGTGA
>MDSZ01264350.1_pt1 | contig 10975 bp, 8 predicted proteins | sample 811201 | NCBI WGS metagenome assembly MDSZ01 (sample SAMN05326647, study PRJNA326480) | marine metagenome | isolation source: seawater | place: Indian Ocean: North | collected 2010 | reverse complement strand
TCAGTACATCAACAATAAATCTCTTGCGTTCTTAATCACTCGGCGTGATCAAAATTCCCCAGCCCGTCATCTTGAAACTATGGTCGCATCTTTTGCGGTTAGCCAAGGCATCTCAACGTCTGAAGTCGAAGATTGGCGGGGACAGTTAGCCGATGCAGAGGCTAGCGGTCGTTTTGGTTTCACGAGTTATCCAGTATTAACTAGCGCATACCTAAAATAATGCGAAATACATCTTCATTAGCGACATTGGTAGAGACAGGAATAGATTGATAGCTGTGCTGGAAAGATAAAAAAGGGGGAGGGTTAATGTCAGACGATATCTTGTTTGAGGTAGTAGAAAAAGTTGGAGTCATCACGCTTAATCGACCAGAGAAAAAAAATGCCATGAACTCGGAGATCGTGTCAGGTTTGATGGAAATGTTGAATCGCATTAGAACTGATCCTGAGATAAGGGTAGGTATAGTGACAGGGTCCGGAAACACATTTAGCGCAGGAGCAGACTTAAAGGCGAGAGCGCTGGCAGGAGGCGGGCGAGGCGAAGATAGCAGTCCCGCAAGTATCGTAGGGACGGACTTAACGTTGAACTGGTCCACAGCCCAAATAGAGAAGCCGCTGATCGCGGCAGTCGATGGTTTCTGCCTTGGCGCTGGGTTCGAGCTTGCCTTAGCTTGCGACATCCGAATCTGCTCGCCTGAAGCGCAATTTGGGCTCCCCGAGATAACACTTGGCTTTTTCCCCGGAGCCGGCGGAGCGCAAAGGCTAGTGAGAACTTTACCTCAATCTTTAGCAATGGAAATTTTACTTGTGGGATCCCGTCTTGATGCTGGGAAGGCCGAGCGCTTCGGGCTTGTAAGCCTAGTTGTGCCGTCTGATAGCTTGATGAGCGAGTGTCTTGCGATAGCCAATAAAATTGCATCAAATGCTCCTCTCGCCGTGAGAGCTGTCAAAGAGATTTCTCGATGGTCTAAAGATAAAAGTCTAGAGGAGTCTCTTCGTTATGGAAACGCTCTCCGCTGGGCGATAGGGCAGACTGAGGATGCGAGGGAAGGACCTCGAGCGTTCTCGGAAAAGCGACCCGCCATCTTTAAAGGAAATTAGATTTAAAGATCCTCTCAATTGGATACTCACCTATCTTGCATTGTGATTCACGGTAAACTTTCTAATGTCCACAAGCTTTTTCAGTTAGCACTTAATGCCTGGTAAACGCTATGTCGGGGCTTTCCGTAGCGTCCCTCTCGTTGAATCTCTTTTTCATCCTTTACACGATGCAGCGAGGTCTAGTGTTGGATTCCTGTCAAAAAATCCGGTCGGGATGAGATGAAAGCCGCAATATTCAACAGGCATCACTGGCCAGTCTTCAGGCCTAGGCACATGGGTTACTCCGACAGTGTGCCAAACTACGAGATCACAATCTCTAATATCTCGGTTCCTTTTAGTAATCTCCTGTAATCCGTTTTGCCCCTCGTGCATTACAGTATGCGGCCCTGAGGCAAATAATTCGTCATCTGCATATGGCGTTGCCCAGAGATGGTATTTTCCGAAAGCAGCTCGACGTCCCACCGGAGAATTAGGATTTGCTAGAAGGCTAGGGGACGCCTGAGGCAGAAGTTTATAAGCAACCGGCTTGCCCAGACCATTGAATGATGTTGGGTTAACAATTCGCCAGTGACGCGATACTTCCGGAGCAATATTCCGTTTTGCACTGTGTTCATCAGTCAACTGGCGTGAGACCGATCTAAACTGGGTGCCATGAGGGTTGTTTTTATCTATCGGCAAAACCTCGATCTGATTCTCGTAGAGTGCGTTTAGTCCTCCATCAAGATCCCAGTCTAATCGAAAGCAGAAAAGGTGCTGGTGCAAAGGTGAAGATAATTCAGAAGAGATTTGTGGAGACTGCCCAGGATTCGCTTTTCCTCCATCGATAGCGCTAACTCCGACGATCCCGGTTAACTTAACCTCCATTTGAATCGTGCCATCAAGATACAAATACCAATAGAAGCCGTAGTCATAGTTTCCAACGGTGAATATAGACGATACAACCAGTCGTCTTGAGCGCCTGACCTCACTTTTATTTGATTCTGTGTCATGGTGCTTCCACTGGATTCCGTAATCTTCCTCATGCATGCAGATAGCATTTTCAACTGTTTTAACCTTACCGTCCCATGTTATTTGATCGATGTTAAAGTAATAAATCTCGCCGAGGCAGTCGCATCCTAGTTTCAAGGAGTTCACCATTTGCCCCATGTTGTACTCACTCGCGTCGAGCACATGTTTCCAGCTGTGCATGGGGTCTTGATCACCGTAGGGGACAACCATGTCCGATAATGCGGCTCGGTAAAGAATAGGACGACCTTGCAAGGAGATTTGATGAAGAACCAGCCCATTGACGGGATGCATCCCGACTCGAAACTCATATCCCTGCCAACTTATTTTGTAACCGTCGACCTTGAAACTCGGACCCTTTGGTTGAGTGATTTCTATGTCTTTTAAATCGGCTCTGACAGATGACTGGCTTTGGTTATCAAATCGACCACTCTTTTTTGGCATAGGCACGACGCCGCTGTCTTCTATACCCACAACTCGGCGCCCCGTGATATCAACATGCGCTATGAGACCGTGCACCGGTCGAGCGTAGCCATTGTCAGACTCGTCTTCCTTTAAAAAAGCAATGCACTTAACCGCCCGATGTCCTTCCGGAATTCTGGCGTCAACAAAGCCTCCCGCTGGCCAGGGATCGACCTGTATTAGTTTGAGGTCTTTTTCGGTTGACACTGGGATGCCGCGTTTGGTGATGGCCTCTAGCCATGTCTGGTTCTGTTTGGTAAGCATTACCGCCATGCCCAGTTCAGCATAGCTATAGGGTGCTTGCGAGCTAGCGGGCAGCCTAGATATCGAGGCACTGTTTGAAGTGAGATCAATCTCGGCAGCGAAGCCTCCATCTCGCTGATTGTCAACACCAAGCAACTTAACCACCCTTGGAACAGTGGTGCCAGACTTCACAAGATGTTTGGGTGGTTCCAGCAGACCAGCAGATGAAAAAAAAGTTTCAGTTCCAGCATACGTGTTATGAAATATTTCAAGCGCGGCGTAAATTTCTTTTTCAGACAAAGGGTCCAAAGGATGTGTCATCAGGGGCTCTCTCTTTTATTTTTCTCTTATGCGAGTAAGGAACGTTAGCAAACCGCGTCAGATTATGTCAGTCCAAGTCTCATTAAGCGAAATAAGTTCCAAGTCACTCTAATTAGCTGGCTTGAGTTCCCAGTACCTGACTAGAACTTTTTTTGAGAGGATATCAACATCCCAGATCACAAAGTTCACGGCGCCATTATTGACCGTGTCTGAGAAATAGATCTGCAATAAGGAGCCCTGCCGAGTAAATGTGCCGCGGTGAGGGGTCGAAAGAAAAGAGCCATCGAGGAGGAAGGTTCTAGCCTCTCCAGTTGTCGTGCCTCGCTCGCGATCCCCATCAATAGATTGCAGGATATGCGACGCAAAAACTGTTCCGTATCCGTCAACCTGTCCCTCAAAGTCGATTGACGTGGAATTTGGTCCGATCGATATATTTGTAATTTCTAATTTGCCCGTACCTGTTGGATTATCCATTTTAATTTGTTTCCCAGTCACTGGACATTGCATATTAACTTAATCGGGTTTTTTAAAGCTAGATCTGAAAAAGTTAATGAGTCTTAGGTCTAATCTACGACTCAGAAAATTGTTGATTTTAAAGATCTATCATTAAGCTCCTGGTTAGATAAGGGTAGGGTAGCGAAATCCCGATTCATTTATGTCTGTTGACAACGGACACAAGTTCTCCGAGGATAATTCTGCGCAGGTTTGAATTCCTTTCGGGACTCCTCTATCGATTCCTACCGGCAAGGCGACAGCCGGAAACCCCTGCGCATTTTGTAATGATCTAGTAATTTTCTCGTATTGGGATTAGATTTATATCTTATTTATGAGCGATGATGGAAAAGAAGGTGCTTTTTATGAGCGATGAATCTAGTGAAGATGTGAAGAAAGCTAAATCAGATTATTTAAAGTTCATATTAGTAGGTTACTTTGCTGTCGGAGTACCCTTTATGATTTTGTTCTTACTAGCGAATTCTTTGAGCCAAGTTAGCTAAGCATCCAGCTCCAAAACATTTTTGCAAACAAGAAAAGCAAGGAGAGAAAAATGAAATATTTCATATTAGGCATGATGTTTTTATCACTCAGCTCCATGGCCGATGACCACGAAGAACTTAACCCCGTATTATTTATGTTAGACCTGGCCATAAACGAAGGGAAAAAAGAGCAGGCAAAGGTATTTTCCCATGAGATCGCAAAAAATGTGTTAAACCTCGAACCGGGCACCCTAATCTACGAGTATTATTTTGATACCGGAAACAGAGCTTTTTTATATGAAGTTTACAAAAGTGATCAATACGCCATTGAGCACGTAGAAAATTTTCGAGGGAGTAAATGGGAAGAAAGGTTTGGGGAAGTCTTTTCAATTATTAATTTTTCCGTCTTAGGAAACTCCTCCGAGGCGTTAAAAAAATCTTTGGAGGGTTATACAACGGATTTCAGAACCTTAGAGGGCGGATTTCATAAACCTGCAGAAAATTTAAAAGAAAAAATATTGAATCTCTAAAATTTCAAACTGTGATCTATTTTACTCGGACTGCCTAGACTATATCGCAGTGCCCAAAATAGGAGTCGTTAAAAATATTCATATATGCCTGGGAACCGCATTTGCGAGTTCAGAGGGACTCCACGGACGCTTCTGTTTCTGGACGTGTGGCTAAAAATTCTTTGTGGATCTTTGTGGATAAAAGTCTAAAAACTCTCAGAGGTTGACATTTTCAACCACAGTTTGGATATTGACAATATTTCTTTTCTAATCAGATTGGTAGCGTTTAAGAGAAAGGTTTCGACGAGCCTTTGAATTCCTTTTCCAGCAAAAAAGGAGTTCGGTATGGTAAAAAAAATATTACGGAATATCTTAGCGGTTTTTTTGATTGTCTTTTCGTCAAATTCGTCCGCAGTTTTAGCATTTCTTGAGTCGTGCAAATTCAAATATATTCGAGGATGGGGAAATAGCGTTTACGTAGGAGTTTATAAGAGTTCAGTAAATGAAGATCGGTTTACCAGAACGTTCAAATCCTATTGCCCAGAGGTCATAAAAGTATAGATAGTCGATTTCCATACAAATATTCTATGTTACAGACTCATTAATTAGCCTCCTTAGTGACCTGATTCATAACAAGAAAAATTGAAAAAGGAGTCATTGTTGACAAGATTAAGGTTGATTAGTCGCAGGTCCCTGTGAGCGTTCACGATTTTAAGACTTGCTAGACCATTCCAGGTATCCCCTATTAAGTCGGATAGGCGGTCACGGCTCTTCCAGATTTGGGCTTTCGGTGAAAGTTCTTCAATGATAGTCACCTCTGGATCCCCTATCACATTGCCTTTTCTGTCATAGAGGCTTCCTCTAATATTTTTTATGGAGGTCTCCCCAATATTTATGAAGCGAACATAGGCCACGTCGGATTTATCATAACCGCTGATATTATGCACCTGATTTTCTCTGGCGCAATTAGTGTTGCTGATGAGCCCGCTTGGGCTAGTCAATTTAGTCATTAGCTCAAATGAATCTGATCCCCCTACTTCAATTAGTGCAGGGCCTTCCCAAGCGGAGACACCGAACGCTATTTCAATATCCGCCGAGGTAATTACCTCTCTGCCTCTGGGTGGAATGCTCTCGGTGTGCAAGAGTTGATTGGGTGAGCCAATTTGTGTGCCGTCACTAGAATAGAGTGTTCCTCGAAGTTCTATTGCATCATCAGACGTGTTAATCAGATGTGTTACCGAAATATTTTGACTGGTGGATGCTGTTTGCAAATAGATTCGGCCCGATGAATTATTCTCAAAGCAAGAAAAATTAAAGAATGTGGATTCGTCAACAATGTAGTTGAGATTCAGCAATTTGAGATCTGCGGCGGACGAAACTTCAAGCATTGCCTCTGAGTTCCACTTGCTGCCGACTTTCGCTGCTAGGCTATCTCGGCTTAGCCACGTCTGGGCATATGGGTTCAAATTCGATACCAGCAGAGATTCACGTTCACCTATGACGTCTCCATTTTCGTTGTAGAGAGTGCCCCTCACAGGTCCAGAATTTTGATTGTCGATGTTGATCAATCGTACATAACTTATGTTGCCAGAATTAAACCCCTCGAGACTTAAAACTCTATTTTCCCGAACGCAATTCGTGTTGCTCTCGAGGCCGCTGGGATTGACTAATTTTGACATTAGTTCAAAGCTACTCTGGCCGCGAATCTGAAGCAACGCGGGGCCCGTCCAAGGTGTTATGTCGAAAATTTGTTCAAGCTCCTCGGAGGTTATTGTCATCCGTCCCATCGGTGGAAGGGGCTCACCAATTGACGTGAAACTTCCTACGCTGCTACCCGAGCTCTCATATAAGGTGCCCACGAAAGATTGAGTCTTGTCGGAGGTGTTAATTATATTTAGGCTTGTTATGTTGTCGCTTATCGAGCTTGTCTGCAAATATTGATAGGCTCGAACAACGCTATCATCTGGGTAACCATCACGATTGTCTCCAAGGCCATCGCCATCAGAATCCGTTTGCTCCGAGGCATCAAAGGGAAACACATCGGACGAATCATTTAATCCGTCGTTGTCATCATCCTCATCGCAGGCGTCCCCGAAGGCGTCACCGTCATTATTTAACTGTAATTGGTTTGATGTCGAAGGGCAATTATCAGTCTCATCTCCTACGCCATCTCCATCAGTGTCTGAGTGCTCGGCTGGATTGAGTGGCAGGTCATCTTCGTAATCAAAAAAGCCATCGTTGTCATCATCCTCATCGCAGGCGTCTCCCAAAGCATCACCATCAGTGTTAGTTTGATCTGCATTCGGAATCGGGCAATTATCTTTTCTGTCTCCGACCCCATCGCTGTCTTGATCAAACCACACCTCTGGATCGAAAGGGAAAGCGTCTATGTTGTTTCCATAGCCATCGGAATCGCTATCAGCTGATTCATTAGGGTCCATCGGAAAAACGTCCTCGAGATCACTGATGCCGTCGTTATCATCGTCGTTATCAAGAATTAGCGACATGGTTGAGTCTGCGGCAGTCTTCCCCTCGTTCCAATCGTCAGGCATGCCATCCTTGTCAGTATCGACGGACGCGGCGGGATCTAGCGGAAAAGCATCCTCACCATCTTGATTGCTAAAGGTATCCTCATCAGGATCAAAGACAAGTTTTGGTACGGTGGTGATCCCGTGTCGATCTTCGGCTTGATAACCCCAGCAGTGAACCCCCTCATCGCTAAGGGCACATGAGTGGAGCGCCCCAGAGCTCACTTGAGAAGGGTTTAAAAGCTCTGGGGCACTACTTTCACCTGTTTTGTTTCTTCCCCAACATTGGATCCCTCTTTTTAGAGGAAGATTAATGTCTTTTAGATAAAGGGTTGCGACCGCGCAGGCATGTTCTCTGCCCGCGCTAACGTCAGTGGGGTCAACCATCTCTGCTGGCGCTTCTGTTTTTCCCCAATTATTTAAACCCCAACACTCAACCTTTTTGTCGGCTATAGCACAAGCAAAAAAGGCATCTGCTGTGCCGCTAAAAGTTCCACCTGAACCTCCCACTCCCGAGCTAACTTGGGTGGGGTAACTAAGGTCAGGAACGTCAAGTTGTCCCCTATCATTATCACCCCAACATTTGACGCCCTCGTCATCTAGGGCACAAGTAAAGTTGTCACCCGCACTTATGACGGACGGGAAAAACAGATCAGGAACATCAAGTTGTCCCTTGGCATTATCACCCCAACATTTGACGCCCTCATCATCTAGCGCGCAGGCATGCTCGAGCCCGACACTCAATTTGACCGGATTAGAGAATACAGGGATTTGACTTTGTCCAAGAGGAAGCTCTGGTGCTCCCCAGCACTTAACTCCACCATCATCTATTGCGCAGCTGTGATACTGGCCTATACTTACGGCCAGTGGTTCGGTTAAGACGGGGACATCTAACGCTTCTAGTCGGTTATAACCCCAGCACTTTACCCCTTCGTCATCTAGCGCGCATGTGTGTGAAGCCCCGGCTTCAATCCAATAGTTTGGGCGGGTAGGGTCTTTGCCGTTTTCAATTTCCCATTTGTCGGGAAGAGTATCTCTGTCAGTATCCGCTAAGTTAGGGGATGTATTAAGGCCCAATTCCTCGGTCGCACTGAGGCCGTCTTCATCTTCATCCGAGGACGCATCGGCAGAGTCGTTAGGGTTTAGTCCGTATAGCTCTTCCCACTTGTCTGGCAATCCGTCTGAGTCCGAATCTTTTGTGTATCTCGGGTTTATTGGAAAGGCGTCTAAGGAATCGAATATCCCATCTCCATCATCGTCAAGGTCTCTGCTATCCTCAACTCCATCCTTGTCGGTATCAACCGACAACGGGTTGAAAGCCAATAATTCAGATGCCCAAAAAATCAGGACAAGGGGTAGAAATAGCTCAGATTTTTGACAAAGACTTTTGATCATCTACAAATATTATCCCAAATGGCGCACGAGGGAAGGCCTCGAGCCAAACATTACACCCGGGCACAAGTAAATAATCGGCGTAAAAAGCAACTACTTGAGTAATTTTTTTATTTTGGAACCGGGAAGGATAGTCTCGCTCGCTAATTGAAACGGAAACCTTACTTTTTTTGGTCACTAGCATCAGTTAGAGAGACCGAAAGTTTGAAAGCAAGCTTATTTTTCTAAACTAAGACGTCTCGGAAAAATCATTATTTGTAATCTGCGTTTGAGTTTGTTGACTTGGCTCTGTACCAGTCGAGATATGAACCAAAAACAGAAGAGAACTCCTCTTTTCCCGCCAATCGTAATAGATGTTCATAGGTTTTGGGGTAATCGGTATCGAAGTTCTCTGTGATTAAATGAAAACCTTGATCTCTTAACCTTTCAGCATAGTGTCCCTCTCTTAGGAATTGCGAGAGGTCACAAGCAAAAGAGATATCTGCGATACTGAGGCTTTCACCAGCTATATAAAGATTTTTTTTTAAGGTTGCTTCAATGCCGGAGGCGTAGAATTCGTATGCCATTGCCATTCTGTCGTAGCCTTCTTTGGATAGATTCTTACAATCAAGAAGATAGACTTGGGCTTCTCTTGCGAATACTAAATTTGCGTCCAAGAAACTATCTATTCTCGATGCCTCATAGTGATTTTTCCCATATAAATTGCCCTCTTTCCCGATTCTAGCCACCGCCCTTAGAATGCTATTTGATTCAAAGATCCCGACTGTGCCGTCTGAACTAAAAGCGGCGGGCAAAGTACCGAAAGGGTGAGTCTCTAAAAACGAGTCAGTCTTATAGAGATCTCCAGAGAACCCTCTTCTGGCTTTTCTACGGAATCGGTTAACAGCCTTTAATTCGTCTTTTTCTAATCTTTTGGGACGGAAATCCCATAACCAGCGCCCGAGTTTTTTGGCCTCATCTCCTATAATCTCGACCTCGACTCCGCAAATTTTTCCAGCAATAACTGCCTTCCAAACACGTGGATTGGGGAGATAAGAAAAAATCTTTAATCTGGGCAAACCCTCAGTTCTCATCTGCTTGTATCCGAGAACCTCGTCTCACCAGTTCGTGACGAGTTATTTTCCATTTCCCATCGATTCGGCGGTAGTTCGTTAGGTAAACTGCCCAGAGCGTTAAAGTGTCACCTGGTTTATCTTTCAAGTAATGTAACGCCTGCACGTCGGTTCGCGTAAAAGCATTGTCGTCCTCGATGTTTACAAGCTGAGGCCCCAGAAGATGTTGAGTAGCATCAAAGGCCTCAAGTTTTCTTTTTACTTCTTCTGTCCAAGTGTCTGCGCCGATTATAGAACCGCCACCGAACCCCACAATTTCTGCATCTTTTGCAAAACAGTCGCGATACATGTCGAAATTTCGGTCATCAACACCCGCTGCATAGCGAGTAAGGATGTCCTGTATTGCTGCTCGATCTGCCAAGTTGTTTGCCATAAGCGTTTGACTCCGGTCATTCAATGATACGAATCCTAGCCTTGTTAATTTCTGGGGTCTGGCTGGGAATCAGCGAGAAGAATCGTTCCAGGGGAAAAACCACTCGCCTAAAAAATCCAAACGTTTGTGCTAAGTTTACTGTGCAGGTTCCTGGGTTTCTATCTACCGTTAAAGAAAAAAATCACTATTCACTTGCAAATTTTGTTTTCAAGAAAAAGCGGTCAGATTTTTACTGGTAGCTAGATGGTAGCCTAGAATAGAAAAAGAGCGAATTGGCAAAGGTCTATTTCAAGCCTTTATACGAAAGGTCGTCCTAGGGCTGTAGCACCACACTGATGGAATCTGCCCGCATCAGCGCACCGTCTCCAAGTTCTGCCGCCCGTCTAATCTTGAATGATTCAAAGTCACCGACAACTATTTGCCAGGCAAAAAAGTGCTCTACACCATCTACTGTCTGAGGAATGGCACTGGCCCCGAGCGGTATTATAGAGAAATCAGCATTCTTAGCGCAGTAAAGATGCATCTCGACGAAGTTTAGGTATGTTTCAAACTTGTCCTTGCAAACCAGGTCTACAAACGCGATGCAGTTTTTCATCTCAGCGCCAACAAGACGAATCATTTCTGCTGGAAACAACCCGCCGGTCCAGCGTGCGTTGATCTCTGTAACTTTAAAATCATCATCACTGATGAAATAGTCGACCCCGCAATTGAACCCTTCAGGTGCCGCGTAGCCTTGTTGCCGGACGTATTGACCTAACTTTAGCAGCTCCTTTTTATGCTTCTCCGTGAGAATCACCTCCGGTCCGATGAGATTTCCCACCCATATTCCCTCGGCGAACAGAATCTTTCTGACGTTGGAAATACGGACCGCATCGTTCGTTACCAGCAAATCAGCCGTCATCTCGGTGTAGCGATTTAGGTCTAGTTTTTCCTGAAGAATCACATCCATCTCATTACC
>MDSZ01261482.1_pt1 | contig 10975 bp, 6 predicted proteins | sample 811201 | NCBI WGS metagenome assembly MDSZ01 (sample SAMN05326647, study PRJNA326480) | marine metagenome | isolation source: seawater | place: Indian Ocean: North | collected 2010 | reverse complement strand
TGTGTTTTAGTATGATAAATTATGTTTAGGGATAAACTTACAAAGCCTCAACGAAAATTGAGGCTTTGTAAGATAACAATTCACAGAATTGTATTGATTATATATTAATACAAATTTTAAAAATTTATTTTCAGACCAAGATTAAATGAAGTAGGCATACCTAGGTAAACTTCAGCTGCATTAGCACTATGGTCATTAACTCTAAACGGATAAGCATTATATCTACTATTATCTAAAGCGTCTTGTATATAAACTTCATCAAGTAAATTTCTTACATTCAATACTACTTGAGCTTTAGCACCTCTAAATTCAAAAGGTAAATCATAAGAAGCGTTTAAATCTGCGATTCCATATGATGGGGTAAGCCACGCATTTTTACGATCAGGCGTATCGCCATCAGAGTACTCCCTAGATGTAGGCTCCCAATCTGCGAAATGCCTATCATAATACCTGTAAGTTAGTTGCACTGATGCCCCTTCGATAGGAGAAGCTGTTAGACCAAAATTTATTGTTGTCTGAGGCATGTCGCCAGTGTATAAATCTTTGATTGAATAACTGTATGATTGATCTTCTCCATCGCTGTTTCTGTAGGTCCCTGTAGCATCATCCGTATATTTCCATGATCCATAGCCAATCCCTATATCTAGCCTAAACATTTCATTTAATTGAGCTGCAAACTCTGTTTCAATTCCAGTATGAACCTGATTTATACCTGTCAAATATACAATATCATCATCACCATCTTCATTTTGTACATACCTAGTAGCTATCCTATCATTCCAAGAAGTATTGTAAAAATTTATACTACCAGCTAATAGACCATCATTTGAGCTAGTATTTAAACCAAGTTCAAAAGCTGTGAATTTTTCATTCTTTGGCTCTGTAGACATTTTGCCATCCCAATCTTGTATAACCTGATCAAATATTGGAGCTTTATCTATTAGTCCAAAATTAAACCATACATTTGCATCATCATAAACCTTACCCACCAAAGGAATCGAATTTAAAAAGCTAAGGGTATTACCTAATTCATAAAGCAAACCACCTTTAAATTGAAAAGTAGAGATAGGGTCTGCTTCAATATATAAATCAGTAGCATGACCACCTGTGGCATCCCCAAGACCTTCAACAAAATCTAGCCCAGTAGCGTCCTTAGTTCCATGATACGATGCATTATAAATTTTATTACCATCGCTGTCAACAGCTGAACCATCTAAAAAATGATTCCAGTGAGTGTATTTAACTGTTGTCATCCCTGCCATCGCGAATGTTTTTAATGAGTTTGCCGTATACTCTACTTGACCAAAAAGACCTAACCAATTTACATAATTTGTAAAATTATAATCTATCGGATCCCCTAAACCTCCTTGACCGTTATCAGAATCAAAATCACTATCTGAGGTCATGTAATAATCACCGCCAAGTAAATCTCGTATTGTTTTGACATGATATATTCTGGCTGATCTATAATCGATCCCTACTTGGGTTTTAAGATTATCTGATAAATCATAATTTAATTTGGATAACAATCCGACTGTGGTCTGTCTATTGTTACTGTTTCTCAGAATACCAGAAGATGCACCTAAAGAGTCATTTTCTAAAATCGTTGAATCATAATTCACCCTTCTTGAGAAATTAGTGTAGTCCCAGTTCAAACTACCATATGTTCCTGTTCCACCACCCATTCCACCAGACCAATAAAGTGAACTGATCAGATTTGCTTTTTCGTTAATATTAAAATAATGATTCAATGCTACCTGCGGTTTATGAAAGAAGTTTTCTCTCTCATTTATGAGATTTTTTTCATGTCTTTCACCAGTGTATTCAGTGTACATTTGAAATTGCTGATCTCCAAGAAGAGCTGCAGCTTCATCACTCACAGCACTAGAGGTTTGACTGTAATCTCTACCTGCTTCTTCAACATTATCAAGAGCATCTTGAGAATATTGATCAATTGATGAAGCGAAATCTATGTCATAAACACCAATATTCTGTCTGTATAAATTTTGACCGTGTCGTTGTGGAGCACCAAGAGCATAAAATTGAAATCTATGACTTTCATTCAAATTGTAAGTTCCTCCAAAAAAATACGCCCAGGCATCAGTCCATGTGCCTTGATAATATCCATCACCTGCTTTTCTTACAACTGTAGCACTTAAAGCTAATTTGTCATCCATGATTAGACCAGTATTGTAGCTCAAAGTTGACTTTAGAAGACCCCAAGCACCAATATCTTGCTTGAATGAACCTCCCCTTTCTAATGCAGCTGCGTCGGTAATTATATTCATACTTCCACCAATTGAGGGAGTGGCTAAATTTTGAGCACTTAAGCCTTTTTGCATCTGGATAGAGCTTGTAGCATCAGCTACACCATCCCAATTTGACCAGTACACCCAACCATTTTCCATATCATTAACAGGGACACCATTTATCATGATAGCAACGTTTCTTTGGTTAAATCCACGAACATTAATTCTAGCATCTCCAGCTCCACCACCTTGATTAGTAGCGTAAACACTAGGAACTAGATTCATAGCTAGTGGGATATCTTGCGCACCCAACCTTAATGATATTTCTTCTTTGGATATATCAGTGTATGCAACAGCTGTTTTGTCAGTAGCTCTTGATGCGAGAACCTCAAGCGCCGATAATTCAACTGCAGTAGGATTCAATTCAAAATTTAGTTCGCTCTGATCTGCGTAAAGTGTCAATTCTTCATACCCAATTGCGGTTGCAATTACCATTGCACCTGGTTTTACTCCTTCTATTGAATATCTACCTTCTTCATCAGCGGCGCTCCCGATGTCCTCCCCATCCACAACAATATTAGCACCTGCTATGGAATTACCATTCGAGGCGTTAGTAACTGACCCACTAATTGTAATAGTCGATTCTTCAGAGGGTTCAGAAAAATCATCTTGTTGAGCTAATGGAAAAGCAAAAAAGATGCTTAACAATAAAGAAAGTTTAATTGTATTCTGACATAGAGCCATTTTTATCTCCTACCTATTATGTTATTGTTTTGTTCTAAAATTTGTTAGCCTATATATTATTTTGGCTTAAATCTATTGCTTAATTTTAATTTTAAAAAAGTGAACTGTGCAATGCCTTTTTTTCAATAAAACTAGTCTTATTTATCATTTTAAAAAATTAATCAAAAAAAGGTCTAATTTTTTTGTTAAAGTTGAGTCCAAGCCAATGTTTAATTACCACTGTACTTAAACTCAAAATTAAACCAAATATAAAGAAAGAAATGACAATTGCTTTCCGATTTGGCCCTGTTTTTTTAAATGGCGTTTCTGGCGCATCAAGGACAGCAAACATTCTACTCTGTTCAACCTCTTCAATTTGCATTTGTTCAAATTCATTTTTTAGAGTAATGTAAAGTTGAGTTAAAACTGTTAATTCCCTTTGAATCCTTGACTCTTCGAGCAAAAGCGCAGGCGAACTATTTATATTTCTATTTTCTTCTCGAAATTTCTTTAATGCCTCTTCTGATTGATTTAGATCTATATCTAACTCTGCTATTCTGCTTTCAATAAAAATTCTTTTTTCTTTGATTCTGCCTATTTTGAAATCATTTTGCAAACTATCAAGTTTTTCAATAATCGCTACTGCAATGCCACTTGCTAAATTTGGTTCGAATGCATTAACTGAAACGTCAATTAATGATGTTTTTCTGGAAGTTGATACTTTTATCATCTTTTTCAACTGTCTAATACCCTTATGGAGAAAAATATCTATTTTCATACTATCCAATTCATTTGATTCACCCAAAAGGATTTGAACAAGTTTTTTATTTTTACCATACCTTTTTGTATCAAACCTTCTATTTAGAAGGCCTTTTAACAATAGCCTACTTCTGATGACATCTGGATAAAGCTCTGCAGCAGTAAAGGCACTTGAATTTTGGCCAACATTGATTCCAAATTGAGCAGCAAATCCACTTATACGACTTTTATCCGAGATAGTGCCTGGCAAAATTCTCGCAGTGGAAATAAACTCTGGATCAACGTAAAATAACAAATTTATAACTTGGTATACTGTTAGGACCATAGGAAAAAGCACAAACAGTGCTTTATTATTTTTTAATGCATCAACTATGAATTTGATAATTTCAAATATATCAATATCATCATTATTATTATCATTATTTGAATTCATTTCAAATGATTTGTGATCATAATCAGCGATATATACAGGATTTTCTAATTCAGCTATTTTAGATCTTAAGATTTTGACATACTTATAAGGTACTTGATTTCGAGATTTCCAGTTACTAACGACTTGAGGTGTAACATCAAATTCTCGGGCAATGTCAGCTAAACGCATAGCGCCAAACTTTTCTTCCATAATATTATTTAAATCATCAAATGTCATAATTTTTAATTATTTACCCATAATGCCTAGATTGTTTCGATAACTATGAATTCCCCCTAAGGGCTAGGGTAATCATAAAATATGCTTGGGTGATATCTGCCCAAATTGATGTAATGCTAGTTGCATATTCAGTAAAATTAAATGGCTCTTTCTCAGGCAGTTGTACTACATTAATAACAGACCCATCCAACACCTTTGGAGAGAGGTTAAATAATTTTACTTTTCTTGATTTTCCATCAGGATATGTAACAAAAGAAGCCAATCTATCTGCATCATCAGTAAATCCTCCAGCTAACTTTACATAATCATCAAGCCTATATCCTTTTGTGTACTGATAATTACCTGGGTTGCTCACACCACCCAAAATGGTAACTAAATTTGGTTTAGATCCGATATTAATTGAATCGCCATCCATTACTTTAAAATTAAATTTTGATCGAGCATTTTTAACTATTTCATGAAATGATAATTGTATTTTTTGATTATTTCTTATTAACGAAGAAGCTCTTGGATAGGCATTAGACTTTAAACCTCCAGCTCTGGCAATGATGTCTGTGACTTTCTCATTCGGACTAGTAATTACATAATCCCCTGGATAATTAACAAAACCTGATATGTTAATTAACTTCTGATTTTTACTAGTTTCTTCAGACCTAACAAAAATGTAGTCATCAGTTTTCAATTGAATGTCATTTATATTATTAGATTTTATATTTCCCCCGTCTTCTGAAAAAAATATAAAATCTTTTTTGAATTCAGCTTCTATTATTTGCACATCAGCATCTTTATCATTAGTCCCTTTATCATACCTAGCAATTTCAATTCTAAAATTTTCGCTTTCGCCAGATAGACCACCGGCTTCTAAAATCAAATCTGATAATGACATGGCATTCTTTAACTCGAACTTTCCTGGTAGGTTTATTTTCCCATAAATATAAACCTCATTAACATTTTGGAACATTCCTTTAGAATAAATTCTAATTTGATCTTTATCTTTTAATAAAAAGTTTTTCTCTTCATTTGAAGAAAACAATACATCTTTTAGGTTGAATGATTTAATATCTTTTGTGAAAGATTCTTCGTTGTACCTGATTAAGTCAGCACGGTTTAAAATTGTATTTTTCAAGTGCGTAGAGTCTTCAAATCCACCAGCCAAGAACAGTAATTCTTTTATCCTCAAACCATCATAAAGAGGGTATGATCCATCTCTTTTGACAAAACCCGAAATAGATACTGTTTTTTCAGCTAGCCCTTCAACATCATCAATAGAATAAATCCTTATTTCATCACCCATTTCAATTAGTTCATTTGCAAAACCTCGCCCTACTAATACAGAGTCTAGGCGAAATGAGAAAATTTCTTTGCCAGTACCACTATCATCAATCCTATATAAATCTGCTCGTTGAAAATAAGTGTTATTTAAGTGCTCTTGGTTTTCAAAGCCACCACCACTGAACACTAAATCAAAAATTTGCATTCCTTCTCTAAAAGGTTTAATGCCTGGATTTTCAACATGTCCTAAGATTGAGACATTTTCTTTATATAGCATTTCAGATTTTGAATAAATGATGACTTGATCACCTGAAATTAAATTAACGTTATTATTAATATCACCATCCATGACTAATTGCAAATCATAATCCATTTGCAACTCCGTACCATCATCATTCATGCGAATTATATCTACTCTTTTTTTATACGCGTCACCAGAAAGACCATCTGCTCTAGAAATTAATTCTTTAATAGTCAATCCATTACCTATATCATAAACCCCTGAACGAACTACCGGACCAACAACAGAAACTGTATTTGAGCGAGCTTCAGAAATTTTGAAAAATTCAATCACATCTCCATCTTGCAAAGTATAATTTTCATTTGATTTTAAAACTTTAGATAGATTCACATCGATTAAAGTTCTATCCATTCCAGTTTTTAAGCGTATTTCAGGCGGAAGAATACGGTCGATTTGAATTCTTTTTCGATACGTAGTTGTAGGCAATCCTCCAGATATATCAATTAGATTTAAGAGACCTTCATCGCCTTTAAGCTCGTAAATGGCAGGTCTCTTTATTTCACCTTTAACAGTAACAGTTTTACCTCTTGGGGGCACAAATACGACGTCATCTCTTTGAAGTCGCAAATCTTTTGTTTGTTTACCAGTTAATAAATAATCATAAAAATCAATATCAACTATTTTTTTATTTTTACGCATTAATCTTATGTTACGAAGAGAACCATTAGTTGAAGGACCGTTAAAGTAGTATAAAGATGTAAATAAGGTTGTTGAAGGCTTAACGGAGTAACCACCAGGTTGTAAAACCTCGCCAAGAACAAAAATTCTAAGCGGTCTAAGAACGAGAGAACCTAGACTAACATCAAAAAAAGTAGTGGCATTTCCAGAATTCGGATCAAGACTAGAATAAACTTTTTTAAGAAACCTAAATAGCTTTTTTTCAAGTTTTTCTAATGTTAATCCATTAACAAAAATTTGTCCGACATTTGTTACAAAAAGGTAACCGTCTCTAGAGACACTATATGCTTCCTGAAATTCTGTTTCACCCCATAACATAATAATCACTTCGTCACCTGGACCAATCAAGTAATTAGGATCGACACTTTCATCAAAAGCTTTTTCAAAAATATCAGGATTACCATTAAAAATATCATATCCAAAGTTCTTTAACTCATATTCGGAGAGTGAATCAATATCAGCATCAGATGAATTTTCAATTAATTCGGAAATTTGATCGACTTTATTAGTATTTATGTTAAAATTATTTTCGTCTGAATCAGAAGAAATTGAATTAATAGAAGATTTTTTTTCTGATTCTATATTTTTAATAAGATCTTTTTTGAAATTCTCTTCATCTAATTTATTCAAATCACCTCTATCATTAAAATTATTAGGTTGCAGAAAACTATTATCTTTAGAATTTTCAATTAACTTTTTTACATCTTCAACATTATTTATTCCCATATTTTTTAATCTATTAATCGTAGCTTGATCAACATTTGGTAATTGACCAACAATTACAGAAATAAAAACAAAAAATAAACAAAATAAGTGCCTAATTAACAACATATGATAAACCTCGGAAAAATATAGTTTATAATTTATATATAAAATTTCAATATTTAATACATATTTTATAAAATAAATATATAATATATTTATTAAAAGAAATATTACAATGTATTAGGCATATTTTTGAGCAATACGATTATAAAAAAAGATATTTATAATATATGTACTTTTTAAATAAATGGCGGGAATGCCTAGGAATCGAACCTAGCTCTCGTACTAATACGAGACAGCAGTTTTGAAGACTGTGGAAAGCACCAGCTACTCAATCATTCCCAAAAACTCTATAAACTAAGTCTCATGTACACGGTTATCAACAAGCCTAAATTTTTTACAATTGCTTAATCCATTCTTATTATTAAAATTTAAACGCCTACCTTTTTTATCTACCCAATGAATGAACTTTCCTGGGTTGCCATATACTAGTGCAAAATCAGGTACATCTTTTGTTATTGTTGATCCAGCACCAATTAATGCATAACGGCCAATGGTAATTCCGCAAATTATTGTAGCATTAGCACCAATTGTAGCAGATTTTTTCACTAGAGTTTTTTTATAAAATCTTTTACCCCTTTGTGGAAACTCTGATCTCGGTAAAAAAATATTTGTGAATACCATTGAAGGCCCACAAAATACATAATCTTCTAATTCTACGCCTTCATATACTGAAACATTATTTTGAATTTTAACATTATTTCCAATAATTACATTGTTTGAGATATTTACATTTTGTCCAATAGTGTTATTTTGACCAATTGAAGCTCCTGACTGTATATGAGTAAAATGCCAAACTTTTGTCCCAGAGCCAATTGTAACGCCATCATCAACATAACTTGATTTATGAATGAAAAATTTATTTTTTTTTATCATTTCTCTTTAATAGTCAAACTACGAGCAGCTCGCTCTAATATTTCCATACAAGCTACGGCACTATCTCCATCGGCGATTTTAATATTACCACCATCAATTTTTGATATAAAATATTCTAATTCAGCTTTCAATGGTAATTCGTTTTTGTATTCGATAGTGCGAGTCTTACCAAGCTTTGATTCTGGGATATTACCTTCAAATAAAACTTTTTTATCATAATAAATTAATGGTTTATTTTGACCCGCATCCTCAAAATGAATCATACCTTCTGAACCAATAATAACAAACCTATGCTCCTTAAATGGATGCAACCAACTAACAAATATATGCCCCATTTTATTATTAGAATACTTAAATGAAGTTATAGATGTATCATGGATTCCTTCCTGCAAAATATCAACACCACTAGAATGAACACTTATAGGGCTTTCATTAAAAAAATAATTAAATAATGCAATATCATGCGGAGCAAAACTCCAAAGTACATTCTCATCATTTCTAAACCTACCTAAGTTAAGTCTATTACTATATATATATTGGATGTCACCTAAAAAGTTATCTTTTAATAGTTCTTTAATTTTTTTAAATGCGGGATGAAACAAAAGTAAATGACCAACCATTAAATTCACATTTTTTCTTTTTGCAAAATTATTTAAATCTATTGCATCGCTCAGGTTTAAAGTCAAGGGCTTTTCGACAAGTACAGGCTTACCCTTTTTAATGATTTCTTTTGCTATACTAAAATGAGATTTTGATGGAGTTGAGACAATATATGCATCAAAATTTAACTCAAATGATTTTTCTAAAGAGGAAAATATTGGGCAAATAGGATATTTAGATTTTAAATTATTTAAAATGGTATGATTATTATCAACAACTCCTCCTAAAAAACTCATGTCGCTAAGAGTTTTAATATGGTTCAAGCCCCATCTACCTGCACCAACAACACAAATTTTATATTTTTTTTCCAAATACTTAACTATCTCTTTAAATATTTAATATACCAATCTAAAAACTTATTCACGCCATCATTTACGTTTGTTGATGGGAGGTATCCTAGTTTATTTTTGGCGTGATTAATGTTCGCAAATGTTTTTTTTACATCTCCTAACTGCATGGGTTCATATTGAACCTTGGCTTTATATCCAATTTTCTTTTCAATTATTGATACAATATCCATTAAATCAACAGTACGATTATTGCCCAAATTAAAAATTTCACAACTGTAGTTTTTTTCAATAGATGCTATCAGGCCACTTATAATATCATCAATATATGTAAAGTCTCTAATCATATTACCATTATTAAATACTTGTATAGGCTCATTTTTTATGATTTTAGATGCAAATATATACATAGCCATATCTGGACGACCCCATGGACCGTATACAGTGAAAAATCTTAAACCAGTAGTATTTAAACCAAACAAATGGCTGTATGAATGCGCCATAAGTTCATTTGATTTTTTTGATGCTGCATAAATTGAAATAGGTCTGTCAACATTATCAAACTCAGAAAATGGAATCTTCTCATTTCCTCCATAAACAGATGAACTGGAAGCATAAATTAGACCTTTGATACCATAGTGTCTACAACATTCCAAGACATTCATAAATCCTAATACATTAGACTCTATATAAGAATTTGGATTTTCCAAACTATACCTTACGCCTGCTTGAGCGGCTAGGTTGACTACTTTATCAATGTCATTATGTTTAAATACTTTTTCTAAATCATCTTTATTTGATATGTCTAGCTTCACAAATTGAAAGGAATTATGATTTTTAAGAAAGTTTAAACGGTCTTTTTTTAAATTTACATCATAATAATCATTTAGATTATCTACTCCAATTATATCATAATTTTTCTCAAGTAATACACTACTTAAATGCATTCCAATAAACCCAGCGCAACCAGTTACTAATATTTTCTCTTTGTGTTGATTACTCATATTTTTTATTTTTTTGCTCGCCTAATGATTTTTATTCAACCTTATGATGGCCTATAAAGAACTCTGTAATTTACCCCTAATTTAGATTTGATATCCTTTCCAATTTCCTCTGCTTTTCTTTTTGATTTATATCTATTTATTCTTACTGCATAAAATATTTTACCATTAGAATCAACTTTATTTATTGAAACATCATGCCCTAACTGACTTACTTGCAATTTTAATCTTTTTGCATTTTCTTCACTGCTAAATGCCCCAACTTGAACTACATAAGGTCCTAAACTTTTATTTTTTTTATTAAAGCTAAAAACTTGTGATAGTTTATTACTTTTATCTTCAATATTTGTTTCTACTTTTGGAAACATACTTTTAATTATCAAAGCATAATATTTTGCGGAATCAGCCTCCCCTATTGCATTGAAACTATTAATCATTAAATCCGCTAGCCTTTGCATATGTGGAAACCTAGGATAATTTATTGGTATATTCTTTAACAAGGTCGCCGATTGAGTATATAAACCCTTAGCATAAAAATATTCTCCTATTTTCATAGCAGATTTTGGAGCATAAGTTGATTTGGGGAAACTTTTTAAGATATATTTGTATTGTTCCAAAGCAGATTCGCCATCATCAGTTAAAACAGCTTTCAAAAAAAGCACACCGGGATCATTAGGATACTTTGACAATAATTC
>MDSZ01141769.1_pt1 | contig 10975 bp, 9 predicted proteins | sample 811201 | NCBI WGS metagenome assembly MDSZ01 (sample SAMN05326647, study PRJNA326480) | marine metagenome | isolation source: seawater | place: Indian Ocean: North | collected 2010 | reverse complement strand
ATAAAGAGACCAAGTAATTACACAAACTAGCATCCACAAATCACCTTTATTAAAACTTAAAGAAATAATTTTTTGAATATCACCGTTAGAAATTATTGATCCAATTCCTATAATTGATAACAGCAATCCCAATATTTGAAAAATATTTGTTTTTTCAATTTTCATTAAAGATGAAAGAACAATTGTTGCTGCAGGAATAGCTGCGAGCATTAAAACTGCATTTATTACTTGTGTATAGTTAAGTGCATAATAAACGACAGAGTTGAATGTGCTTATTGTAATCACCCCCATGAAGCTTATTACTAACCAATTTTTTTTAATGTAGGGTAAGTTGTTATAAATTTCTTTGTATGTAAAAGGTATTAATATAAACCAAACTGAAATCCATCTTAAAACGTTAAGTGTTAATGGGGGAACCTGAAATAATGTTGCATATTTTCCCACTATAAAATTTCCAGACCAAAACAGTGTGGCTGAAACTAAAAAAAGATAAGCTAAATAATTTTTTGACAATAAATTCCTAATTAAACCTTTTAGAGCTATAAGGAGATAAGTCTAAATTTGTTTTTTCTTCAAGTACAATACTTGAGATAATTTTTCCTGTTACAGCACCTAAAGTCCAGCCTAGATGGTGGTGTCCAAAGGCATAAATAATATTCTTATTTTTAAGAGATGGGCCCATCACTGGAAGAAAATCAGGTAAAGTCGGTCTAAACCCTAACCACTCATCATTATGCTTTTTTAGCTGGGGAAGTAATTCTTTTGCGCATTTAACTATATAATCAATTCGCTTTTTGGACGGAGGATTTTCTAATCCTCCTAATTCTACGGTACCAACTGCTCTCAATCCTTGATTCATAGGTGTCATTCCGAAACCCCTATCTAAAAATATTACTGGGCGAGTTAATAAATGTTCCATGTTTTTGAAATGTACATGATAACCTCTCTCAGTGTCTAGCGGTATATTTTCGCTTAATTGATCTGTCAAAGATTTAGAAAATGCTCCACAAGCGATTACTGTTTTTTCAAATTTGTAATTATTAGAGGAGGTTTCAACTAAGGTTTCATTTTCATTAATCTGTTTTAAACTATTTACGTTTTCTTTTATAAATTTTCCACCTCTTTTTATGTATTGTTCAAATATTTTCATAGTAATTCCATGAGGATCTCTAGCATGTATAGCATCTTCATAAAGAATACCTTCGTGAAAAACTGGATTTAAATTAGGTTCTAAATCTAAAATTTCATCTCTGCTTAAAAGTTTTTGTTTAACACCAAGTTCTTCCCTTACTTTTATTTCCAATTTTCTACTTTTTAAATTATCTTTAGTCCAAATATAAATTATTCCTTTTCTTTCTACTAAATTTGTAACATCTATATCCTGAAAAATTTCTTCATACGCATCCATTGATAAATTAAGTATTTGATGCATATATTTTGCCGTATGCATCATTGATTTTTTATTACATGATTTTAAATATCGAAAAATCCAAGGGATCATTTTAGGAATGTAGTTCCATTTTAATGCTAAAGGACCATAAGAACTAAAAAGCATCTTCGGAACATCGTACAAAACATCAGGTCTGTTTAACTGTAAGACTGCATAAGGGGAGAAGTGACCAGCGTTTCCGTAAGAAGTCATACTTCCAGGCTCATTTTTATCAAATATAGTTACTGGAATGCCTTTTTTAATTAATTGCAAACCAGTGCACACTCCTTGTATACCGGCGCCGATAATCCCGGCAGATTTACATTTATACTGTGCCATAAAATCTGTATTAATTATATTTGAAAATTTACTTAATGGAAGTGCGATAGTTTATACTAACGCTTCGCCGTCTTTGTTTACAGCTGTAGATGGTTTACCGTTTTTCTTATTTTTTTCTTCTTTTTTAGTTGTTCTTGAAAATAAAAAGTCACCAACTGGTTTTGATTCTTTTTTACCTGCAGAAGAAGATTTCTTAACATATCCCTCTATGTCAGCTCCATCTTCAGTTCTTAAGTTGTTTGAAAATTCTATATCTCCTTTAACAACGCCAGTACTGCCGATAACTATATTCGCTGCAGAAATTTTTCCATCAAGATGGCCGTGAACTTCAACTCTGTCAGCCTCAACTTGGCCTGAGATAGATCCAGTGTCTTTTATTACCACTTCGCTTGAAATAACTGGGCCTTTTATTAGTCCGGCAATATCAATAGCTCCTGAACTATTTACAGTACCATCAATGCTTACAGTTTCGCTGATTAAAGATCTCTCAGTATCTTTTCTTTCCGTGAAAACTTTATTTTTATTTGATCCAAACATTTTATTTATTTTCAAATTTAACCACCTTAAGTTGTTTTAAACAAGCTTTAATTTAAAAAAAATCATCCAAAATAGGTCAATTTACCGGCACATCTTTGTAGACTTTGCATGACATGACTATCCCAAGACCTAACATTATTGAGAGCATGGATGAACCACCGTAAGACATAATCGGTAAAGGAGCACCAACTATAGGTAGTAAACCAAGCACCATACCCATGTTTACAACTACATATATGAAAAATGAGCCAGCAAATCCATAGCAATAGAGCTTACCGAAATTGCTTCTAGTTTGGTGTCCGATTTTAACTATTCTAGATAAAATAAGTCCATACAAGAGTAGTATTGAAACTGACCCGAAAAACCCAAATTCCTCAGAAAATAGCGTAAAGATAAAATCAGTATGTTTTTCAGGAAGGAAGTCCAAATAGCTTTGAGAGCCATTTAAAAAGCCTTTTCCAAAAAGTCCGCCTGAGCCTATAGCTATTTTAGATTGGATAATTTGATAACCAGCGCCTAAAGGGTCTCTATCTGGATTAAGGAAAGTTAAAATTCTCTCTTTTTGATAGGGCTTTAAAAAAGAAATTGCGATAGGAGCAAGTGCTAGAAATAGAATAGAAATATAAGCAAAAAATTTAAATCTAATACCAGCAAGCCAGGCTACAATAACTCCTCCCCCAGCTATTAATAGTGCTGTTCCTAGGTCAGGCTGACTGACCACAAGAAGAACAGGAGCTGTAACTGCTACAACAGGTAGAAACAAGTATTTAAACCTGTTCACTTCAGTGATAGGAATTCTATGGTAATACTTCGCTAAAAAAACTATTAAACCTATTTTCATTAATTCTGATGGTTGTAAATTAATTACATAAAGATTTATCCATCTTTGAGAGCCTGACGATGTAATACCAAAATATTTTACTGCAAGAAGTAATATAAAAAAAGTGAGGTAAATTAAAAAGCTACTTTCGAACCAAAATCTTATTTGAAAAAAAGAAATTATAAAAAATAAAAAAAAGAAAACAAAAAATCTTAATATATGACTTTTTGTATGATATGCAAAATTACCTCCATCCGTTGAATACATTGCAAACATGCTAATTATACCAAGCGTAAGGATTGAAAAAACTAATATATAATCAATTGAAAAAAGTTTATCTCTAAAAGTAAGTGAAGACTGAATTGATCTTGAAGTAAACATTATATCTCTTTCCTTTCCGTAATGTTGGATAACAAAAAGTTTTTTTGAAATGTGTTAGGTCCTATATTTCCCTCTATACCTTGGGTTTCTCGAATAACTTTATAATTTTTTTTATATATATAATCTTTAAATTGTTTGTACGACATTGCAGTATTGTGATAAAAAATTATCTTATTTGAATAATTTTTTTTTATCCAGCCTTCTCCAGGACCATTATGTTTAATTTTTGATACTTGAGCAATATAAAGATTTTTTGTTGGATGAAAATTACCTCTAGTAAATCCAATATATTTTTTTTTACTGTCTAAAATTTTCTCTAAAGCTTCATAAGGATTTTTAAAATATTGTAAAGTGCTACTTGAAAAAATAAAATCATAATCATTTTTTAAACCCTCATCTATATTATCATAAAACTTTGAATGAGATAAATTTTTTGCTAGTTTGACTTTATTTCGTGTTTCGACAACATCGTAAATAATTTCGTTATTTTGAAATAAAAAATCTAAAAAAACTTTATTTTCACCAAATACTCCACCTATATCTAAAATTTTTGGTAACTTATTATGTTTATATAAATATAATAAAATTACTTCTAATAAAAATTTATGTGAGTTATTATAACTAGTTTTGAAATTATCTTTATTCTCAATAAATTTATCAAAACTATATTTAGACAATTCCTCGTTGTCATAAGAACCAAAGTTTTTATTGTCGCAGTAACGAATACAATCCTCAATATTAGAAAAATTTTTTTGTAAAATTTTAAATTTAATTTTTTCATAAATTCCAAAGGAATAATTTATTAATTTTGAAATCATTAGATTTCTTTTCCCATCATGTTTTTATTTGACATTCTTAGTTTGTGACGATCAAGAACCTTTTTTATTACTTTTTTTGCAATTGGTGCAGCTGCGCTACTTCCTGTTCCACCATGCTCAACGACAACGCTTATTGCGTAATTAGGGTCATCGTAAGGTGCGAAAGCTATAAACAAAGCGTGATCTCTATCTAAATAGTCCAACTCGGTTTGCTTTACCTCTGCTTCACGTTGTTCCGCAGTAAACTTTTTTATTTGCGATGAGCCCGTTTTACCAGCGAACATAAATTCTTTTTTTGTTAATCTTGATCTGTAAGAGGTGCCGCCTGGTTCGTTAGTCGATGCAAACATTGCATCTTTTATAAAATTTATATTTTCCTGATTTGAAAACAAAGGTTCTAAGTTAAAATTACGAACTAAAACATCAACAGGCAAAGGAATATCTGGATTAGAATTTTTATATTCTATATATTCTTTTAAATTATTTTCGTACTTAGTCTCGTCATCAATTAATATTCTTGGCTTGATTTTATAACCGCCATTAGCAATTTGCGCAGTCATTAAACAAAGCTGCATAGGTGTGCTTAAATAATATCCTTGCCCAATTCCGCTGTGAAGTGTTTCACCTAAATACCAGTTTTTTCCAATAAATTTTTTCTTCCATTTTGTATTTGGTACTACTCCTTTTCGCTCTTCAAGGAACCCTTCTAGCGTTTTTGCACCTAAACCAAATTTTTTAGCTGTCAAAGAAAGTCTATCCACTCCTAATTTTCTTGCTATTTCATAAAAGTAAATATCACACGATTGCTTTATCGCATCTCTCATATCCATAAAACCATGACCCTTTTTTTTCCAACAGTGGAATTTTTCTCCATAAAAATCAATTGATCCCTTGCATTGAACTGTTCCTTTTGTATTTGCTATATCATTTTCAAGTGCGCTTAGTGCTACAATTGTTTTTATAGTTGAACCAGGCGGATACAATCCCGCTATAGATTTATTAGTTAATGGCTTGTCTCTATGACTTAATAATTGTTTCCAAGTTTTGTTATCTATTCCATGAACAAATGAATTTGGATCATAAGTTGGTGATGAAACCATTGTTACTATATCTCCATTATAAATATCCATGACACATACCGAGGCACTTAAATTTTCAATTGCTTTTGCCGCAAATTCTTGAACTTCTAAATCAATTGTTGTTTTATAATTTTGACCAGCTCGACCTTTGTCAATTTCAATTTGACGGATTCTTTTTCCAAAGGCATTCACTTCATACCTTTGAAATCCAACTTCGCCTATTATGTCTTTATCTAATTTGTGCTCCAAGCCGTTTTTACCCACTGTTAAGCCTGGAACAGACATGTCTCTTAAATATTTTTTGTTTTTAAGATCTTTAACACTTGCCTGAGAAACATATCCAATAATATGTGATGTTGATTTGAAAGGATATACTCTGGCTACTGATACAATCGCCTCTACACCTTGAAGGTCATGCAAAAATAAGTTTACTCGAGAAAATTCTGACCAAGTCATATTATCGGATACAATAATTGGCTCCCATGGCTTTTGTTTTGATATTTTTCTTTTTAATGCAAAAATTCTCTCATTCGATAAATTGAGAATATTTTGTAATCTTAAGAACAATTTTTGAATATTTGATGTATTTTCTGGCGTAATATGTAATTGATAAACTCTTTTATTAGATGCAATTTCATTATCAAAAAAATCACGAATTGTACCTCTTTGAGGTGCTAGTCTCCATTCTCTAAATCTATTTTTATCTGATAGTGTTCTGTATTTTTTTGACTCAGTTATTTGAAGTGAAATTAATCTTCCAAAGATACCACCAAAAACAATAAATTTTGCAACAGTCAAAGTAAACATTCTTCTACTAATAACTCTTGATTTGTTAATTGTCCCTGAAGAGAAACTAATCATTTCTAATTCTCCTTAACACCATCTGATATGGATTAAATAAAACCCAAAAGATCGGATAAAAAATAAATGTAAAAAGAGAGTTATAAAAAATAGCTGTGTAAGTAATTGTAAATTCTGAAAAATTTGAAATTAAAACAAGATTAAAAAAGTTTGAAAAAAAAATTGCAATTACAAAAGTAAACCAATCAGTAAAAAAAGTCATTTTAACCGTTACGCTTCTAATATACATGGCTACAAACGCCGTAACCAAATATCCTAATGCACTTAAACCCATTGGCATACCCATTATTACATCGTTGATTATTCCTGCAAAAAATATATGCCCGTTACCCAAAACATCTGGGTCTTTCATTACCCAATAATAGATAATTATTAACTGTAAATTAAAAGATAAAATTTCGAAATAGTTTGAAAATTGAGCGTCAAGTTCAGAAATGGAAAAAAAATATAATAATAATAATGGCCCTAAAGAGAAAAGTTTTAATTTAAAATTTTTATAAAGTATTGCCATTTTAAAATTGTTTTATTTCATTCGTGTTAGTTAAAATAACGTTCAAAAAAGAGAGTTGGTTGGGATCTGAAAATAATTTTACTTTCACTTTTTCATCCTTTAGGAAAATTTTTCCAACCGGTATACCTGGTGGAAAAATTCCATCTTTACCAGATGTAAAAACAGTTTTTCCTTCTTCTGCATTAAAAAGTTCAGGCAAGTATTCTAAAGATGGGTTTTGATCTGCGTTTCCGACAAGTATTGCTTGTGAAGCATTGGGCTCTACTGTGACTGGAATTCTACTATTTAAATCGTTAAGTAATAATATTCTTGAAGATAAAAAATTTACCTCCACTGTTTTTCCTACAAGGTAATTGCCATCTACAACTGGCATTCCTTTTTGAATTTTAGAGTTTCTGCCCCTATTAACAATTACAGATTTTAAAAAAGGACTATCTTTATCCAGTAGAACTCTTGCAAGAACACTTTCTTCTATTATTTCAGAGTCTGTTTCAATTATTTTTTGTAAATTTTTATTTTCAGATGATAAAAATTCTACTTTTAAATTTTTATCTTTTAGTTTAGTTAATTCTTCCTTTAAAGCTTTATTTTCGTCATAAATAAGAAAATGTGTTTTGATCTTATCACTGCTATAAGCAATGAATCTTAAAGGAGAGGTTACTGCAGCAGAAAACCTATAAATTCCATCTCTTAAAATTCCTCTTGAAAAGTCCACAGCTTTAAATTCAAATGTTTCTAAGAAAAAAATTGAAATAGATATTGTAATTAAGAAAAATAAAGAAAATTTTTGCCTTGCTCCTTTTTTTAAAAGGGCTGAACGTATAGCTATGCCAAAATCATCTCTACTAGCTGACATTTAAGCAATTAATTTATTAATACTCGGATAGCATTGTAGAAAACAATTCCTCGTTCTCTAAAGCTTTACCCGTACCTACTGCAACGCAAGATAATGGGTCGTCTGCAATTGTTACTGGTAATCCGGTATCCCTTGTTATTAATTTATCAATGTTTCTTAATAAAGAGCCGCCTCCAGTTAAAACTAACCCCATGTCGACTAAGTCTGCTGATAGTTCTGGAGGAGTATTTTCTAAAGCTTCTTTTATTCCAGCTAACATTTGATTTAAAACTGGCATTAAAGCTTCGCAAGCATCTTCCTCTGTTAAAGCAATCTCTTTTGGTGTCCCTGATCTAATATCTCTTCCTTTCATTAAGAAAGTATTGTTTCCAGTCGGAACAGCTGTACCTATTTCTTTTTTAATTTTTTCAGCTGTTGAGTCGCCTATAAGTAAGTTAAACTTTTTTCTCATATAATTGATTATTGAAATATCCATTGCATCTCCTGCAACTCTTAGAGATTTTGAATAAACAACTCCACCTAGTGACATGACAGCTATTTCAGTAGTTCCACCACCGATGTCGATTACCATGGAACCAGTTGCTTCAGAAATCGGCAATCCAGCGCCTATTGCAGCTGCAATTGGTTCTTCTATAAGTTGCACCTTTCTAGCGCCCGCCGCTAAAGCTGAGTCTTGAATAGCTTTTCTTTCAACAGGAGTTGATCCAGTTGGAACACAAATTAGTATTCTTGGATTAGCAAAAGCTGTTTTTTTATGAACTTTTTTTATGAAATGCTTGATCATTTCTTCTGTAACAATAAAATCCGCTATTACCCCATCTTTTAATGGTCTAATTGCTTGAATATTTCCTGGCGTTCTTCCTAACATCGTTTTTGCCTCATCTCCTACTGCTAAAACCGATTTTTTTCCTCCTTCAGTTATTACTGCAACAACAGAAGGTTCATTTAAAACTACACCTTTCTCTTTAAGAACAACAAGAGTGTTAGCTGTTCCAAGGTCAATAGCCATGTCTTGTGACCACATGGATGAAATACCTTTAAATTTGTTAAACATATTATATTCCTTTCATTTTTTGCTCACCATAATTTGAGGATGTCTCAGATGAAGGTGGAGCTGTTTTTTTTCTTTTGATTATCATTTTATTTAGAGAATTTAAATAGGCATTTGCTGACGCAACTAATGTGTCTGTATCAGCAGCTTGGCCAACTGTTGTCTTTCCGTTTTCCTCAATTCTGACACTTACTGTTGCTTGAGCATCTGTTCCTTCGGTAACAGCATGCACTTGATATAATTGTAAATTTACATCGTGAGGATATAATTTTTTAATACATTTAAAAATGGCATCTACCGGACCGTCTCCTGTTTCAGAAGCGTCTTTAATCTCGCCGTATACTTCTAAAGTCATTTCAGCTTTTTGTGGTTCACCAGTTCCTGCAAAAACTTTAAGAGATTTAAGTTTAATTACATTTTCTTCTTTTATTAAACTATCATCAACCAAAGCTGCTATGTCCTCATCATAAATATGTTTTTTTTTGTCTGCTAACACTTTAAATTTTCCAAAAGCAGTTTGGATAACGTCATCAGTAAGATTGCTATAACCCAAGTCACTTAATTTATCCTTAAAAGCGTGTCTTCCAGAATGCTTCCCCATAACTAAAGAAGTTTTTTTTACTCCAACGCTTTCAGGTGTCATTATTTCATAAGTATTTCTGTTTTTAAGCATTCCATCTTGGTGAATGCCCGATTCGTGAGCAAAAGCATTTTTACCTACAATGGCTTTATTAAATTGTACAGGGAAACCTGTAGCATTTGATACTACCTTTGATGCTTTACTTAATAGTTTTGTATTTATTCCAGTTGTAAATGGCATTAGGTCTGGTCTTGTTTTCATAGCCATAACAATTTCCTCTAGCGCTGCATTTCCAGCTCTCTCTCCTATACCATTAATTGTACATTCTACTTGACGTGCTCCAGCAGTAACTCCAGCAAGAGAATTAGCAACAGCTAAACCTAAGTCGTTATGAGTATGCGTAGACAAAATTGCTTTATCTATATTAGGAACTTTATTTAAAAGAGTAGAAATTATTTTTGTATATTCAGATGGAACAGTATATCCTACGGTATCAGGTATATTAATAGTTCTTGCTCCGCATTTAATGGCAATTTCAACAGTCTTGCACATAAAATCTATGTCGGTTCTTGTGCCATCCTCACATGACCACTCTACATCGTCTGTAAACTTTCTTGCATAAGTAACATGCTCTTTAATTGATTCTGCTACTTCATCAGGAGTCTTATTAAGCTTGTGCTTCATGTGAAGAGCGCTTGTGGATATAAATGTATGAATTCTAAATCTTCTCGCTCCTTTAAGAGACTCATAACATGCGTCAATATCTTTTTTTGTATGTCTAGATAATCCAGCAGGTATGGAATTTTTTAAAATTTTACTAATTGCTGTTACAGCTTCAAAATCACCTGGAGATGCGATTGGAAAACCAGCTTCAATTATGTCTATGCCAAGCTCATCAAAAATTCTAGAGATCTGAATTTTTTCTTCTAAACTCATTGACGCGCCAGGTGACTGTTCACCATCTCGCATAGTAGTATCAAAAATTATTACTCTATTTTTGTCAGTCATTTAAAAGTACAATTTATCTTAACTCTAATATTATTACAGATTTATATTATTTATACAATTTATAGTAGAATTTGCAAATTAAAAGATATTTTTAAGAAAATTTAGTTTTTAGACTTGTCTACTAGCTTGTTTTTTCCAATCCAAGGCATCAAGTCCCTCAATTTCTTACCTACTTTTTCAATTGAATGGTCAGCCAATTCTTTTCTCATTTTCAAAAAGTTTTTTTGTCCAGACTTGCATTCGTTTATCCATTCTTTAGCAAATTTACCTGACTGAATATCCTTAAGAACTTTCTTCATTCTTTCTTTAGTTTTGTTGTCTACTATTTTCTTACCAGAAACATATTCTCCATATTCTGCTGTATTTGAAATAGAATAGTTCATATTGGCAATACCACCTTCGTAAATTAAATCAACAATAAGCTTAACTTCATGTAAACATTCAAAATATGCCATTTCAGGTGGGTAACCTGCCTCTACTAAAGTTTCAAATCCATTTCTAATCAACTCAACGACACCGCCACATAAAACAGTTTGTTCACCAAACAAATCTGTTTCACATTCGTCTTTAAATGTAGTTTCAATAATACCAGCTTTACCGCCACCGATAGCTGATGCATATGACAATGCAATATCAAGTGCCTTTCCCGTTTTATCGCTATCTACTGCGACGAGACAAGGCACACCGCCACCTTTTTTAAATTCT
>MDSZ01098139.1_pt1 | contig 10975 bp, 7 predicted proteins | sample 811201 | NCBI WGS metagenome assembly MDSZ01 (sample SAMN05326647, study PRJNA326480) | marine metagenome | isolation source: seawater | place: Indian Ocean: North | collected 2010 | reverse complement strand
GAGCAACCTACCTCCCCTGCTAATTGATGGTCCAACTGGTTCTGGTAAATCAACCTACGCCAGATGGATTCATGATAATGGCCCGAGACATGAAGCCTCTTTCGTTTCACTCAATTGCTCTGCAATACCACAAAATTTGATCGAATCCGAATTATTCGGGCATGAAAAGGGATCTTTTACGGACGCCAAAACCGATCGAATCGGACTTTTTGAAGCTGCTGATAAAGGAACTTTATTCCTGGATGAAGTATCCAGTCTTTCTCTGGAAGCTCAATCGAAACTTCTTGTGAGCATCGAAAACGGATTTATTAGAAGAATAGGAAGTTCTCATGAGATAAGAGTAGATGTTCGTATCATCGCCGCGGCAAATCAAAACCTCAGAGAACTAATCCAAGCTGGAGATTTCAGGGAGGATCTGTTTCACCGGCTCGATCTATTGAGGATTCAAATTCCCCCTCTATCTTCAAGAGGAAGAGACATTATTGATCTTGCTCATCACCTACTAGGAAATTTGGCGGGGAAATATAAACTAAAGATTCCCAAGATCGACCCATCCTCTGCCAAGGAACTAATCAATTACAAGTGGCCGGGAAATGTTCGTGAACTGATTCACGAAATCGAGCGGGCATTAATTTATCTGGAACCAGGCCAGAACTTGACCTTTAATCTAAAGCGAAACGAGACTAATTTGTTATCGTCACAGGATTGGCTTAACCCAAATTTCGAGTTTCCGCAGAGCGGATTTGATCTGGAGAGCGAGATGCTAAGATTGATGGATATGGCAATCAAACAGAGCAATGGAAATGTAACCGAGGCCGCCAAACTGCTTGGTGTTTCAAGAGACTACATCCGCTACAGGAAGAAAAAGCAGGATTAACCCAAATTGGGAAATATTCCCCTAATAATTTATTTAGAAAGGGTAATATTTCCCAATTCACTAAGATTCTACTTATTTAAAGCTCGATCAACTCAGGCTTATATCTATAATAGTCAACAGTTTATAAAATATAAAAAATTTGGTATAAAAGATGTTCAACGATTGAGAATTAAGTAACCCAGAAATATTAAATCAGAATGAGAAAATTATTTTATCCAGTAATCAGCAGTGTGTTCTTTGCCTCAATCGCATTTTCACAAAATGAAGATCGCATTGAAGACCCAAAAGTCGATTCAAACGATAGGCAAGAAAAACCACAGGTTGAAAAACCACGCTTTCCATTGCATTGGGGCAAACCTCCTCTTGCCCAGACCAAAGACCTTCGCCCTCTTCCCGGGGGGTTCGGAATGGGTAGCTCTACACTCGCCAATTGGATCAAAGAAAATCTTGAAGAAGACAAAGCAAATGGCAAAGAACCTCTGGTTGAACGCCCCAAACCCAAACCTCGATTTCCAGTCGAATGGGGTCGTCCTCCAGAAATCCAATTGACAGATGTAGTTAAACTTCCCGGTAACTTCGGCATGGGAAGTTCAACACTCGCCTATTGGATTAAAGAAAATATCGAAGAGCATGGAATGCCCGAGAAACCGGTACTTGATCCTTCCGACCCAAGACGCATCGAGAGCGAAACTCTACAGGCTTTGAAGGAAGGAAAAATCACTATAGACGAAGCCAAGGAAAAACTTAAGTCTGTTCGTAAGGAAATGGCGGATAAAGGAGACCGTAAAATGCCAAAGCGTCTTCCAAAGCCCGAAATCCCAGAAGATTTGAAGGAAAAAATCGCTCAAGTTAAAGAACTTGAAAAATCTCTTCATTCAGAAATCAAGGTGCAGGTTGAGCAACTTGGAAAAGAAGCGACAAAAGAACAAATCAAAAAGACCGTTGAAGCTTTCAAAAAAAGCAACAAAGATAGATTTGAGGAAATTAAAAACGCCCACGCTGAAATCCGGGAAAATATTGAAGAAAACAAACCCGCAAAACCAGTCAGGCCTGAGTTATCTGATGAATTGAAGGCACAAGTTGAGCAACTCCATATAAAGCGTAAAGAAATGCATGAAGCTCAAAAAGTCTTACACCAAAACCTCAAGGAAGCCTCAAAAGAAGAGAGAAAAGAAATGATTGCCGAATTCAAAGAGGCAAACCAAGAAAAACATCAGGAAATTAAAGTTCAGGCCAAGGCCATCAAAGAAGAAATTAGAGAATTTATAGAGACAGATGCAACCCGCACCTCGGATCTTTAATTCTTCAAATCATAAAATTTCATTTATTTTTACGAGCGGGGCGATCTTTGGTCGCCCCGCTTTTCAGTTTGTTAAAGTTCGATTTATTTGACTAATTCGAGTTCTATAAAATTACTTCCTCTATTTTTTTCATCCTTTGCCCTTTGCTCTTTTCTTTTGAGTGAGGATCAAAATGTCACCTTCAGTGACGAAGAATTGATGGAAATGTTATTCGAAGAACCAGAACGAGTGGAACTCAAAGAGGAACCCGAATCAAAATGGATCTCATCTTACTCTGGCGAAACAGGTGCGGGTTATTCAGATAACCCCTTATATGGTCCTTTCATTCGAGAAGATGCACCCTATATGGAATCCTCCATCGAAGCTTTTTTTCTTAAAGATGGAGGAAGTGGTGCATTCAGTTATCTTTATTTATTTGGGGAAGGAAAGGTTTTCGAAGGACTTCCTGAATATAAGACAAGTTCAATTCTTTTGGGACAATTCGATCATTCCATCAATCCCTTTCAATCGGTTGTAACTTATGGAATTCGTTTCAGGCACACCTTCTATGATCAAGCTTTTGATTTTTCGGAGTTGGGACTTCCATACAGAATTAAGGTCCAATCCAATAAAACCGAATGCATTCCATATGTTGTTTACAAATTTTCTGACGAAATCAAAGCGACTCTTGAATTGATTGGCGGAAAAGAGGATTACAGGAAAATTTCTGATGATAATCAGTTCAAGGCCATCGCTCTGGCCCTCAAAGGATCTTCAAATTTCGGGTCATGGAAACTGGCTACCAAATTCTACGAAAAAAATTATCAAGACCGTCTGAAGCGAAAATCAGATGGTAGCCTCTTTTCCTTTGATTCTGTTGAGACAAAAAGAATTCAATTATCAATCGGAATGGATCACACTTTTGAGATTCCTACTTTTCGAAACTCCTCCGCAAATCTCAGGTTGGACAGATTGTCAGATCAGGCAGGTGCTTATTATGACCATAAAAAGATTTCTCTAGCTTTAGAGCAAGAAATCGAATTTCATCCCTATGAAATTGCACTGAGTACGGATTTATCTAAAACCCAATACGACCAAAGGACGATAAATACTGGTGAAAGATTCGAACGGGACGGACTGCAATTCGGCGTCTCCATCAAACGAGAGATACCAGAGATTTCTGAAAAGCTTGACCTCTATCTTAGATGGTCCAGAGAAGAGGATTTTTCGAATGATCGAGATTATGAATATTTCTCTAACTTCTGGTCCTTCGGGATAAGTTGGGAAATCTAGATTCAATGATACTGAAAAAAGAATGGTTAGGATTTATTCTTTGTTGGTTACTCCTTTTGGTATTAACCACCATTTCGCATTTTCATTTTCGGAACCAATTTCAATCACGAATATTGGATTCTCAAAATGAAATATTAGCTTCGGAACTGAATCGAATCGCTGAACAAATCGAATTCGATTTATTGGAAAGAGACATTACTCTACTGGAGCTTGGCTTGACGGACTTGAGCTCCAACCAAAATGAATTTTTAGAAAAAGTAATCATACAAGCCCTTTCCATTCCAAAAGTGCAAGAAATATTTGCTTACGATACTTTTGGGAAACCCATTGTTTTAGATACTGGAACAGGGAAGCAATTAGATCCCAAATTTTTTCAGCTGGAAAATAAACCAAACTCCTATTCTTGGCTGCATGAAAAAGGGGAGTTGCTGTCCATATTCTTGAAAGTCGACTCATTCGAGGAGTCTTTCATTTTTGAAGTCTCATTGGAGGAGGATTTTCTCTTAAGAGAATGGTCAGTAATTGACGAAGGATTCATTGAGCAGGGGGTCTATGTTTTACTTTTTGGAAGCGTCCTTCTCTTTTCTATTTTTAGTTTTATGAGCCGCCGCATACAAAGTAGAGAAAGGACCCTCGAGCATCGGAACCTGCTTCTTAAAAAGACCAATCAAAAATTAGCCCAACTCTATAAAACCACAAGCTTAGGAGCCTTAACCGGACACTTAATGCACTCTTTAAAAAATCCTTTGAATAACCTGCAAATTATTGCAAAGGAGGCGAATGAAAATCAAAGCGTAGACTCCATAGCCCTCCAGGATACACATAATCGTCTCAGAGACTTGGTTTCTCAATCACTTCTATCCCTACAGGAAATTGAAGATTCTCAAAAACTTTATGAAATGAGCTTGCGGGAAATTTTTCAAATCGTAACAAAAAGAACTCTAGAGATTGCTCGAAAGGGTAAATTGGTTTTCGAGGAAAATGATCACTTGGAACAAAAGTTTGATAATTTAAACTGCCATTTATTAACTCCTATTTTAGTTAGCCTAATCGAGAATGCTTTTGAATCAAAGGCAGATAGCGAGGTTACTATAAAGGTTTGTAAAAAAAATACCGATCTTTGTATTTTGGTTGCCGATTCCAGTGGGGGAATTCCAAAATCCGAGAGAGATTTTCTATTCGATCCCTCCAAAAGTGGAAAGAAGGGTGGAACCGGACTGGGGCTTGCTCTGGCCCACCAGTTGGCTCAAAGTATGTCCGCAAGTTTAGAACTTGAAAAGAGCACTGATTATGGTTCAGAATTTTCTCTTACTTTGAACAATGGCCAAAACGAATTAGAATAAATTTAACACTCTGAAAAATTCTCAAACTAGATCATTTCCTGAGTTACGCCATTTATCTATTGTATTAATATTGGCCCTGCTACTTGCGAAACTAGCTTTTGGATATTCAGGCAACCCACCAAATAACCGTTATCAAACAAATTTGAACTGCAGTTCTTGTCACGGTGGTAACGCGGTAAATGCCGGAAGCGGCACAATGAGCATCACTGGATTGCCAAATGATTACATTCCTGGAGAAACATATGATTTAGCAGTCATTATATCAGACCCGTCTGCATCATCCTACGGTTTTCAGCTTGCTGCAATTGCTGACGGCTTAGCTACTGGTTCCTTGTCTGCAGTTTCTAGTGGCATGAGAACAGAATCTGGGGCAATTGAACACAGTGGGGTTTCCAGTACGGGCTCTTGGAATTTTCGGTGGACTGCTCCGAGCTCTGATCAGGGAGTGATTTCTTTTTATGCTTCCGGAGTTGCTGCAAATGGAAACGGGTCTTCTAGTGGCGACTATGTCTACGTCACTTCGGAAGATTTGAGCCCTACTTCTTCCAACCAGATAAGCATGGATTGGAATGCCAGCACTGGGGGCGTGATCTATTCTTCCCCAACGATCGGACCGGATGGTACCATATTCATTGGATCCAACGACAATTTACTCCATGCCTTTAATCCGGACGGCTCGACAAAATGGACATTCACAACCTCCAACTGGGTAGACTCAACCGCCGCTTTGTCCACCGATGGAACCCTCTATGTTGGATCTTGGGACAACAAATTATATGCAATCGACTCAGCGAACGGAATAAAGTCATGGGAGTTTGAAACCAACAGTTATGTGGTTTCCAGCCCTTCAATCGGAACGGATGGCAGAATATATTTTGGCTCCAAAGATTCGATTTTTTACGCTCTGGAAAGCAACGGATCGGTTGCTTGGGAATATTTTGTCGGTCAACCGATTTCTTCTTCCGCCTCTATCGGTCAAGATGGCACGATTTACTTTGGGGATGAAAACGGTACTTTTCATGCCCTCAATTCGGATGGCACAAGCAAATGGACTTATGAAGTAGAGGATGTTGCAGAGAACAATAAATCGATCCTTTCTTCTCCTGCATTGGATCTATCAGGCAATATCTATTTTGGTTCTGGGAATGGGTATTGTTATTCCTTGAGCGATAACGAGAATAACGCCACCCTGAATTGGAAAACCATTACTGGAGATCGGGTTGATGTATCACCGGTTCTTGGTATGACCAATGAAGTTTATTTTGTTTCTCGTGATGGCTACCTACGCTCCTTATCGATTTTAACTGGTGGCATAAACTGGGACGCCTTCGTGGGTGATGTTTTTTACAGCACTCCGGCAATTGACGAAAACGGCAGAGTATATGTAATTGGTTACACTGGAAACGGTGATAATCACTTATTCGCTTTTGAAAGTAATGGTTCAAAAGCTTGGGATACCAATCAAACAGATATCGACTTTTCCGTGGGTGGAATCGTTGATTCCTCTTTGGCAATCAGTGAAGATGGAAAATTGTATTACGGCTGTTATGATGGAAGTTTGTATTGCATTAACTTGGACGCTGGTCCTGCAGAATCCGATTGGTCAATGTTCAAAAGAAACGCAATGCGGGATGGGGCTTGGCCGAGCTATTCGCTGGAAATTTCCTTAAATAATCCGGATTACGGTATCGTTTCGGGCGATGGAGTCTACAATCCGGGAGCCACCGCAATCATAACCGCTACTCCGTCCACTGGATATTCTTTCGATCATTGGTCTGGTAATGGCACTGCTGACCCGGATTCTGCTGAGACCACGGTTGAAATGAGTGAAGACAGGAATCTGGTCGCCAACTTTTCACCCAATTCCTACGAGGTTTCTGTATCCATTCAACCCTCGGGAACCGCTGTTGTTGAAGGTGGAGGAACCTATCTTTTTGGGGAAACTGTACAACTTTCGATTTCCTCTGTTCAAACGGGCTACGAATTCGCAGAATGGTCCGGTGACATTTCAGGGATCACTGATTCATTAAGTTTCACCCTAGAAGGGGATGTAAGTATAAATGCGAATCTTGGATTAAGAAGTCATCAACTCAATCTAAGTGCAACAACTGGAGGAAGCGTGTCCGAAAGCGGACTTTTTTCATATGGAGACTCACCGGAAATCATTGCTTCCCCATTGGAAGGTTATGATTTTTCTGGATGGTCCGGATATGGGGTAACGGATCCAAATTCTCCCACTACTACGGTTAGCATGGTAGAAGACCGAAATCTTACAGCCAACTTTACAATCCAAACTTTTACGCTTTCAGTTTCAATAAATGGACAGGGTTCGATTACTGGTGCTGGGAATTTTAATTATGATGATCTGCCCACCATATCCGCCACACCCTCGACTGGTTACAGTTTCTTGAATTGGGAAGGGAATGGAATTACTGATGCTCAAGCTATTACTACAACCGTAAGTATGACACAGGACAGAAATGTCACTGCTGTTTTCGTCATCAATCCACATTCACTGGAACTTACTGCAGGGGAAGGTGGAAGTGTGAATGGTGGGGGAAATTTCTCTTACGGCACCGAAGCTCCCATCGAAGCGATTCCGGAAGAAGGTTACTCTTTTATTTCTTGGTTTGGACATGAGGTTGCGGATATTAATTCTCCACAAACCACGGTCAATATCACCGAAGATATCTCTCTAAGTGCAATTTTCGCGATTAATCAACAGACGATTACCATAACTTCTTCCACTGGAGGGACAACCACAGGGGCAGGAATCTACGATCACGGAACAACGGTTAATATTAACGCAATCCCTGATCCAGATTACCTGTTTGCCAAGTGGGAAGGCTCGAATATCTCGGACGAAAATGCTTCTTCCACTACCCTTTTAGTTACCCAGAATCAGGAAATCTCTGCCGTTTTCCAATTAAAGCCACTGGAGGAACGACTTTTAGTTTTAACCTCTTCTCCATTGAGTGCCGGCACCACTTCTGGCTCGGGAAGTTATCTCGAAGGGTCCTCTGTCGCAATCTCCGCCACTCCATCCCATGGCTATTCATTTTCTCACTGGACCGAAGAATACAACCTTTCGGATTACAATTCCTCCCAGACTGAGATTTTACTCCAAGCCGATGCAAACCTCACCGCTCATTTCGCTCCCCTTGACTACCGTCTGGAAATCATTGCCTACGAAGGCGGAACCGTTAGTGGGAGTGGAGTTTATCCATTTGCATCACAAGTTACAGTCTCTGCCTTTCCGCAAGATGGTTATCATTTTGAAAGCTGGCAGGGTGAAAGCATCGAAAACCCCCTGCTTGAAACCATTGTAATTGAACTAAGCCAAGACCTTAATTTGACCGCATCTTTCCAACCAAATCAATATTCACTCGCACTAAACGGAAATGAAGGAGGAACCATGCTTGGAGCTGGGGACTATTTCCACGGGAGTACCGCTACTATTACGGCCAGCCCGCTTCAAGGATATGAATTCCTAGGCTGGTCTAGTGAAGATTTAAATTTAAGCTCTGAATCATCTATTGAAATAACCATGCTTTCGAACTATGAGATCTCCGCCAATTTCCAACCCATAACTCTATCGAGTATTTCCGGGGTCGAGGATTTGGGTTCGAATTGGTATGGTTCCGATTGGCTTGGTTATTTTCATTTCACCAGTAACGACTGGTGCTATCATCTTCAACTAGGGTGGCTATACACCGTTCCACTAGAGAACGACAATCTCTGGGCTTGGTCTCCGAAACTCGGTTGGCTTTGGTTGTCCTCCCAAACCTTCATCGATTCCCTTGCGTGGTCAAGGGATGACTCCGATTGGATTTTCTTCTCATTTGAAGGTAATGCAGATTACAAAGTCTATCATTATGGAAACGAGACTTGGTCCACTTTTGACCCCAATGAAGAAGTCAGTCTGGAAGAATCTTTGTTCTAATTAGTCCAGTCCTAAATCCTTACGGCCTTCAAGAGCATTTTTTAGAGTAGATTCATCCGCGTAAGTGATTCCAGCTCCACTCGGAAGTCCAAAGCCAATCCGACTCACTTGGATCTCTCTTTCTCCAATAATTTCCTCTTTAAGATAATGGCAAGTTGCCTCGCCTTCCATATCATTTCCCAGTGCGAGAATAATTTCTTTCAACTCCGGAGAATCCAATCGGTCTGAAAGCTTCGAAAAATTCAACTGTTCGGGTCCGATCCCACGAATCGGGGATAACTTACCTTGAAGTACATGATACTTCCCTTTGAAGACTCCTGATCTTTCCATTGAATAAAGATCTGTTACCGATTCCACCACGCAAATCACATTCTTATCTCTATCCTCGGAATCACAGATCGAACAGGTTTTCTCCTCACTTAAATTCCCACAGGTCTCACATGGTCCAAGTAAATTTCCGGCCTCAGTAATCAAAGTGGACAAAGTCTCTGCTTTTTCAGGTTTTTCAACCAGAAGATGAAGGGCAATTTTTTCTGCCGACCGGTAGCCTAAGCCGGGCAAGGACTTCAACCCTTGTACGAGATTTTCGTAAGGAGAATCCAAAGCTGGATACTCAGAATAGGCCGGGCATCTGCATTCCGCCAGTTAAGCCATTCATCGCTTCATCACTTTTTTTCTTTGCTTGCTCGGAAGCATCAGTAATCGCCTGAAGGATGGCTTCGGAAACAAATTCCGGGTCTTCCTTTAAAAAATCTGGGTCCAAGGTTAATCCCCTGAACTCACCTTGACCTGTAATCTGAATGGTGACAGCACCACCACCACCACTCACTTCCAAAATTTCCTTAGAGAGAAGAGCCTGAGCTTCCTCCATCTTTTGTTGCATTTTCTGAGCTTGCTTAAGTAATTTTCCTACGCCGACCATAATTAAACATTGAAGGAGTTAGAGACCTGGCTTGCAAGCATTTCTTCATACGCCTGCCGAAAGGAAGAATAAACCGGACTCCAACCAGTTTCCTTCCGAATCCGTTCACTTGATACTTTTCGATTAGGTGACGAGTCCGGTCTGTGATTTTGAAAACCTGGACTGGGCAGTTTCAAATGCTTTGCGATCCATTCAACAATTTCATTACGGGTTACCCATTCATTATCCGAAACATTAAAGACTCCGGGAGTAATTGGATCTTCATGCTTAAGAATTTCAATAATTGCTTGAACGGCATCGTCCCGATGAATCAGATTCAAAATTCTATTTCCACTCCCGGTCAACTGTTCTCCCCGCTTAACCTTATCAATTAATAAATGTCTGCCCGGTCCGTACAAGCCAGCCAGCCTCAAAACAAAACTCCTCCTTTGTTCAGCATTCAATTCTAAACATACTCTTTCTGCTTCCAAAAGAATCTCTCCTCTTTCGGACACGCCCTCATTAGTGCTGCTTTCATCGACCAACTCACCATCGGTTTGAGGATAAACCGATGTGCTACTGGTAAAAATTACTTTCGTTTTTCGGTCATCCTTCAGCCATTTTTTTATCGATCGTAACCCTTGAACATATGAAAGACGATAACCTTCGGGACTTGGAGCGGATGCTCCAACGCAATTAACAACATAGTCTTGTTCGGGGTCAAGATTCGTATGCCAATCACTATCTTGTAAATTACCAACAACCACTTTTTGTACTCCGATTTGGCTCAAACATTCTGCGGTTTCAGGATTTCTTGTAAAGGATGTCACTTCCCAGCCGATCTTCATCGAACACTCGGCCAAAGCTCGGCCTAAATAGCCGCAACCGAGAATGGTAATTTTCTTACTCATCAACTATTGTATGAATATGGATAAATCCAGATTTTCGTTTTACTCCTTGAATTAATTCTCATTCCTTGGCATCCCTTGCAATACTATGCATATCGTATTCGTATGTTGGGGCAACATTTGTCGTTCTCCCGCCGCAGAGGCCACTTTCCGAAAGCTACTCGCAGAAAGAAAGCTCAACTCAATCATAACCTGTGACTCCGCAGGAACCATTTCCCAACATCAGGGAAATCCTCCGGATTCCAGAATGCAGAGAGCAGCCAGAAATCGAAATATCCAAACCTCCGGCTCGGCCCGGATGGTTACCAATCAAGATTTCGAAAATGCTGACTTGTTGATAACAATGGACAACTTCAACTATAACGAATTATCCCGTCTTGCACCGGACGAAAAATCCAGAGATAAAATCAAGCCCTTTTGCGATTTCGTT
>MDSZ01248646.1_pt1 | contig 10976 bp, 10 predicted proteins | sample 811201 | NCBI WGS metagenome assembly MDSZ01 (sample SAMN05326647, study PRJNA326480) | marine metagenome | isolation source: seawater | place: Indian Ocean: North | collected 2010 | reverse complement strand
CAGTTAATTGTTTAATTTGGGAAGGGCTCACATCCTGTCTTGCTACTATAGTATGTTCGTATAAGTTCATAATTTTAAGTTTTATAAAAAATGAGGATATACTATTATAATTCTTTAATTACAATAGTTAAAACTATAATTATAAATAAACAAAATATATGTTTTCTGTAATTTTTCCAGGCCAAGGATCTCAAGTAGTGGGTATGGCTAATGAACTTTACTCAAAATTTGAATTAGTAAAAAAATATTTTAAGCATGCTGATGAGATATTGGATTACCCAATATCTAAGATTATTTTAGAGGGACCAAAAGAAGAGTTAAATCTCACAGAAAATACACAGCCGGCAATTTTTTTAGTAGGATATTCAATTTTTAATTTGGCTAAAAATGAGTTTGGCTGTGACTTAAATAAAGCAAAATTTTTTGCTGGTCACTCAGTTGGTGAATATACCGCTTTAGCAGCATCAGGAGTAATTAAATTTGAGGATACTATAAAGTTACTGAAACTTAGAGGTAACGCTATGCAATCAGCAATCCCTAAAGGAGAAGGTGGAATGGTTGCTGTTTTAGGTTCAGAATTATCTATTATTGAAAATTTAATAAATGAAAAAAAATATAAATGTTTCATAGCAAATGATAATTCCAACGGTCAATTGGTGATCAGTGGAAGAGTCGATGAATTAAATAAATTTATCAATGATTTAAAAAATTTACGAATTAAAAATATATCTTTACCTGTAAGTGGACCTTTTCACTGTGAATTGATGAACAAAGCAACAACTGTTATGTCATCTGAAATAAATAAACTAGAATTTAGTGTAGGAAAAAATGTTTTAATTTCAAATGTAACAGCAAATGAAATGCAAAATATTGAAGAAATAAAAGAACTGCTTATTAAACAAATAGAGAGCAGAGTAAGATGGAGAGAGAGTATCTTTTATATGATTAACAAAGATGTGAAACATTTTATTGAAATAGGACCTGGAAAAGTGTTGTCGGGTCTTATAAAAAGAATCGACAAAAATATAAAAGTTAATACAATTAATAATGAAGAAGATATAAATCAAATTAAAAAAAATGATAAACTTTAGTAATAAAAAAATTATAATTACCGGGGCTACAGGAGGAATTGGAAATGAATTAGTAAAAAAGTTTATTACTTTAGGAGGTAATGTCTTAGCAACTGGTACAAACGAAAAAAAATTAGAAGATTTAAAAAAAAATTATACATCTTTAGAAATACTAAGGTTTGATATTTCAAAACACTCTGAAATAGAAAATTTCATTGAGCAAGCCCAATCAAAGCTTAAAGGGTTGGATATTTTGGTAAACAATGCAGGAATTACTCTAGATAACTTATCCTTAAGAATGAAAAATGATGAGTGGCAAAAAGTTATAGATGTTAACTTATCGTCAACATTTTATATTTGCAAATATGGACTTAAGAAAATGCTAAAAAATAAATTTGGAAGAATTATTAATATTACATCTATTGTGGGTCATACAGGAAATATAGGGCAAGCTAATTATACAGCATCTAAAGCTGGTATTATTGCGATGTCTAAAAGTCTTGCAATAGAGTATGCAAAAAAAAATATAACCATTAACTGTGTATCGCCTGGATTTATACAGACAAATATGACAGATCAAATAAATGAAGAGATAAAAAAAAGTCTTATGACTAGAATTCCTATGAACAGATTAGGAAACGGTGAAGATGTATCAAATTCTGTTGCTTTTTTAGCTTCAGAGGCCGCCTCTTATATAACAGGTGAAACTATACATGTTAATGGGGGCATGTATATGGCTTGACAAAGTTGAGTAATAATCTATTAACAAAAATATAACAAAAAGGATTTTTATGTCTGAAGATATTTCTAGCAAAGTAAAAAAGATTGTAGCGGATCATCTTGGTATAGAGGAAGCGAAAGTTACCGATGAAGCAAGTTTCATTGATGATTTGGGTGCTGATAGTTTAGATACTGTTGAGTTGGTAATGGCTTTTGAGGAAGAATTTGGATCAGAAATTTCTGATAGCGAAGCTGAGAAGATTTTAACAGTTGGGGATGCAATTAAATTTATCGAGAGTAAAAGTAATTAATATTTAAAAAAATGTCCTCACAAAATGATGGGATAATAGTTATATTGTCCTCGCCATCAGGTGCTGGAAAAACTACTCTAGTTAAATTATTATCAGAAAAAAAAGATTTTAATATATCTGTTTCCCACACAACAAGAAAACCTAGAAGCAATGAGATAGATGGAAAAGATTATTTTTTTGTAAACATATCGGATTTTGAGAGTCTTATAAAAAATAATGAGTTTTTAGAATACGCTAAAGTTTTTAATAATTTTTACGGTACCTCAAAAAAACCAGTTATCGATCTTTTAAGCACAGGCAAAAATGTTATATTTGATATTGATTGGCAAGGCACAAAACAAATTAAATCACAAAATATAAAATATAAAATTATAACATTTTTTGTGCTGCCTCCCAGTAAAGAGGTCCTCTTTGAAAGATTAAGCAATAGGGATATGCAAGATAAGCTTATAGCCTCTGAAAGAATGAAAGATTTTTATAAAGACATCAAGCACTGGGTAGACTACGATTTTGTGGTAATAAACGATGATTTAAAAAAATGCTTTAATGAAATAAGTGAGATAATTGACCTATCTTCAAAACCATTTAAGAAGGAGATTTATTATAATAAAAGTCTAATTTCACAACACATTAATAAATTAATTAATTAAATCATTTTCATATATATCAACTAACCTACATATTGTATCCAAATCAAGATTTTGAGGTCTTAAATCAAGATTAAGATTTAGTTTACTTATAATATTTGTTTTGTTTTTAAAAAGCTGATTTATTGCTTTTCTGATTTTTTTTCTTCTTTGATTAAAAAGTAACCTTGTAATTTTTTCAAGATTTTTAGGATTTTTTAACGGATGTACATATGATTTTTTTTTAAAAATTAATAAAGTGCTTTCAATTTTAGGTTTTGGAACAAAAGAACTTGGCTGTACATCAAACATTTTTTTTACTTCATATTTCCAATTTGCTAATATTGAGATTCTTCCATAATCCTTTGAGTTTACTTTTGCTAAAATCCTATTTGCCATCTCTTTTTGGAACATGAACACTAAGGCTTTATATTTGAAATTATTATCTAATATAAATTTTGCAAGAATTTGAGAAGAAATATTATATGGTAAATTACCTATGATGACTGTATTTTCATTAAAAATTTTATAATTAATAAATTTTAGAATATCCTGATTTATAACCTCTATTTTGTTTAAGAACTTTTTAGACAAACTTTTTGAGAGTTTTTCATCTTTTTCTATAGCAAAAATTTTCTTTATATCTTTTTCTATCAAATAACTAGTAAGATTTCCTGTTCCAGGTCCTATCTCAACTATTTCAGCAGTTTTATCAAAAATATTTATATCCGAAATTTTTTTTAAAATATTTTTATCTACTAAAAAATTTTGTCCGAGACTTTTTTTAGCTTTAATTTTCACTAATATTTTTGGTAAAGAGAATTGACTGTATTAAACTTGTTGGATTAGATAAATTTTTTCCTATCATTTTATTATTTGTGCCATGATCTGGAGTTATTCTAAAAAAAGGAAGTCCCAAGGTAATGTTTATAGCATTAAAACCATATAAAGTTTTTATAGGCGTGAGAACCTGATCATGATACATGCCAACTATTACATCATAATTTTTTATATTATTTTTTAAAAATATTGTATCAGCAGCAATTGGACCTTGTACTTTAATCCCTTTATCTTTTAATTTTTTAACCGCAGGTTTTAAGATTTTTTCATCTTCTGAAAAATTTTCGATTGTTTCACAATGTGGATTTAGTCCAGTAATACCAAACTTTACTTTTTTTTTAAAATTTCTTTTATAAAAATTATTTATTATTTCAACGTGTTTCACGATATTTCTTTTAGTAATTTTTTTAAAAATTTTTTTTAAATGTAAATGTGTTGTAATTGGGCTAACGGCAAGATCTTTATTAAAAATTAACATTACTTCGTTTCCCTCAGAGTTCGTTTTTTTTGCAAAATATTCGGTCATACCAGGCATTCTTTTTTGCAAAAAATGTGTTTTTGAAATAGGGCCATTTATTAAAGTTTTAAAATTACCACTTTTAATTAAATTTAATGCAACATTTACACACTCTTCAATATAAGTTTTTGATTTTTTGGAAATTTTATCAAATGGCTTTTTAAAATTAAAATTAACATCAATTAAATTTATTTTTTTATTATTAAGATATTTTGTTTTAATATTGTTTCTGTTTAAAATTTGAATTGAAAACCGATAATTTAATTTTTCCATTTGTTTAATTAATAAGTTTTTAGAACAAATAAGAATTATTGGACTCTTTAAATTTCTTATTTTTCTCTCTTTTAGTGACTTAAAAAAAATTTCTAAAAAAATACTGTAAGGCTCACCTGCAACAATCAAGATCGGCTTAGTTATCATAAATCTTTGTATCAATTTCTGTTTTTTTATAATATATTGATGAATATTGATCTAGTTGGCGGTTTTGTTCAGCTTTTAAAACTTTATCTAATTCATCTTCAAAACTTAAATTTAGTTTAGCTTTTCTCTTTTCCTTTAAAAATAAAAGTAATTGTCCTCCAGGTACGTTAATTGGATCTGTATAATTACCAACTTCTAATTCCTTAATATTATTAAAGACTTCCTTTGTTAGTTGGTTTTCTTTGATCCATCCAATTTTTCCTCCAAGTTTTGAAGATTGCGCCTCACTAAGAATATTAGCTGTATTTTCAAATCCAATTTTTTCAATACTTTCCTCTATTTTTTTTTTACTACTTTCTAAGTCTGCTAAGTTTGAGGGGGCAAATAAAATTTCGTACAATAAATATTCATCAATAAAATTAGAAGGATTTTCCAAATCTTTTTTTAATTTTTCTTGTATCGCTTTCTTATCAACAACTATTTTATCTTTGTAAAGTGTATAAATTAGTTTATTCCACATTAACTCAATTTCTATTTTTTCTTCTAAATAATCTTCTGAGATATCCAACGAGTACAATAAATTTTTGAACTCAGACTTATTTATATTTAAATTATTTCTTATCATATCTAATTGTTTTTCAATTATTTTTTCGTTTCCACCGAAATTAAACTTTTTTTGTATTTCATTTTTTTTTACTTTTTCTTTGATAATGGATTTTGTTGCATATTGTATAAGCTCTTTTTCATCAATTGTTCTTAAGTTATTATTCAACATTACAAGATAATTAATTTCTTTTGCAATATCTTTATTGGTAATTGGATAATTCTCGACTTTATATAAAATTTCAATTTTTTCGGCTAATAAATTATTAGCTATAAAAAAATTGAATATTATAATTAGAATTATAAAAGCTCTTTTCATATTTAATTATTTTAGATTTGTTGAACTCATTTTAGAAAAAGGCATTATAGTTAAACTAAATAGTAATTCTTCTTCAGGTTTAATATCACTATCTGCATAAAAAGTTTTATTATACTCTAACGCAGCTCTTAAACAGTCATTCTCATATTGATAAATAAGATTGTAAAACTCAGTTAAATCGATTTCTCTATTTGATCTAGTTTTAAAAGCTAAGCTATTACTTTGATTAAATTTAATTGTAGTTTCATTTCCAACATAATGGTTATTACCTATAATATTACTTTCCTCTAAATATTCAAAAGTACTTACGATATTATTTACAGAAAATGTTGTTTTTAAAGAATTATAATTTGATTTTGATAATCCGTCATCTAACATAAAATCGTAGTCTAAATTCAATATATCAGAAACTTTAAAGTTTAAATTTCCAATTAAATCGGAATACTTTTTATTTAAAGAGCTTTTAATTGGCAAATCATCGTTTGAAGTATCACTAACAACCTGTGCAATTTCAAATGATATTTTTTCATCCCCAGACTTATCGTTTTTTTTATATCCCAAGCTAGCAGTTATTGAATGTCCTCCTTCAACTGCATCATTTTCGGATAATCTATTAAATGAATTTATATTTGAAATATCTAATCTACGATCCTTGTCTGACATATTTTTTGTCTTATTAGGACTAAATCTATAGGATAAATTTGGCGTTAAAAAATTATTAAATAAATCTGTTTGTTTTGTTAGAGGGTAGCTTAAATTATACATAAACTGTGAAAGTAGTTGGCTTTTAGACTCACTTTCATCATTCGACCCTCTCTTAAGGCTTTTATTTGGATTTAAAAAACTTACTTGAAAATTTTTTATTAAACCACTATTTTCAAATTTTTTTGGTGAAATATAAACTAAACTATTATTTAAAACCTGTTCATACTTATTAGTTTCAAACTGTTTTTGAAAAAGGTCAGTTTGAAAGTTTAGAGATCCATCAATATTCAATATATTTTCTAAATCTTTAGAGTAGTTTAGATTAGGTAATATAACTTCATATCTATCAGATGTTTTTTTTGTTAAATCTTCATAAACTTCAGTGCTTATACTAAATGAACTATCATCATTAAATCCATCGAATTTTAAAAAAGAGTGCATTAAAGTTTCACTCTTAATTAAAGGAGAATTGATTTTATATCTTTTTAAATATGTATCATTTGCAACTTGTTCTAAATTGATTTCAAAGTCTGATTCCTGAAAAACCCCATCACTAAAATTGATTTTTGTATTTGAAAAAAAATGTGATTTAGAAGTTTGGTTATTGTCACCAAGCGCAGAAGTATAGAAACTAAAGTCACTAATATGATTATAGTTTTTTCCAACTCTTCGATACTCATTTTGTAAAATGATATCATTATTTGTGAAAATTCTCGGTTGTATTGTCATATCTTCATCTTCCCCAATCACCTTAAAGTAGGGAATCTGTACTGACGTTCCAGAATTTCCAGACTCATTTAACTGAGGAATTAAAAAACCTGATTGTCTTTTCACACTAGGGTCAGGATGAAAAAATTTTGGAAAGTATAAAATTGGCTTATCATAAACTTCCAACCAAGCATTAAGATAATTTATTGTTTTTTTTTCTTTATCATGAACAATTTTATCCGCTTTGAGCGTCCACGGAGGACATCCATCTCTTTTTTTGCAAGTAGTGAAAATTCCTTTAGATACTACTGAATTATTATTTTTAAACTCTATAGAATTTCCATATAATCTTGGTTCATTAAGTTTATTACCAAATGATTTTTCTGAAAAATTTATTCTAATATCTTTTCCATAAAATTCATTCTTACCAATGTCACTAAAAAAACTCTCAAAAAAGGAAATATTTCCATCCCTATCTTTTAAAATTACATTCTTACTTTTAAGAATCTTGTTGGTTGTATTAAATATGAAATCTTCGCTATTAAAATTATTTTGAAAATTATCTATAACTATAGTTTTGTGCTTTGAACTTATTTCATTTGATTTTCTAGAGTAAATCAAATTTTTGGTTCTGATAATTATGTTATTTTCAAATATTATTTCAGTATCTCCGAATGTTTGAATTTGATCTATAGTTTTTGAGTATTTTAACTTACTAGTTTTCAATATTAAATTATTTGGTTTATCGTCAACTAATACATTTGTTTCAACACTAAGTTCTGAATTATTTTTATTATATTCAAATTCTTGAGAGGTTATAATTACTCCAGATTTAGATGTTATTTTAACACCTTTTTTAGATTTAAGAACCTCACCATTATTTATTATTTCAATTTCGTCTCCTTCGAAAAAGAAATCTTCTGCATAAACTTTATTGAATAAAAATAAAATAATACAAAAGTATAAAAATAAAATTTTTCTTTTCATTTATTTCTCATTTATTCTTACTAATCCAATACAGCAAAAAAGAGATATTATTAATAGAGGCAACCATATAGATAAAAATTCTGGCATTTTTTCGTTTTCTCCAAGCAGACTGGAAAAATAATTTACATAATAAATAATCACAGAACAAAGAGTTCCAAGTATTAGGTGAAATATTTTAGAATTATTTCTTTTTATATTAAGCATTATAATGCATCCAAATAACGTCATTATTGAAAGGTTAATCGGATATGAGGCAAGTTTATGATAATGAATATTTAAATTAGTGACTGAATATCCTAAATTTTGATAATCTTTTTTTAGTTTACTAAGCTCAATAAAATTTAAAGATGATAAATCTGAAAATAATTGATTTATCTGATTAGCATCAAAATTGCTCTCAAATAAAATGTTCTCTTTTTTTTTAGTACCTGAACTTCCACTTGAATAATTTGCATTTTTTAGAATCCAGCTTTTATTATTTATATTAATTTCATCAACTATAATATTATTAAAGTTCTGATATTCTTGAGTAAATTGATTAATAGTTACATCATAAAGAATTCCATCAGAAATTTTTTCAGCATTGATAATGTTTATATTGTCATTAATTTCATCTTTAATCCATAACCCATTTTCAGTTACAACTGCTAAATACTTATTATCTTTAGAGTATTTATTTTTTAAATCTAAATAAATAAATTTTAGATTAGATGATAAGTTATAAAAAATTATTAAAATAAATATTGATAAAAAAAATGTAAAAGTAGTCAAAATAGACATAATTTTAAAATTACTTAGACTTACTTTTTTAAAAATATCTAACTCCTCTCGATCAAGTAATTTAATAAACAAGAATTGTGTAGATATAAAAAAAATAAATGGGAAAGTCTCATAGACTATCGAAGGTGAATTTAGAAATGTTAAAAAAAGTGGAAAAAATAAGTTTGTATCAGTATCTCTTAAATAAGATACTTCCTCAAAAACATTTAAAATTATTACAAGCGAAAAAAAAATTAAAAACACTACTAAAAAAGTTTTTAGAAAAGAAGAGATCAAATATTTCTGATAAACCTTAATCATCTAGTCAAATTTAATTTAAATATAAAAAATAAATAGCTTATAAAAAAAATAATTAATGGCATTACTATAAAAAATTCGACTTTACTATTTCCGATATATCTTGCAGATATCTCAGATAAAACAATTACAAAAAAGCCAACAAAAAATAAAAGAAATTGAAATCTACTAAATTTGAAAGAGTCTTTATTTGATAAAATAATTAAACAAGCAATTAATACAATACTTGGAATGAAAAAAGGTTTAATTACTCTTTTAAATAATTCTTCATCAATATCATTCACTGCTTTATTTTCACATAAAAAGTAATCTGGAATGTTATATAAAATAATATTGTAATTTATTTTGTATAAGCATGAAATAAGTGCTGTAGTTGATAATTCTTGAAACTTTGGAGTCTTAGTGCTTTTTGATGAATAATTTGCTAGGTTTATATCGGTTCTTTTAAATGCAAATCTTGTAAGATTGTTATTATTAATATCAATAAAACTTCCATTATTTAAAACTAAAAAATTAGATCCATTTTCAGTAACTATTTTTCCACTTTCTGCATAAATTATTTGAGATTGATTTTCTTTTACTTGGTCTTTGAGGTAAATATTTTTTAAATCACCGTTATCAGTTTTACTTTCAACAAATATTGTTAAATTTTCTACAACATCAATAAATTTTTTTTCTTTTATTAAATTAGGAAAAAAATCAACATTTGAGTTCCTTATGTATTCCCGAGCAGTGTCTAAAGTTTTGGGAACTATAAATGTATTTAAAAATATTTGTAAAAACAAAAATAAAAATGAAAAAATGAGCAGAACATTTACAAATTTAATTTTATTAATTCCAATATTCCAAAATATCACTAATTCATTTTTTGCTTCATATCTGTTTAAAGTATAAAAAATACTTATGAAAACACAGAATGGTAAAATTCTACTAAAAATTTTGGGAAAATTTAGTATTGTAATATAAAAATAAGTTAAAAGGCCATGTCCATCCTCTGAAATGTAATCTAGAAAATTTACAGCTTGAATAACCCATATTATTAGTGACAAACTTAGACTTGATAGTAAAAAAAACTTAAGGATATCTTTTAAAAGTTGATTATAAATAATTTTTTTCATTGAAATTTTGCCCGATAATATCTATATATTTTCAACTTAAATTTATATTTTAAATACAACCTAAAGTACATATTTATAAAAAATGTCAATAAAAATAAGCTATAAATCAGCATCTAACGAGAAAAGCATAAAGAATTATGTTTTGTTCTCTGATGAAGAATTCAACATTAATGGTCTCAATAAATTAAATATTAGTAAAAATTCTAACCAAATCAGCAAAACAATAATTTCGAATAAATCAAAAAAAAAGGAATTTATTTCCTTCAATCTTAACCCTGACCAGAGGATAATTTTAATAAAAATCAAAAATAAACTTACAGCAACCGAAAACGAAAAAAAGGGAGCAAATTTTTATAATTTTCTTAAATCAAATTTAATTTTTGATGTCACTTTCACAAAAAATAATATCGCTGCTACCCAAAGTAATAATAGTATATTTATTGATGAGTTTCTGCATGGTATGCAACTAAAATCATATAGTTTTGATAAATATAAAACAAAACAAGAGATAAAAAATATAGGGGTAACCATATTAAGTTCAAAAAAAATAAAAAATAAAAATAAATTTGATAGGTTTTACTCAATTTTAGAAGGTACAAATTACACAAAAGACCTTGTGTCAGAACCTGGTAATATTCTTCATCCGGATGAGTATGCAAAAAGATTATTAAAACTTAGAAAAATTGGTTTAAAGGTGAGAGTATATAATCAAAAAGAACTAAAAAAATTAGGAATGGGAGCACTTTTAGGAGTCGGTCAAGGAAGTATAAGAGGATCATACCTAGTTACAATGGAATGGAATGGTAACAGATCAAAAAGCAAACCCTTAGCATTTGTTGGTAAGGGTGTATGCTTTGATACTGGTGGTTACTCACTTAAACCTGCAAGATTTATGGAAGATATGACATATGATATGGCAGGGTCTGCTGCAGTAGTCGGATTAATGAAGAACCTG
>MDSZ01101497.1_pt1 | contig 10976 bp, 6 predicted proteins | sample 811201 | NCBI WGS metagenome assembly MDSZ01 (sample SAMN05326647, study PRJNA326480) | marine metagenome | isolation source: seawater | place: Indian Ocean: North | collected 2010 | reverse complement strand
TTCAGGTGCGACTGGTACTTCTTCTTGGTCTGTGCGGAGCCGTTGGTGAGGTGTCCTCTTTTGGGCTGCATGTCGAAGTTTTGGATGAACTCTTCGATGTAGACCTCGAAGGGCTTCTTGACGCCCGTTGTGGGATTAAAGTGGCCTTTGACAAAGGCCCTGAACTCCTGAGTTGTTGGAAGCCTCGAAAGGGATGCTTGGAGCATCTGAAAGCTCCTTCTGGCCTCTGAGGACTTCTGATCCATGACCAGAACGGCGTGAAGCTCGTCTTGGGTCAGGTTCTTTCGAAAAAGGTCTTTGGCTGCACCATCCCAAAGGGAGGCTGGGATGCGCTCTCCAAGTCCCAGCTCAACCGACACGCCACTCCATCGGCAGACGAGGCTCATGGCGAGCTCACCTGGGCGCGAAGGAATGGAGCGTGGTCTGAAGGTGGTGTTCATGGAGTGCTTCGAAAAGCCCCTCACACCCTCTCCATGGGGTTCTCCACGAAAATTGCTTGAAAATGATGGTAAAACGCCGCAAAATCGCGCCTTCCCATCATGTGGTGTGAACGGCTGAATCCTGCGCAAGTTGTGGGCTGCAGCCCGCATACCCTAACACAGAGAAGACACAAAGAATCCACACTTTGTGGAGCCGGGGGGAGTCGAACCCCCGTCCAAACAAGGCCAAAGCGCAGTTTCTACATGTTTATCTCGTGATTGATTGTCGGCTGAAGGCTGACCACGAGCAGCCCACCAAACAGCGTAGTCCAGTAAAATTCGCGCCGGGTGTCAGACCCACCGTTAGCTAGTCCCATTTACCTGATACCCATTGTGACGACGAAAGGGTCCGTACGTCGCCACTGGATAGCTCGTTCCGCCATCTAATGGCTGGAATTAGGCAAATCGACTTGGTCGATTAGGCCGCGAGCGCGTAGGAATTGTTGTCATTTCTGACTGAAGATTTGAGATTTACGAGCAACATCTCCAAGAGCTCGACATGCTTCTCCGATTTGGTCATCTTGCTGTCAAATCCAAAATCGGCCCCAAAATTCAAAGAACTGCCCAGCGCCGCTGGACAACGCGAAAGTACAGCCCTTCTCTCCTTCCTTGCTCAAAAACAACAATCGATTCGCTTCAGGCCATGCAACAAAGTGGCTCGCTGCAATTCACCGACCTTTGTATTGACATGGGCAGGATGCACACTTGTTGGAATGTTGGGCGCTTTGCATTGGGGAGCCTGTTGCTCGTGATGAGCCCCGGACTCCTTGGGCAAGTCGTCGACGACTTCGACATCCGCTTTCAGGCCCAGCAAAATGGGGGGATTCAATTTTTGGCCAACACCACCATGTACTGTGGTACAGGGAGCTCCTGCACCCAAGCCCAAAACGCCATGCCCATCACAGGCTTTCCGCAGGACAACAACAACGGCCACAGCATGCAGTACTACGACGGGGACAATGACCCTGCCACGTGGTCGTCCTCCTCGGACAGCCTCTCCCTTGGCGTATGTGCAGAGGTGAGTTGGGCCGGCTTGTATTGGGCAGGGCGCTTGGGCAACGGCTCCGTCCCCAATGAAAACCTGCGCGACCAAGTCAAAATCAAGGCGGCCGAGAACGAGCCTTACCTCGACGTGCTGGCCGAGCAAGAGTGGGAATTCGACGCCTCGGGCGTGGACAATTACTGTTGCTTCGCAAACATCACCCCCTGGGTCGTGGGCAACCCCGTGAATGCGCGTTACACAGTCGCCAACGTGGTTGCCACAGAGCAATCCGGCTCTTGGGGCGGTTGGGTGTTGGTCATTGTGTACGAAGACGCCTTGGCCAACATGCGCAACCTGACCGTCTTTGATGGACTCGCCATGATCACCATGAGCGGCGGTGGAAGCAACGCCACGGTCGACGTCCCCATCTCGGGCTTCCTTACCCCTCCCTTTGGCCCCGTTGACCTTGAATTGGGTGTGGTGGCGTACGACGGAGACCGCGGAGAAAGCGGCGATCAACTCGGCTTCAACGGTGCGGGCACCTTTGAGTACCTGTCCGACGCAACCCATGCCCAAAACAACGCCTTCAACAGCACCCAAAGCACGAACGGTGTCATGAATCCATGGCGACAGCCGGCGTTCAACAACACGCTGGGGCACGACGCCAATGTCTTTGTGCCAGACAACAGCACGTTTGACCTGTTGCCCAACAACGCCTCCGATGCGGAGATTCGGGTCACCACAGGCGGAGAGTCCATCACCGTTCAAGTCGTCACCTCGGTGATCGACGTCTATGAACCCGACCTGCGTGCCACGGTCTACATCAATGACCTCAATGGCGGAGTGGTCGAACCTGGAGACATCCTCGAATACACCGTGGTGGCCAAAAACCTTGGAAGCGATGCCGCCGTTGGCGTCTACGCCGAGACCACCTTGGACATTCGCACCAACTTCGTGGAAGGCAGCCTCGAGTGGGTCACCCCCAATGCCATTCCCGACATGACGGACGCCTTGGGAGACGACCCCGGTGAATTTGAAGAGGACCTTCAGACGGTCCGCGTTCGCTTGGGCCAAGGAGCCAACGGGCTCCAAGGAGGCATGTTGGACAACGACCCCATGGGGCAGGACAGCGTCGCGTACCGATACCGAGTGCAGCTCACGGACGACTGCCTGCTGTTGCAATGCGACGGCAGCTTGACGGCCGAGGCCGACATCTTTGGGGCCGGAGACATTTCCGGCAACAGCCAAACCAACGAAGGCGCAAGTGCGCTCGTGGATGCCAACGGATGTCCTGTGGAAGAGGTGACCGTGCTCGAAGTGGCCACGGGCGTGTGTCCTCCCGTGACGATTGAGCCTGTGGGGACAACGTGCCTCGGCGACGACGTGGACCTTGAGGTGCCGGAGCTCATCAACAACCCCTTGGCCATCTCCTTGGCCAACTACACCTGGACAGGTCCCAACGGATTCACCGCAAACGGGCCCACCGCATCCATTCCCGCAGCCGACTTTGGGGATGCCGGCGTGTACACCATGGAGGTCACCTTTGACGGACTCACCTGCCTCCTCTCCACCGCCGATTTCACCTTGGACGTGCACGAGGCTGTGCCCACCTTCGACGCGCCGGAATCTCAATGCCTGGAGGACAATGCCTTCGACTTTGTGGCCCTTGGGGGCATGTTTCCAAATGCCACCTACAGCTGGATTTTTGAGAATGCGACGCCCGGAAGCGCAGTGGGAACCGCAGTCGGCGGGGTCGAATTCTTGGCCGGAGGCTGGCAAGAGGTCCTATTGACGCTCAACGAAATTGGATGCACCGGCACACATCTCGATTCCGTCTTCATCGAGACCCCTCCAAACCTCTCCGCTTTCAACATTGAAGCGAATCCTCCCTCGGGATGCGCTCCTTTGACCGTCCTGTTGTCAAGCGATGCCAATTCCGAGGAGGTGGCGCAGTCTTGGACCTTTAGCGACGGAGAAACAAGCGAGGCTTTTGCCCCCGTCCACGTTTTTGAAGAGCCCGGAGTCTACGATGTCAGTGTGTTCGCGATGTCCACAGGCAACTGCCCGGCATTCGTGTCCTTTGGCGCAACGGCGCTCGTGGAAGCGTACCCCGATCCGCCCGTGGGATTTGAGGTGGCGCCCCTTGTTGTGGAGTTGACCAACCCGGTTGTCGATTTGGAATCCCTCGTCGACCCTGTGAACGACGTGTCGTATTTCATGAGTGACGGCGGTGGATTGAACGCCCCCAACGGAACGTATGCCTTCTCGGATGGCGGCACTTTCCAAATCGTCCAAACCGTGGTCAGCCCCGAAGGCTGTGCCGCCACCTCCGTCCGTGAGGTGGTGGTCAACGGAACCTTGTTCTACGCCCCGACCGCATTCACCCCAGACGGGGATGGATTGAATGACGTTTGGCTGCCAGTGGCGCGCGGCATGACCCGCTACGCCATGATGATTTGGAATCGCTGGGGGCAGCGTATTTGGTCAACCAACGACCCAGAGGAGCCCTGGCTTGGACAGAAACAAAACGGGTCCCATTTCGTGCCCAACGACGTCTACCATTGGGAAGTGTCCTACTTGGATCAATTGAGCTATCCACGGGTGCATCACGGCACCGTGATTGTGGCGAGATGAGCCCGTAATCGGCAGCATCAAACTGGCGGACCCGTTGCTACATTTGAGTTATGAAGATTGGTGTTGTTCGAGAAGGCAAAACGCCACCCGATCAGCGGGTGCCCCTCACCCCTGCGCAGTGCGCAGAACTGAAGAGGTCCTACCCCGAAGTGGAGTTGGTTGTGGAATCCAGTGAAGTGCGTCGCATCGGGGACGACGAGTACCGTGCGGAAGGCATTGACGTGGTGCAAGACCTGAGCGGCTGTGATGTTCTGCTCGGCGTGAAGGAAGTCCCTCTGGACATGTTGATTCCGGACACCACGTATTTGTTCTTCAGCCACACGTACAAGCTGCAACCCTACAACGCCAAGCTTCTCCGAACCATCGTGGACAAGCGGATTCGCTTGATTGACTATGAACTCATCAAACGCCCCAACGGTCAGCGCGTCATCGGGTTCGGCCGGTGGGCAGGCATTGTCGGTGCCTACAACGGCTTGAGGACATGGGGGTTGCGGCATGTGAGTTTTGACCTTCCACATGCGATTGATTGTGCGGACATGAAAGAGATGGTGGGTCATGCCAAGGCCGTCGACCTGCCGAGCCACATGAAAATTGTGTTGACCGGAGGAGGTCGCGTGGGCATGGGGGCTCATGAGCTGCTCTCCTCACTTGGCTTGAGAGAGGTGCACGCAGAGGCCTTTTTGAAGGAGGACTTCAACGAAGCCGTGTTCCCCCGCCTGGACGTGGAACACTACAACGCCCGAACCGACGGCAAGCCCTTCGACATGGAAGGCTTCATGACGGATGCCACAGGTTACAAGAGCACATTCATGCCCTACGCCGAAGTGGCTGACATGTTCATCGCAGGACATTACTGGGCGGAAGGATCGCCCTTCTTGTTCACGCGCGAGGACATGAAGTCGGCTTCATGGAACGTCAAAGTCGTGGCCGACGTCAGTTGCGACATCGACGGGCCAGTGGCGTGCACCCTGCGCCCCAGCACCATTGCCGAACCGCTCTACGGATACAACCCCAGCACCGAATCAGAATGCGCCATGGACGACCCTTCCGGCATCACCGTCATGGCCGTGGACAACCTTCCTTGCGAGTTGCCTCGAGACGCCAGCCATGGGTTTGGCAAGGAAATGATGGCGCATGTGATTCCATTGCTGGTCGGCGGAGACCGGGACGACATGCTCACCAACGCCACACAAACCACGCTGAAGGGCGCGCTTGCGCCCAAGTTTGCCTACCTGCAGAACTACATCGACCAGGCTTAAAGCTGACATCAAGAACAGCTCGACTCCGGGTCTGATTGCTGCGCCGCCGACTACTGCGCCACAAAGACGTATGTCAGCACGCCTTCTTGACGTTTGGGGGCTGAATCATCGGCATTGAAGCGTGCACGCCGTGCGCTCCGCAACGCCGCTTGACCAAAACAACCTTCAGGATCGCCCGCTGCAAGAAAGGCTTCGACCACCCGACCGGCAGCGTCCACTTCGATGCGCACACTGACTTGGGCGCCTCCGACACATGTGTATCCGGGAACGTCCAAATCCCGGCCCGTTCTTCCTTCCAAATTGTATTTGACCGTCACCAACCCGTCATATTGGGCGTCCCATTCTTCGAAGGTTTCTCCCACGTCCTGGCGAACGATCTCGGCTTCCCCTGCCGTGTCAAACTCTTTTTCCACGGCAGCGCGCCGCTCAAACTCAGCTGCCTCCAAGGCTTGCAGTTCTGCCTCGACTTGCGCCGTGACTTCTTCCTCGGTTGGACCGCCATCCGAACTTGACTTGGCCTCTGAAGAGGTTTGCGCTTGGTCGTTGGCGCGGAGGTTGGCCACCTTGGCTTCCATCGATGCTCGCAATTGCGCCTCAAAAGACTGCTCAGGTTCAGCGACCACCTCTTCCCCGTCAACCATCGATACTTCGGTGAAGGTCTTGCTTGCGGGAAGCTCATCGCTTACAGGCATCCAAACCATGGCACCCAACACCACCACGTGAATCAGGAGCGTATAAAGGATGGCTTTGCGTGCCAGCCCCATGAATCAGTCGTAGGACAGGTTGGTTTCCAAATCCCAACGGATTTCCGTGATGCTTCTGTCGCCGCAGAAATAGTATGTCCCCGTCTTCATCACCACTTTTCGGTAGCGCTTCACCACATCGCCTGATCTCACCGTGCGCATGATGACCAAACCATTTTGGATGTCGTAGCTGGTTTCTTGTACCCCTTGTGGGATGTCGCGGTCCTCAGGCGACAGGGACAATGGCAGGCGGCGCTCTTTGGAGGCCTCAACCATGATGTCGGCGTCAAGCATGGCCTCTTGGCCTTGGTTTTTGAGCCGCGCAGCGCTTCCTGCCTGCAACGCTTCATTCGAGGCCTTCAGGGCCTCGATTTCTGCCAAGTTGGCGGCACGCATGGCGCGGTGCTCCTCCTCTTTTCCTGCGTAGGGGCCTTGAACGTCACGGCCTTTGCTTCCTCTACGACCGTCATCCAACGCAAGCGCCTCACGACGGGCATCGCGCGCCCGGTCTTCGGCCTCGGCACCCCATCGGGCAGCCCTCATGGAGGCGTCATCCTTGACGTCTTCCACTTCCGCAGCCATCGCAAGTCGCTCAGAAACCAAAGCTTGACGGTAGTACGCCTCGGCTTCATCTTCTGCCTGGCCTGGGCGCTGAGAGACGCTCTGAGCACGTGCCTTGGCTTGGGCGCGTCGCTCTTTCTTCACCGCTTCACGTGCGGCTTGCTCGGCTTCCCATTCGCGTTGGCGAGACTCACGGGCTTCCCGATCGGCGTCCAATGCGGCCTGCTGCGCTGCGGCATCCGCATCCAATTGCGCCTGCCGTGCTTCTGCATCCGCAGCACGCTGGGCTTGTCTTTCTGATGCTGCGGCTTCTTCCTCGGACGCTCGACGGTCAGCCTCAGCTTGCTCATTTTGCGCTTCCTGCGCGACCGCAGCGGCCTCTGCCGCTTGGCGTTCTGCCTCTTCAGCAGCGCGACGCTCTGCTTCCGCAGCCTCCGCGGCCTGTGCAGCCTCGGCAGCAGCTTGTGCTTCTTCTGCGGTCCGTTCCGCCGCGTCACGTGAAGCTTGTTCCTCGGCCCTTCGCGCCTCTTCTTCTGCAGCGGCAGCAGCCTCGGCAGCAGCAGCAGCCTCGGCGGCGGCAACTTCTGCCTCCTCCGATTGGCGGATGGCGTCGAGCTCCGCATTCGCGCGGTCCAATCCCGACTGCGCTGTCGCATCGCCTGGCTTGAACTTCAGCGCCTTTTCATATTCATCGCGGGCATCTTCCCAACGCGAACGCGCTTCTGCCCGCTCGCCGTCTTCCATGGCGTTGTCGTAGCGCATTTGGGCACGCTCCAAGTCATCGGCCAAATCGGCCAAGCGGTCCAGCTCGTCGTCAATGCGACGACGCATGTCGTTGGTGTGGTCCAAATCGAATTGAATCCGGCCACTTCGGTCGACAAACGACGCGATGCCAATGGGCGTCTCCATGATGCTCTCGTCAAATCCCTCCATCATGTCAAACAAGGACATGTCCAAGTCGAACATGAACCCATCGGGCAATTCTCCCTCGGGCGTGTTGGCGCTGTTGATGGCCACCCGCTTGGCCACAAGGCCTTCGGCGCTGAACACAAGCATGTAATCGTGACGCAAAGGCAGGTCAAGAAAGTACTTTCCGTTGCGGTCCACCTCAATTTCATCGAAGGCCTCCCCTCCTCGGAGGACGGACACCGTGACGTTGTCAAGACGATCTTTGGTCTCCTCATGCTTGAGGGTTCCGCTCACCACGAGCGAACCTGATTGCGCCCATCCCCACGACGAACTCGTCAGCAGAAAAAGCACAAGCCATGCATGCTTGAAAAAGAGGCGCTTCATGGTAAGGGGTGTCACGTAGGTTTGCATCATGCCAGGTCAGCCGAAAAATAAGGGATTACGCCCAAATCATCCAGAAGCCCCCTCGGGTTTCAGTTACTGGGAGACAAAGGGTTGGCTCCAAGACCTCGATGCCGTGGTCGTCTGAGGCGGACTTGTGGGCATGAGCGCTGCGCTGCGCTTGCGTCAGCGCCATCCCAATTGGCGCATCTTGATTGTCGACCGGGCCACGGTGGGTGGCGCCACCACGAGAAATGCGGGGTTTGCCTGTTTTGGCAGCCCCTCTGAGCTGCTCGAGGACTGGCAACAGTTGGGTACTGAGGCCACGGTGGCGCTCGTGAAAATGCGCTGGGATGGACTGCAAGCCCTGCGTCAAACGTGGGGAGACCGCGCCCTCGGCTACCAGGACTGCGGCGCCGTGGAGGCATTCAGCGACCCGGCCCTTTTTACGGCCTGCCGAGATGCGCTCCCCAGCCTCAATGAAGCCCTTGGCGACACGTTGGGCAACAGACCGTTCACCACCGATGTGAAGGCAAGCGATGCCGGCCTGACCCGCCTTGAAGGTGTCATTGCCAGCCCGCTTGAAGGCGCGATTGACACGTCTCGTTTGGCCACCGCCTTGCGCATGCATCTCCACCGCGAGAACATTGGTCTGCTCACCGGCCATGAAGTCACCAACCTCACCCATGGACAGGGTTGCTGGACGATCGAAACCTCTGAGGGACATATCCAAGCCCCCTGCGTGCTCGTCGCGAACAACGGATGGGCGTCGGCCCTGTTGGATCTCGATGTCCAAACCGCCCCCAACACGGTGCTTGTGAGCCAGCCCCAATTGGGCTTGCACCTTCCTTCCACGGTGCATCACGATCGTGGCTACGTCTACGCCCGAGAGGTGGACGGCCGAGTCCTCATTGGCGGAGGAAGGCACTGGGCATGCCCAACGGAAGCGGAGCGCGTGGAACGACTCAAGGCCTGGGCAGTCGAGCACATTGCGGGCGTCTCACGCTTCGAGGTTGAATTCCAATGGCAGGGACATTTGGGCGTGGGGGCCTCAAGAGGGCCTCTCATTGAAGATTTGGGCGATGGACTCTACGCAGGTGTCCGCATGGGCGGCATGGGGGTCGCCATTGGCACGCTTGTCGGACGAAAACTCGCGGACTTGGTGTAACCTTCTTGGAGAAGTGGACGTAAGGCAGTCACAACCCTACTTCCATTCTCATGAAGGAACTGCTTACACTCCCCACTTCACTCCGTTCGGCGGTGTCCATCCTTGCGATGGGCATTTCTGGTTTGGTGGCCGCGCAACCCAGCGTCAGCGCGCTCTCCGGAACGACGTACACCAAAGACATGAATGCGGCTTTGAGCCAAGGAGCTTCCTTGAGCCAGCCCGTTGGAAGCGTGTTTTCGGTCGATTTGGACTGCATTCGTGCCCAGGCGTTCTTGGATGAAGGAATCACCGCGCAGCGTTCCACGATGTCCAGCATTGGTGCCGGCATCCGTTACACGCCGTTGTCGCCAGAGCATCACGCCATTCGCCCTTGGGCTGGTGTGGGATTGAGCTGGAAGACGACCACCCGCCACCTCGACGCCCAGACGGTCGATGGCGAAACGTACCACCTTTGGAACGACGGTTTGCTCTATGCCATGGAGCAACCCATCCCCATGCCGGACATCGACATGCCTGAACCTTTGGCTCGAGACAACGTCTACGAGACCATGTTGGATCGCACCAGCCACATGGCTGCGCCCTTGCGTGTTGGAGTGGACTTGCAATTGACCCGACGCCTTCATGCCACCGTGGCCATCACCACCCTTCCCGGTGGAGGCCAAGGATGGACCACCGCCCAAGCTGGCATTGGCTTTCAATTGGGCCGAGGCAAAACCTACCTCAAGGCGTTGCTCCCTGACGAGTTCTTGGCCCTCGGTGACGACGCCGACGGCGATGGTGTGAAAGACGTCAAAGACTTGTGTGGCGGCACGGAGCCCGGCGCCATCGTCGACAAGTACGGCTGCGCAATAGACACCGATTTGGACGGCGTTCCCGACCACCGCGACGCCGAAATCAACAGCCCCGACTTGCTTGTCAACGGGCAGGGCGTGAGCATTTCACTCGCTGAGTGGAAGGCGCTGTACGCGCCTGAAAAAGGCGATCCCACCACGTTTGCCCAAGACAGCGCCACGGTCATTTCTGAGTTGAACGCTGCCCAAATGGCGCAGATGCTCCAGTCCACAGGAAACACCGCCGCCATCACGGAGCAAGAGATGCTTTATGACTTGCGCGAAAAAGTGTACAACCCTGAGATCTCGTACCGCATCCAGTACGGTGCGTACCTCGCAGCCTTTGCCCCTTCCGCGGACGGATACACGCACGATCGGGTCGAAGCGATGGCAGGAGATCACGGTTTGACCCTCCATGTGGGAACCGCGTACGAGCGCTTGAGCGAAGCCCGCAGTGCTTTGGGTGCCGCCAAGGCAGCCAACCACAGCGATGCCTTTGTTACGGCCTATCACAAAGGGGAACGCATCACCCTCGAAGAGGCGGCCCGCTTGGAAGCCCTTCGTCAGGAAGCGGTGCGTGAAGCCGAAGAAACGTACCGCATGGTGGAGGTCAAGTTCCACGTCCAGCTGGGACGCTACACCGCGGGGGTCCCTGTGGAAGTGCTGAATGCCTTCCTCCAAATGGGACAAATCGAACAGCGCCTCGAGGCCGACGGCACACACCGCTACTTGACCACGGGTGTGAGTGCCGAGCAAACAGCTCGTGAGCACTTGAAGTCTGCCCTGAACTTGGGCTTCTCGGACGCCTTCCTCGTCGCCGAAATTGACGGCACCCAGACGAGCATCGCAGTTGCCCGGACCACCTTGATCGAACGCAACAGCGCATTGGCTTCCGCGCGTTAAGGCGGAACCACAATAAAGACACTTAACCAATCAATCCCACTGCAGCCTGTGCCGCCTTGCGGCCATCCATGGCTGCGGAAAGGATGCCACCGGCATATCCTCCTCCCTCGCCGGTGGGATAGAATTG
>MDSZ01059268.1_pt1 | contig 10977 bp, 12 predicted proteins | sample 811201 | NCBI WGS metagenome assembly MDSZ01 (sample SAMN05326647, study PRJNA326480) | marine metagenome | isolation source: seawater | place: Indian Ocean: North | collected 2010 | reverse complement strand
CGTTCGGTTCTGAACAGGGTGATGACATCACCTTCTTCAGAAGAAGTAACGGATCTGACTCCCGTGTCATGAAGTACCGTTATAATGATTCTACGGTTCACTTCTTCGGTAGAATTCAATCTCGTGTTGCTACTGGTACTGCTCCGTTCAATATTGCCTCTACCACAGTTAACCAGAATCTGAACGCTGACCTGCTTGATGGTTATCATGCTCTGGGTCTGCCTTACCTGAAGAGCTCCACTAACGAGTGGATCAACTCTTCTGAAGGTCAACCTAGATTCTACTTCTCTAACAACTCCCATACATTCTTCAGAACTGGTGATAACTTCTACTGGAGATCTGATAACGATACCAGCATGGGTTCATGTGATGGTAACGGTGGTACTTGGACATTCTACTCTGGTGGTGACCAAACACAGTCATCCTATAGAGTGGAAGTTAGAGGACAGAATGGTCTGAACATCAACACTTCTTCACAAGGATTGAGTGGTGGTCAGAGAAATGTTGTTCTCCGTGCCGATGGTGACAAACAGTACATCGACCGCTATGGTGTTGTTAAGAGAAACCGTAATACTCTTGCTGATTCTTTGACAATCAACAACGGCGATTCCTGTGGTTCCTTCGGTCCTATCACTATAAATAATGGCGTGACTGTACAAATCGCTCCTGGCGGTGCGTGGGTCATCCTCTAAGGTTTAAGAAACTATGAGTCGGTTATTAGTTAATACAATTAGAGCCTACAGTGGTTCTACCATTACTATCCCCTCTACGACTAGACTGTCCCTGGGGGGATCAGAGATTGATGAAAACTCTGTTCTGCCTAGTGCCTCTGGTCAAACTAATGAGGCTATTGGTAGTGATGGCACCTCTGTTGTCTATGATACTTACGGTGCGACTTCTATTCAAGTCTTCCAAAGTTCTAGTACGTATACCAAATCTTCTGGTGTAAATACTGTCATGGTTCGTCTGGTTGCCGCAGGTGGCGGTGGATCTGGACACTGTGAATCTGGAGGTGCTGGCGGTTACGCTGAAGGAATCTATGATGTTTCTGGCGTATCCAGTGTCTCTGTAGTGGTTGGTACTGGTGGATCTGGCACCTACTACTCTGGTAGAGCTACTGCTGGTGGCGCTACTGCGTTTGGTTCTTTCTGTTCTGCTACTGGTGGAGATGGTGCTAACCAATCTTTCCAACATGCTGGCGGTCTGGGTGGACTAGGTGCTGGTGGAGATGTTAATATGTACGGTGGTGGAGGAACTGCTCATGGTCGTGTGAACGGCACAGGTGGTAGTTCATTCTTTGGTGGTTGTGCTGCTCGGGGTCACCCGCGTGGTGGTGACTATTCTAGAAATCACCAGGGTAGATCCGCTCCTGGATCTGGTGGTGCTAACGGCTGGTTCCGTTCCTACCTCGGACCAGAAGGTAAAAATGGTATGGTAGTAGTCTGGGAATTCAAGTAACAAATGTCTATCCTTAAAGTTAATGAATTGAGACCCCAGTCGGGGTCAAACGTAACCATCCAAAGTGGTTATAATTTGCGTCTGGGTTCAAAGACCCTTGACGCATCCAGTGTCATGCCTAGTCCCAGCGGGCAGAATGGTAAAATTCTGGTCAGTAACGGATCAACTCGTAACTGGGAAGACCATGGCGCTGTCAGTATGAATGTATATACTTCTAACAGTACCTGGTCTAGACCTTCTGGTGTCAAGAGAATCCTTGTTAGGATCTGTGGCGCAGGTGGTGCTGGGTCTGGTGTTGGAGAAGCGGGTGGTGCTGGCGGTTACGCTGAAGAAATTATCAACGTAACTGGTGTCTCATCCATCTCTGTAACAGTAGGACAACCTGGATCCTGGGGTGGCACTTATTACTCTGGTGGTGCTGCTAATGGCGGTTCTACATCCTTTGGTAACTATCTGTCTGCTTCTGGTGGTAATGGTGCTAACCGTAACTATCAGCACTGTGGAGGACTTCCTGGCGTAGGTTCAGGCGGTCAACTTAACATCTATGGTGGTGGTGGATCTGGTCACGAGTATCACTCTGGCAACTTAGGTGGTGCCTCATTCTGGGGCGGTGCTGGTGCTAGCGGTCACCCTCGTGGTGGTCACTATGCTTATAATCACCAGTATAGAGCTGCTCAAGGAAGTGGTGGTTCCCCTGGTTATCACAGATCTCGCCGTGGTGCTAGAGGAATGCAGGGTATGGTCGTTGTATGGAATTTTAGGTAATCATGTCGTCAGTAAGAGCTAACGAACTCGACGCCGCGTCGGGAAAAACTATTCTAATCCCCGACGGATATAACCTGTCCCTCGGTGGAACCACACTGAACAAGAACTCCATTCCTCCTGATCCAAAAGATCAAGCAGGTAAGTTCCTCGTCAGTGATGGTACTAGCGCAAGCTATAAATTTATTGGTCCTGCTAGCGTCCAAACCTTCTACGACAGTGGAACCTGGAGCAGACCAACTGGTATCAACCGTATCATCGTTCGTATCGTCGGTGGTGGTGGCGGTGGATCAGGTCACTCCGAATCAGGTGGTTCTGGAGGTTACTCTGAGGAGGTAATCGATGTCCGTGGAATCTCGTCTGTATCTGTTACTATCGGTAATGGTTCTACGAGCGGTACTTACTATAGTGGGAATGGTCGCTCGGGCGGTACATCCTCATTCGGAAACTATTGTAGTGCGAGTGGTGGACTCGGTGCTAATCAGACTTACCAACATTGTGGTGGTCTTCCTGGTGTGGGTTCTGGTGGCAATCTGAACATCTACGGTGGTGGCGGAACTGGACACATGAGCTACCAAGGTTGGGGTGGCGGTTCATTCTTTGGTAATGGTACAATGAGTGCTCACGGTAACTGGGCGCAAGGTACTAGATCCAACCAACTCAGAGCTGCTAGAGGTGCTGGTGGTACTGCTGGTTATCAGCGTTCGTACCAAGGTGCTAATGGTATGAAGGGTGCCATCGTTGTGATGGAATTCGTCTAAATAAAAAAGAGCAAAGGAACTCATTCTAAAATGGCTAAAAGTTGTCTTGTAGACTTTAGAGGATTCATCACTGACATCAGAGATGTTGGCGATGAGTTTGAGGTATATCAAGGACCTGGTTCTAACATCCGTTGGGTCGTTTGTGATGACGACAACGTTGATAATAGCTGGGTTCTTTACAACGGGGAGTTTTTCCCTGGAGATCAACGCATCGAGCGTAATCAACAAATGCAACGTAAGGTTGCGTATGGTTCGATTGAAGAGCAGTTGGACATGATGTACTGGGATCAAATGAACGGTACAACTACCTGGAAAGATCACGTCTCTTCAGTTAAAGAAAATATTGTCACACAGGATACTGCTGACGCACAAGCAGACTTCTATGCTGGCAAGAAAGAATTTGAAATGGGTAGTGAGGAAGCACCTGCCTGGGATTCTCTCCCTGCGGAGAACAAGCAGAAGATTACACGCTTCTCTAACGCTACTGTCTATGAACCTGGTTGGGGTCCTGATCCCATCACTGGCAAACCCAAGTACGATCCCGCTGCCTTCGGTTCTTAAATTCTGACTCTATATCATGAAGATTGAAAAAATTTGTATTGTTGGCGGTGGTACCGCAGGATGGATCGCAGCAGCTTCTATCCAAAAACACCATCCTAAACTTGACGTTACTCTGATTGAGTCAGGAGATATCCCAACCATTGGTGTGGGAGAATCGACAACACAGTTCTTCCGTGACTGGACACACGACCTTGCTCTGTCGGATGTCTGGATGGATGAGTGTGAGGCAACCTACAAGTATAGTGTTTGCTTTGAAAACTTCAGCGAGTATGGACCATTCCACTATCCGTTTTTTGATGGTGGTCCACCTGCTAATGCGAAGAATGGTATCTTAGACTGGTTCTTACATTATCGAGCTACCAATGGGAATCCCACAGTTTCCTTTGCTGAGTGGATGACTCCTTATTGGAAGATCATTGAAGAGAACAAAGTCGTTTGTGAAGACTTCCCTGGATTCAAGGGAGTCAATAACACTGGATATCACCTGGATGCTGTCAAGTTTGCCAACTATCTGAAGCGTGAGTTCTGTATCCCTAGGGGTCTGACTCATGTTGTGGATACTATTGAATCCATCGAGAATGACGAGAAAGGTAATATCAAGAGTCTCAACAATAAGTATGAGGCAGATCTTTTCATTGACTGTACAGGTTTTAAGTCACTCCTCCTGAAAGAAAACCAGGGTGTAGAGTGGGATGAGTTCCCGTTCCTGATCAACGATCGCGCATGGGCAGTTAGACTATGTTACAATGACAAAGAAACTGAACAACTCAATCACACGAAATGTACAGCACTAAACAACGGATGGGTTTGGCATGTTCCCCTATCTAATAGAATCGGTACTGGCTATAATTTTTCCAGTAAGTTTATCTCAGATGAAGATGCTCTGGATGAGTTTAAGGCACATCTTGGAGACAACGAACGTCTCTCCGACTACCGCCTGATCACCTGGGACAATGGTGTAGCAAAAGAAGTCTGGAAGAACAACGTTGTTGGTATCGGTCTGTCTGCTGGATTCATCGAACCTCTGGAGTCCAATGGTCTTCTGAGCGCACACAACTTCTCCATGTATCTGGTAGATGCTTTGTCACTCCATGGTGGCAAAGTCAATACTGTTATTAGAGATCAGTTCAACCGCAGATGCCGTAGACAGTTCCAAGACTTTGCTTACTTTGTTGGCAATCACTTCATGCTGTCTACTCGTGACGACACTCCATACTGGAGATATCTGACTGAAGAGGTTGACTATTTTGGTCCTCAAGCTCGTGATGAGTTCGCACCATATCCTACTAACCAGGTGATCCTGAATGCTAACAATGTTCAGGCATTCAACTTTGGCAACCTGGAAGGTAACGCTTACATCTGTGCTGGCATGGCACATAGTCCGATCACCTGGTGGTCCTGCGACTATATGGAAAGGCGAGACCAGCTTGACTTGACCCTGTATCGTGAGTTAGAATCTGGGTATGAACTTCACCCAGACATCGTTCGCGAGATAGACAAGTTCCCCACACCTGCGGAATTCTACTACTCTGACGTTTCTGGGATCGACTTGCCTTACTACCAACATGGTTAAAATTTGTATTGTTGGCGGTGGTTCATCTGGATGGATGACTGCCGCCGCTTTTGCTAGAAGGTTCCCCCATTTTGACATCACTCTTGTAGAAGGTAAGACTACAAAACCCATTGGAGTAGGAGAGTCTACCCTTGGGCACTTCAACAGATATATTCAGTGTCTTGGTATTGAAGACCATGAGTGGATGTCTGCTTGTAACGCCACCTATAAAACTTCTATTCAGTTTACCAACTGGAAAGGAACTGATGATGTATTTCAGTATCCTTTCGGAGATCAGTATTTTGAATGTGGAGACTTCTTGTCATGGTATCATCTACACAACCTATTCCCTGACGAGTTTCCTGACACTACATTTGCTGAGTTCTACAATCCATCTACTTACCTAGCAAGTGCTAATAAGATCTGTGAGGATCAGGATAGAATCCCAAACTTTAGAATGAAGTGGGATGCTGCGTATCATTTTGATGCCAGCTTGTTTGGTGAGTGGTTGAAGAATAATCTATGTCAAAACGTCAAGCACTGCTATGACGATATCGATGGTTGTGATATTAATTACAAAGGTGAGATTGATTATATTGTATCTTCTGAGTCTGGGAATAAGTACCGTGCTGATTACTATATTGACTGTACTGGATTCAAGTCTCTCCTATTAGAACAATGGATGGGTAGTGAGTTCATCTCATTTGAGAACGACCTACCAAACGATTCTGCTGTAGCAGCACATGTTGACTACGTGGATCGTGAACATGAAATGATTACTACTACTGATGGTTATGCGCTCTCTGATGGTTGGTTGTGGACTATTCCTTTGTGGAATCGTCTCGGCAAAGGTTTTGTCTATTCCAGTAAATTCACAAATCAAGACGATGCGGAGCGGATGTTCCGCGAACATACAGGACACCAAGGAGAAGTCAACCATATCAAGTTCCGCCACGGAAAGCGAGAACTCGGATGGAAAGGCAACGTCATTGGTATTGGACTCTCGTATGGATTTCTGGAGCCCCTAGAATCCACAGGTCTGTTCACCACCCATGAGAATATTCTCAGGTTGGTTGATACCTTTGAAAGACGTGATGGTAAGATCACTCAACTCGACATTGATGGTTTCAATCATGCGGTATCGTATGAGCTTGAGGCAATGAAAGAGTTTGTGATGATGCACTATTATCTTTCTCCTAGGGATGACAGTGACTATTGGAGGTACTATACTGAGAGGAGTCCACTAACGTATGATGAGATGTTCGATAAAGTCGTACGCTCTCCACGTTTGTATCAGGAATTCATTCACAACTACAACATTGCCAACGCTCCCAAGGACTTGGGTGGTCTTGTATACATTGCTGCTGGTCTGGGTTACCATCCAATCTCTCCAACAGATACAGATCATTCAATGGCAAGAGGTGAGTTCACGCTTGCTGAAGCTGACAGATCAAGACAAACGTTTGCTCGTCGCAGGCATTCCGTGCTAAAATTCCTAGATAAGCAACCTACACACTACGAATACCTTCGCCAACATGTTTACAAAGAAGAGCCCTAAGGCAAGATTCTTTAGTTTGGTTCCTGCCATTCATACACTGTACCCGATTACAAAGGCGGCTTATCTGCCTAGGGCATGGACGAAGGAGGAGAGGGAAGACTACCAAGAGAGAATTAAAAAGTGTCCATTCCATTCGATGCTACAGGGCAACTACCAGTTCCCATCTTCGATTGGTAAGTGTCCTGCCATCAACGCTATCATGAGAGCAGGGTATGTAGTACATGCTCCTGCTGACTTTAAGGTACATACGAATGGTGATGGACATACTATCCTATTCACCTCTACTCCATTTACTCCACTTGGATCAGACTACGTTGTTCTCCATGACACCGAGACTAGCAAGTGGTTGATGGACTCTACAAAAGATAAAACAGTAGATCAGGTTGTTAAGGTAAACACCAGTTGGAGAGTACAAGCAGATGATGATGTTGTTTTCCTACAGTTAAAAGTTCCGTTTGTAAATGAATCTCGTTTCAGCGCTGTGCCTGGTATCCTCGATCCACGAGCTGCTTATGAAGTCAATATCCAACTCTGGTGGCATGAACTAGAGGGAGACCATACAATCAAAGCAGGCACTCCCCTAGCAGTTTATGTTCCAATGTCAAGGAGTATGTTAGAAGGTCTTGACGTAAGTATTGACTGTGCGACTCCTGATGACTATCGTATGGAAGAGGAGTTCCAATTCACCGCATACAATGAGTTCCCTGAGGAAAGCAATGTGACGAAGAGGCAACTCAAGACAAACAAAATTTTGAAAAAATTCTGGAAATGATTCAAGGACTTTTTTCGGTACCAATCAAAGTTGGTACCATCGTCCCTTCTGAGTATGATGAAGCGGAGACTGATCAACTACTGACAGGAATGTTCCTTGATAGTAAACTCGGAGATTTCACAGGAGAGAGTGGTCTTTCCACAGCACCTAAGGTGATGAATCTCCATGAGAGAAAGGAACTGAAATGGTTGACTTCTAAGCTCCGTATGGAGGTAGCAGACTTCTGGGTAAATGTATTGAGTTACAGAAGAGTATCATACATTGAACCTACACACTCATGGGCAAACAAACACTTTGCCATGGATACCACTGCTGAGCATTCTCATAGAGATGGTTGGTATGGCAACTCAGAGATCTCTGTTGTTTACTATTTCAGAAAGCATCGCGCTGCCTCTAACATTATATTCTGTGATCCCCTAGACTATATCAAGAGGATGACACCATACGTCCCGATGGCAGGTATAGATACTATGGGAACAGAAGTTCCTGCTAGACAATACGACTACATTATCTTCCCATCATGGTTGAGGCATAGAGTAGGACCTAGCGATAATATCTCACCACGTATAGCTTTATCATTTAATTATCATGGATACGATTGAAGACTTTAAGGTACTTCCTGTAAGAAAAGATTGTCTTGGAGAAAGATTAGTCAGACCTGCGGAAGAGTGGGAGTTTACTTTTCATGGTAAGTATTGGATAGTTCGGAATGCTTTCCGCGACCTAGAGCAGTTCAAAGATATTTTGAAGTGCTACCCTATTGAGGACATGAATAATGAACCAGGTGTCACCCATCCTAACCCCTTTATCGTCCATCATATCCCGTACTGGATCTTCTTCCACATCTCAGAAGAAGTTCGTAACTTCATCATACTCAATCATTTCAAGACAGGGAAAGACTTCACTCTCCCTAATGAACGCTTGTCGGAGTGGGGCAACATCTTTTCTAGGAAAGATTCCAGACCCCTCAGGCACTCAAACCTCCCCCATGTTGATTTCTCTGGAGAGTCTGGGTTTATCGCAAACCTCTGGCTCACCGAGCATGAACCAGGCGAGACTGGGACGAAGATATTTTCATACTATGGGGACTATGATGAAAGAGGATATGACTTCCAGTATGACCCCAAACATCACCTCCATCAGCAGTGGCTTGACCACTACGGAAGCGGTCTCGATCTTCTCGACGGATGGAAGAATTTCGATGCGAAAGATATGTGGAAATGGAAGTTCAAATGTATAGGCTATGCTCCTGCTGAGTATGGCACTATGACAATTTACAATGCGAACATCCCGCACACTCCATGGATCCCCGATAGTGTAGACTATCGATGGAGTCACTGCTTCGGTTTCAAATACAATCCTATTGGTAATGTTCTTAGAGGAAATATTCCCAACGCCCATTTGGGGGTTTGATCTGAAAGAAGATCTGGATAGCATTCGCTACTGGATCAAAACGCAGTGGCAAGATGATAACCATGGGAGGCAAGTTTCCAACGTTGGTGGATGGCAGTCCCATGACTATAGATCTTTTGGGGGCACACCTATCAAGTCTCTGACTGATAGAATCCTCAAAGAGTCTGTACCCATTTGTGCTGCCCTAGGGGTACCTGAGTCGGATAGACGAGTCTCCAACCTGTGGTTGAATGTAAATCCTAAGTACGCATACAACGCTGTACATGTACATCCAGAAGCAAAACTCTCTGGTGTATTCTATGTACAGGGTGATGAAGACTCTGGAAAAATCTGTTTCGTAAGAGACAATGATTTTGCTACAGGTACAGTCGCACCACTAGAGACTAGATTTAGTAGTGCTGAGTGGAGATACCCACCAAAGGAGAACAGACTCCTGATCTTTCCCAGCTGGGTGAAGCATCATGTGATGGCAAACCTGTCTGATGAAGAGCGAATTTCTATATCATTCAACGTTCAATGAAAGAGTTTCACAATTTTTTACCTGTCTCATTACAGCATGAGATTCATGATGATCTGACATCTAATCGATTCCCTTGGTATTGGTTGGATGATGTAACTTCTTCTCCAGCAGAAAGAGCAGAAGTTCCTAACATCTATGCGTCTCAACCTGGACTACATCACACAGCTTATGTGGATGGTAGAGAAAGTGAATGGTTTGACAAGTTCAGTTTCTTCTATCATATGATCTTGGACAAGATGGATCTTCGGTTTGAAGATTGGTATCTTGCTAGGATTAGATGTGGTTTGAACTTCCCTACATTCAGGGAAGAGCATATGCTACACAATGAACCCCATGTTGATTATCCTGAGACTGAGAAGGGTAATCACTTTACCTGTCTGTATTATGTGAATGATTCAGATGGTCCTACGGTAGTGTTTGACCAGAAAGAAAGGTCTGACGAATATACTATCAAACACCAGTGTCACCCAGAGAAGGGTAAGTTGTTTGTGTTTGATGGTAAGCACTACCACGCTAGTTCTTGCCCAAAGCATCATGACGTAAGACTAGCAATTACAATCAACCTAGTTCAAAGAGTGGAGCACCGAGATGTGGGCGCAATTTTGTTCAAGCAATAATTTTATTACTAATGACCGCTCCATCTATTTGAAAGGAGCTCTACCATATAGTGATAAGTTGCTAAACTGGGAACTTGTCAATCAAGCTCTTCTTAGAGATGACATGTACTTTGAGTGTCTAAATGATAAGACACAAAGAAAGTTTGCTATCGATGAGTTCAAACCTTTCTGGTCATGTACAGCTCAGCAAGATAAAGCAACCATCTATGAACACATCATGAATGGTAAAACATTTGTGATCACTAGCTTTAGCAAATCACACAATGCTGTCAAATCATTTTGTGGTGAGGTAGAAACTAATTTTGACGTCAACTGTGATGCTCACGTTTATGGTTCTACAGAAGCTTCGCCTTCGTTCAATATCCACTATGATAGTTTCTCTAACTTCATCATCCAGTGTGATGGTGAGACTGAGTGGACAGTATACAAGAACAGAGCTAGTGACTTGTGGCAACCAATGAATTCTAACTTCAATGAAGATGAACTAGAGGTTGACTCGCATGTTACAATGACACCAGGAGATGTTCTTTACATCCCGTCAAGGTGCTTACATCGTGCCAACCCCAAAGGAAAAAGATTATCCCTTTCTATTCCATGTGCTCCGAGGTCTCTCAATGGACAACCCTATGACAGAACAATCTACAAGATCCCCATTGATTAAGGTATGGCGCGAAGCAGTACCATATCCTGTTGTGGATTTCGTCTATCGTGAATTTCGTTTGATGCGGGATTCACTACTTTCCATGGGAAGTAACGAGGGATATAATGATCCTACTGTGCCAGGATGCTTTTCTTGGTACTCGCCACTATGCTTTGAGACTTTGAGTCTTGCCGTAAAGGATCGACTCGAACATATCTTGAAAGCAGAACTCCATTCTACCTATTCCTATGGTAGGATATATACTAATGGAAGTGAGCTCGTTGAGCACACTGATCGCCGTAGTTCTGAGATTGCTTGTAGCGTCAACCTAGCAAAGGATGATGACTGGGGTCTGTTCTTCCG
>MDSZ01032902.1_pt1 | contig 10977 bp, 13 predicted proteins | sample 811201 | NCBI WGS metagenome assembly MDSZ01 (sample SAMN05326647, study PRJNA326480) | marine metagenome | isolation source: seawater | place: Indian Ocean: North | collected 2010 | reverse complement strand
TTCTCACTGGTGGCTGGCTGGTGGGGTACTCGGCGGCATAATTATATCTATATCCGTATTTGCAATTGCGGTGGAGATAAAGAACAATGGCAACTAGACATTTACGTTCAGCAGGGCAGTGGAAACAGCATGTCCGAAAACAAGAGAGAAAGCATGATGCTGAAAACTTACCTGCTCGCGGAGACTTTGGTCAAGTTCAATTTAACAGCAGAGGAGACCGTGCAGGTATACCCAACTTTACTTTTGATGGAACAGATCTACAAATAACGCAAAATACTAAACTCAAATTTGGCACGAATGCTATTTCTGGCTCGACTGATGGCATAACCCTCTCCGGGTCTAAAATTCAGATAGACGGCACATTGGAGGGGGCATCTCCTTTGAAGATTGGTGGAGAACTTCAGTTCACATCCACAGGATCAGCAGGAGCATTCAATTTTGGTCCTAATAACGAGGCAAAAATATTTTACAATGACAGCAATGCTCTTGCCATTTCTGGCTCTTCCACAGAGGGTCTTCACTTGTCAGGAGCCGTTGTGCATGTGGACAAGCATCTAGCAGTGGGGGCTTCATCTGCCACTCATGGGATAACACTACCAGACACAAGTGATGTGTCTGGGAAAGTTAAAGCAAATGCTTTTCTTTCTTATTCTTCTATTCGATTCAAAAAAAATGTACAACCTCTGGAAAGTCCGATGGACACTCTAAACAAACTAAATGGTGTTTCTTATGATTGGAAAGACACAGGTAAGAAAGACTATGGCTTTATCGCAGAAGAAGTCGGCAAAGTTCTACCAGAAATTGTGGAGTGGTCAACCGACTCTGAGTACGCTAATAGCATGGATTACATTCGTATTATTTCTTTTTTAGTGGAAGGTGTCAAAGAGCAAGAAAGCAAAATAACAGATCTGCAAAAAAAACTCGCAGATATGAGTGAAAAGATAGAAAAAATAAAAGTATAATTACCAAACATGAAAAAAGATTTAGATTATATTGTCAGATTAGAACAAGCTATAGCTAAAAAATATGGCGAAGAAACAATTCAAAATCCAAGGTCTGCTTGGACTGAAGAAAAAGAACAAAAATATCTTAAAGAAATAAAAGAAATATACAAACAAGAGCTTCAAAATAAAACATATGATGAGAAAATTGAAGCAAATGGTTTTTTTGTTTCAAAAAAACTACTTACTAACAAGGAAGATAGGACTTGCCCTGCTTGCTTCACTTATTCTTTTGAGCAAAAAGACGATGTTTATATGAATAAGTATGATTGCTGCTATCGCTGCTACTTAAAATTCGTCGAGGGCAAAGAAGAAAGATGGCAAAACATAGATAAGAGAGTAGAATTTTTATCTAATTATTATAGTCGAGGAGAAGAATAATGGCAACAGCTTTAGAAATCGTAAGAGGAATCTCTCAGGTGCTCGCTAATTCATACGATGGAGCACTAGACGAAAATGGTGATCCGATCAAGATTGGATTGAGACGAGAAGAGGAAGTAAAAATCACAGACAAAAGAGTCATGGATGGCTTCGGGTGCACAATCGCCGGTAACCGCTTGAGAATTAGTTATCAATCTGAATGCTCTCTAAAGGAAGTGCACGAAAGCAACAAGTTTGAAAGCGACATTGCTTCAATGATTGAAAGCATCAAAAAGTTTTTGACTAAAGAGTATAAGAAAGTTACGGGCGAAACACTCTCATTGACCAAAGACGGCGAAATTGACATTCTTGTACAGTCTATCTCTAGGCAAAGAACCGATGTTTGTGCAAATCAACATTATAAAATTGGCGGCTTGGGCGATGTTGTTGGTGTGGAAGAGGTGGACAGAAATAAAGACCCACACATCAAAGATCTTGATTCAGCCATTAAGAGTTTTATGCAAACTGCTAAAGACTCTTATTCAGGTGCAAAAAAGCCAAGTAACTACACATCTAAAGACGAGGGTGGTCAAACTCTGAAAGATTTGTATAAGGTATAAAAGGTCATGAAATGGCTGGATATCAATTATCAAAAAAGCAAATAGTTCAAGAGATTATCAAGTGTGGCAAAGATCCCACACACTTCATAAACAACTATGTAAAAATATCACCCCCCCTTGAAGGGCAAATACCCTTCAAGACCTTTGACTTTCAAGCAGATCTACTGGAAGACTTCAATGATTATCGTTTCAATATTGTACTAAAAGCTAGACAGCTTGGTATTTCTACCATTGTCGCTGCTTACGTTGCTTGGATGATGGTTTTCCACAGAGATAAAAACATTCTTGTTATCGCCACCAAGTTTGGAACTGCGACAAACCTTGTAAAAAAAGTGAAAAGCATGATAAAAAACCTTCCAGATTGGATTCGCATCGCAGAGGTGTCAATTGATAACAGAGCATCATTTGAGTTGAGCAATGGATCTCAGATTAAAGCCTCCTCCACTTCTGGAGACGCAGGTCGTTCGGAAGCCCTTTCGCTTCTTGTTGTTGACGAGGCAGCACACGTTGAAGGTCTAGACGAGCTTTGGACAGGTTTGTATCCCACACTGTCTACTGGTGGTCGTTGCATCGCACTTTCCACACCAAATGGTGTTGGTAACTGGTTTCACCAAACCTACTCTGATGCCGAGACACAAAATAATGATTTTCACCCAACAGTTTTACCATGGGATGTACACCCAGACAGAGACAAGCAGTGGTTCGATAAAGAAACGCGAAACATGTCCAGACGACAAATCGCTCAAGAGCTTGAGTGCAACTTCAACACCTCTGGTGAATCTGTCATACACCCAGATGACATCAATAACATGGAGGCGCACACTATTTGCGAACCAAAGTACAAAACAGGCTTTGATAGAAATCTGTGGATTTGGGAGCCATACCAAACTGGTGGCAGTTATGTACTAGTAGCTGACGTTGCAAGGGGCGACGGACGAGACCATTCTGCTTTTCACGTTATTAATGTAGACACCATGGAGCAGGTAGCTGAATACCAAGGAAAGCCAAATCTAGAGATGTATGCTAGCCTCCTAAGTCAAACTGGCAGAGAATATGGTGAATGCCTTGTTGTGGTTGAGAATAACAATATTGGCTTTTCTGTATTGGAAAAACTAACAAATGAATATGAGTATCCCAACTTATATTATTCAGTCAAATCTACTCATGAATATGTTGAACAAGTGATTGCAGAACACCAATCTAACACTGTGGCTGGCTTCACTACGTCAATGAAGACTAGACCACTAATTATCGCCAAACTAGAGGAATTCGTAAGAAATCAACTAATTACTTTGCGTTCGGTTCGACTAGTTAATGAACTGAGGACTTTTGTTTGGAATAATGGTAGGGCGCAAGCGATGCGAGGCTACAATGATGATTTGACTATGAGTATCGCAATTGCATGCTGGGTAAAAGACACTGCATTGACGACAAACAAAAGAGCTATGGAATATAATAAAGCGTTTATTAGCTCCATGATCACAACTAAAACATCACTTAATACGACTATACCGGGACAAAAGGGGTATAAAGAAGTGGCAAAGGGTGATAAAATAAAAAAGCAGCAGCAATTTGAATGGCTCTACAAAGGATAAGGATAAATGGTTGACCAACAAAAAAACCCAAGACAAGCAAATTCACCACTCTTCAAAAGATTAACCAGACTTTTTTCTGGACCAATTGTAAACTACCGCGCTCAAACCCCACGTAGACTTCGCAGGGGGCAACTAAACAAATATGATTTTACATCAGCCAGCGGCATGTCATTCAAAAAGGCTTCTTATGAACCTCTGAGCGGCTATCCGATGAATTCTGTCATGGGCAGTATCAGCAGGGCAGAAAGGTATGCAGACTTTGATCAAATGGAATACATGCCAGAATTAGCTTCTGCAATGGATATCTACGCCGATGAGATGACAACATCGTCAGAGTTGCAAGAGCTTTTGCGTATTGACTGTGCAAATGATGAAATCAAAGCTGTGCTAGAAACTCTATACCACAATGTTCTAAATATTGACCATAATTTGTTCGGATGGTGCAGAACGATGTGTAAATTTGGTGATTATTTTCTTTATCTCGACATTGATGAAAAAATGGGCATTACAAATGTAATTGGTTTGCCAACTGCTGAGATCGAAAGGCTTGAAGGTGAGGATAAAACAAACCCAAATTATGTCCAATACCAGTGGAATTCCGGCGGTCTTACCTTTGAAAACTGGCAAATTGGACACTTCAGAATTTTAGGTAATGATAAATATGCTCCATACGGAACCTCTGTTTTAGAACCGGCACGTCGCATCTGGAGACAGCTTACTCTCCTTGAAGATGCGATGATGGCTTACCGGATTGTGCGCTCACCAGAACGCCGTGTTTTTTACATTGATGTTGGTAATATCGCACCACAAGATATTGAGCAATACATGCAAAAGGTCATGACCCAAATGAAGCGTAATCAGGTTGTTGATCCTTCCACCGGTCGCGTTGACTTGAGATATAATCCAATGTCAGTTGAAGAAGATTACTTTATACCAACTAGAGGCAATGTAAGTTCCAAGATTGAAACATTAGCAGGGGGGACTTATACGGGAGATATTGATGACGTCAAATATCTAAGAGACAAGCTCTTCTCGGCAATCAAGATCCCCTCTTCTTATCTTACCACTGCGGAAGAGGGGGCAGAGGATAAGACAACTTTAGCACAAAAGGATATACGTTTCGCTAGAACAATTCAAAGACTACAAAGAGCAGTTATAACAGAGCTTGAAAAAATTGGGATTATTCACTTATATACTCTTGGCTTTCGCCATGAGGATCTCATCTCTTTCAAATTATACTTAAATAATCCCTCTAGAATTGCTGAGTTGCAAGAGCTTGAGCACTGGAGGACTAAATTTGAAATTGCATCTAATGCGACTGAAGGGTTCTTTAGCAAGCGCTGGGTTGCACACAATATCTTCAACTTGTCTGATGAAGAGTTCTTGAGAGTCCAAAGAGAAATGTTCCACGATAGAAAAGTACAAGCACTTCTCGACGCTGCCGGTGAAGCCGTTACCGCAGAAGGTGGGGGCGCAATTGGAGGCGGAGACGATCTTGGTATCGGGGATGACCTCGGCGCAGGTGATGAACTTGGCGGAGATGACTCCCCCGGAGGCGATGAGGCTCCGGACGCGGCTGACACACAAGGAGACGCCGCCGGGGCAGATGATGTTTTATTAGCTACGCCGGATGAAACTCCACCCGCTAGAAGAGATGATAATGGTAGAACCATGACTACGACCCCCAAATCAAAAGGCAGCTACTACACTAAAAGAATTAGCAATAACCCCGCTGGGCATCGTAAGAGGAACATGAAAGGCAAATATGCAGGGGATAGTATTGGAAGCGTCAGAGATATTCTTCCGGGTTTTGAACTAGCAAAAGGAATTTACGAAAACAAAGAGTCTAATTATAAAAACGAAGAGAAGAAAGTTTTTCAAGTAAATACAGAAATAAAAAAGCTTATAAACGAATTGGAGTCCAAAGATAATGAAGCTAAAGCACAATAAAAAAAGAAACACTGCATTTTTGTTTGAGGTCTTGGTTAGAGAACTGACTAAATCTGTCATACAAAAAAGATCAGACTACGGCGTAAAGATTAGCAGAATTGTAAAAGAACATTTTGGAAAAGGCACCCTCTTAAATAAAGAGTTGGAAATTTACAAGTCTTTACAAGAAAAATCCGAACTTCAGCCATATGTTGCAGAAAAGCTTATTTTTGAAGCAAAAAGTCAATACAATAAGCTTGATAAAGATCAAATCTTTCAGGAGCAAAGCGCCCTAATAAAGAAGATCAACAAGGAGCTAACACCAGATGTGTTCTCACAATTTGTTCCAAATTACAAAAGTATTGCTACCATACATCAAATTTTCAATGACACGCTTTCTCCAAAGAAAAAAGTGCTGTTGGAAACTGTGATTCTTGAAGCTCTTACATCCACTGAAAATTTGACTGAAAGTAAAGATAATAAAGTTGATAACCTAGTGGTCAAAAAGTTTGTTGAGCGCTATAATAAACAATACGCATCGTCAGATCTCCACGAAGAGCAAAAAAAATTGCTCCAGAAGTATGTTATGTCTTTTTCGGATAACGGCTTAGATTTGAACATATACTTAAATGAAGAGATAGGTAGACTAAAAAGCGTCCTTCGTGAGAGCAACAACGTAAAAGAAATAACAGAAGATGCAGAAATGCTTGAAAAAAGCCAAACAATACTCAATATTCTTGAATCATTCAAAAATGAACCAGTATCAACGGGAATGGTGAAGAGAATTTTGAGAGTACAAAATTTAGCTAGAGAGATACAAGACTAATGGCAATAACACTAAAGATAGGCAAAGCACAACAAGAAGAAATGCCGCAAGAGGAAGTAAAGCAAGAACCTCAAGCAACTGTTTCTATGAATATAAGAAAGACTTTGGATGGTAATTATATGATTTTTGACCACCCGGAGATTGATATTGCCATCTTACCTGAAACTAATAAGGTTGTGACTTTTGCAAAAGAAAAGCACAGCAAGCATGTTTATGAGGCACAAGATAGATTATTTTCTTTCTTGAGAAATAAAGGGGTAATACAGTTGGGTTCCGTGCAAGGCGGAAACGTATATAATTCGTTGGAGGCTGTAATTCGTGAATCTAAAGTTGAAGGCGTCGATTCCACACAGAGCGTTTTATATAACATTTCTAAATTTTTAGAGGAAGAAAAGCCATATTATGAATATGTCAAAGCATATCATGATCAGTTTGAAGAGGAATTGATCGACCCTGATGCAGAACACTCCACTGAGCTTGGAGAGGTCCCACAAGAGGAGACAAAAGGCTCAATCTTTCCCGGCATGGCTCCATACGGGCTATATTACGAATACAGATAAAAGAGAGGTATTTTGGAACTTTTATATTTTATTCTCACTTCATATGGGTTAACTCAAATCCTAGTTTACGGTAGTATACTTGAAAAACAAAGAGAATACATTCTAGAAAAGTCTGAGTGGTTTGGTAAGCTTGTGCATTGCCCCATGTGTACAGGCTTCTGGGTTGGAGCCTTTTTGTTTGGGATAAACGGTTTTACAGAACTATTTACATTTGATTATAATATCGCCAATTTATTGATTCTAGGTTGGCTAGCTTCTGGAACATCGTACATCATTAGCATGGTTTTTGATGATTCTGGTATAAAAATCAATGGAGGGTAACATGAAGCGTTGGAAATTACAACCAGTTAGAAGATGTTGTAAAGGGTCCTAGCTCATGCGGGTTGCGCCCGTATAAGGAAAAAGATATGTCAAAAAAACTTTTGAGAGAATATTATGAACTTTGTGAAGGGGGCGTCTGCCAAGACCTTCTTACTGAGGCTGAAAAGAAATTTGTAGCCAATGGTGGAATGATTCTTACTGGCAAGCTGCAAGAAGCAGAGTGTCAAAACGGCAATGGTAGGATATACCCAGAGAGTGTCCTGCGCCGTGAAATGAAGAATTATGATAAGCTTGTTAGAGAAAGAAGAGCGTTGGGCGAACTTGACCACCCAGACGATTCTGTTATTAATCTCAAAAACGCCTCTCATCTTGTGACGGATGTCTGGTGGGATGGGAATTCTGTAATGGGAAAAGTGAAAGTGTTAGATACACCATCTGGTCAAGTTCTTCGTTCTTTGGTAGACAGTGGGGTTTCCTTGGGCATTTCCTCTAGAGGTCTTGGATCTGTATCTGAGGGTGCGAATGGTGCCGTGACGGTTCAAGAAGATTTTCAACTTATTTGCTTTGATTTTGTTTCTGAACCTTCTACCCCCGGCGCGTATATGTCGCTACAAGAGGGAGTTGAAAAACAAATATTTACAAAAGCAGATAGGATTAATCGCGCTTTGAATTATGTCTTGGAGGACTAAATGAGAAAATCGGATCTCAAAAAATTGATAAAGCCCATTGTAAGAGAGTGCATACAAGAATCTCTTTTAGAAGACGGCGTTTTGTCAAAGATTATATCAGAGGTGGCTATAGGCTTATCGCCTACTGAGACAATTGTTGAGCAGCCTAAGAAGAAAATAGCTGCACCTGCTGTAAACAGAAGAGAGTCCGAAGCTTTAGCCAATCTAAAAGAACAAAGGCAAAAAATGCTGGATGCAATAGGAAGAGACTCTATGAATGGTGTCAATGTTTTTGAAGGCACCGACCCTATCGCCAGCGCCGGCGACCCCGGCTCAACAAATAGCCCACAAGGGGCGCTTAGTGGAGTAGACCCGAGAGACCCCGGAGTTGACATAACCGACTTGGCAGGAATGTTTGGAGATACTTGGAAGGTGATAAAGAATGGCTAAAACAGTTAATATAGAGGTTACTTTGAGACCGGGAGAACATCCCGAAAGAATGATCAAGAGATTTATCAGAAAAGTGAAAAAATCTGGAATAATGGAAGAGTGCAGAAAGCGCAAATTTCATGAAAAAAAGTCCGATAAAAACAGAAGAATCAGACAGGCGCACAGAAGAGCGCAAGAGAGAGAAGTAGCCAACAAGAAGGCAAAAGAATTACAATTAGAGAGGGGAAGATAAATGGGTAATTATTATCAATATTCAAAAGGCTTGGGAAATGTTGGGTCATATCAGATCTCTGGTATACCATATGCAACAGCCTCTTTTACAGTTGCGGCTGCCGGGAGTACCCCCACAGAAGTAGCTTTTCCTTTTGTTACTAAATTCGTAACAATTTCAAACACCAACACAGGTGCTAATGTGCCGCTAAGATTTGGTTTTAGTTCTTTAGGAGTCACAGGCTCGGTAGTGGGGGGTAACAATTATTACTTTACACTGGACAACGGCGACTCTTATACTGGGGAGTTCAGGATTACAAATCTTTATCTCTTGAGCGACACCGCAAACACAGAAACATCAGCCTCTATTGTGGCTGGTCTTACAGGCATCCAACCAAAAGAACTGAGAGCTAACTGGACCGGTTCCATAGGGGTGGGCTAGTGAATGAACAGGAATGGCTTAGGATCTAAAAGAGCAAAATCTATCTCCTCCACTCAGGCTGGAAAACGCCGTGTTGCTGATGTAGGTCCAGACAGAATCATTCGTCATTTCGGTGCCAGCGATATTAAAGGTTGGTATGATGCAACTCAGCCAGAACTCTCCGGCATTGCAAACGACGCTGATGTCACATCGTGGTTTGACAAAGGACCGGACCAAACAAAACTTTATCAAGCAACTGCCGATGCAAAGCCACACTATATCCACAACGGTCTAAACGGTCGCCCCACTTTGCGCGGGGACGGCTCTGATGATGTGTATAGAACAACAAATTCAAGCAATGCAGCAGCAAACATAGATTGGACAAACACAACCAGTGTGTTTTTATTATTCAAAGCAACAGCAAACACAACAAATCAAGGTCCCTTTGGCGGGGATCAGGATGGCAGTGATCCAAATCCAAAATGCAGGTTTGGTGTTGCAGCCTACAACTCTGCAAACCCAGATCAAATTAGAGTTGAAGTTTTTGGAACAGTTTCAGCCAACTTTAACACCGACAACTATTACAATACAACAGGCAGTGCTGCTAACGACCCACCAGATATGCCAGCAGCAGCAGGGCAATTTATGCTATCATATTATGAGTGGCAGATAAACGCGGGACAAACCGGTGCCGCTGATGCCTTTACCATGAAAGCTTTTAATAAAAACGCAACTAGTGAGATTACAAGAACTAGTAGGGCAGGCTTCAATGAGAGTCAAGTAGACGCCACAGCAGCAAACACAATGGCTGCTGAAGGCTTCAAGGCTGACCAAATGAGAGTGTTCCAAAACATCCACAATGGATTTCTTCAGGGCGACATTGGTTTCATCATGTTTTCCAACAGGCACTACTCGCTAAAAGAGAGACAGATGATCCTAAAAGCCATCCAACAAATATACGGATACGCCGATATAAACTAAAAAGGCTTTTTCGCTTTTTGTCCACTAATTATAAACGATGTAATATATCTACAAGCACTTAAATACAGGAGCAAAAAAAATGTCTAATATGTTAGAACAGGCAATTGTTGATGCGGAAGCACTCAAAGAAGCTGCACTACAAAATGCGGAGCAAGCCGTTATTGAAAAATACCAATCGGAAATTAAAAACGCTGTTGAAGCACTTCTGGAGCAGGACGAGGAAGACCCCTTTGAAGACCCACTTGATGACGAGGATGGGCTAGAATCAGACGAGGACCTTGCACAACAAATGCCACTTGCTTCTACTGAGGGAGACAAGCTTTGCCCATGTCCAGACGATGAGGAAGAGGTTGAAATTGATTTTGATCAATTAGCACAGCAAATGCAAGCATCAGATATCGAGGCGGGGGGGGACATTCCTGCCATAGATTCTCCACTAGCTTTAGAAGAGGCTAAAGAGGGGGAAGAAGTTGAAGAGGACATTCAGATTACCGAAGAAGAGCTTGTGGACATTTTAGAAGAACTCGCGCTTGATATGGAGCCGACAAAGGCTGGCTGGTTACAGAGACCAGACTCAAGCGTTGAGCATGAAATCGACATTCTTCAAACTAAAGTTGAAGAACCTCTTGATGTAAAAGAATTAGAAGAAGAGGAAAAAGAAGACGAAGATCTTAGCGAGGCTCTAGTGGCACTAGAGAGCGCTGAGAGCGAAATTTATCGACTTGAAGAAAAAGCCGATAAATATAAAGAAATGCTTTTGCAAATGAAGAACACCTTGACGGAGGTAAATCTTCAAAATGCAAAACTACTCTATACAAATCAGGTTTTGGTTGACGACTCCCTAAATGAGCGACAAAAGAATAAAATTGTCGAGGCAATCATGAAGTCTGGTTCTGTAGAAGAGACAAAGACAATTTTCGAGGCACTTCAAAGCACGGTGGGTGCACAACCAAACAAAAAGGTTGCGCCAAAATCACTTAGCGAGGCAGTTGAGAGAAGGTCTACAACATTACCTAGAAGGGTAGAAAAGGAATC
>MDSZ01018557.1_pt1 | contig 10977 bp, 9 predicted proteins | sample 811201 | NCBI WGS metagenome assembly MDSZ01 (sample SAMN05326647, study PRJNA326480) | marine metagenome | isolation source: seawater | place: Indian Ocean: North | collected 2010 | reverse complement strand
TAAAAATAATCTGCTATTAAATATTTCATTTGATATTGAAAAATTTTTTTCTTTAAAGACAAATAAAATTAATAATTCAAAAAAACTTTTTATAACTGGATATGCTAGATCCGGTACTACTATATTGTTAAATAGTCTCTTTAAAATTGGAGTATTTAAGTCCCTGACTTACAAAGATATGCCATTAGTTCTGTCACCAAAATTAAATAGATTGTTTAGTTTTTTTAAAATTAATAACAAAAAAATCGAAAGAGCTCATGGAGATCGGATTGAAATTGATATTGAAAGTCCCGAGGCTTTTGAGGAAATTTTTTGGAAAAATAGGTTTAAAAATCAATATATTAAAGCTAATCATTTAGAGGAAAATAATGTATCTGATAGTCTTTTAGATGAATTCTCTCAATTCATAAATCTTATTAATCCTGAAAATAAAATTTATTTATCAAAAAACAATAATAATATATTGAGAATAAAAAAAATAAAAAATCTTACTAACAGTTTATTTTTAATATTATACAGAAAACCAAATTATCAAGCCCGATCTTTGCATATTCAACATGAAAATTTTTGCAATTTACAAAAAAAAGACAAATTTGTTTTAGAGTATATGAATTCTATTGGTCATTATGAGTTTGGAAAAAATCATAAGGTTTTTTTTAATAACAATATTCTTAATGATAATCTAGCTGATGTTAATTATTGGCTATATCAATGGATAAAAGTCTATAGGTATTTGCTTGATTTAAAAAAAAAAGATAAAGATTTAAACAACGTTTCTTTTCTATCATATGAGAAGCTTACTAAAAATACAGTTTCTTTTAATAGAGGTTTAAGTAATTTTTTAAAAATGGAAATCTTTATAGATAAAATTGATAACAAAAATGATCAAAATAAGATCAAAAATTTATCATTCAATAAAGATTTACTTGATGAAGCAAATGTAATTTATGATGAATTGGAAAAGTATTCTTTTTTTTAATGATTATATATATTGCAAATTTTAATCTTCCAAATACGTCTGCATATTCTCATCATGTAATGAAAATGTGTGATGCATTAAAAGATTATACTAGTCAATTATCATTACTCATTCCATTCAAAGAAAAAAACTATAAATTCAAAACTATTAAAAAAGATTATATTTTAAAAAATAATTTTCAAATTAATAGTTTTTTAAATATAAAAATGACAAGTTCTTTTTCAAAATTTATTTTTTTTTTAAGTACAATTTTTTTTATATTAAAAAATAAGAATAAATTTTCATTAATTATCACAAGAGTTCCTTCTATAAGTTTAATTTTATCTATGTTCAAAATTAAAAATATTCTAGAAATACACCAAGAGTATTATGGAATTTCAAGAATTTTTTTTAAGTTATATTTTTTTTTAAATTACAAGCCAAAAATAAAATTCATTCTAATAAATAAAAAATTAAAAAGAAAATTTTCTTTTATTAGAGATAAAAACTTTATTAAGCTTGATGATGCAGTTGATACAAATGATTTTAAAATAACGAATTTGAATATAAAAAAGAAAGACTGTGTTTACACTGGAAGTTTATCAAAAGGAAAAGGTTTTGAGATAATTTATGAAATTGCAAAAAAATTACCAAAAATCAACTTTCAAATTTATGGTGATAAAAGATTATTAGACAAAAATTTTTTAGAAAATACAAAACTAAAAAATTTGTTTATAAATGGTCATAAAAAATATAGATATATTCCGTCAATTTTATCTAAAGCTAAAATTTTACTTATGCCTTACCAAAAAAAAGTTTTTGGTAGATCAGAAAATATCGATTTAGCAAGTTATATGTCTCCGTTAAAATTATTTGATTATTTAGCTTCTGGTACTCCTATAATTGCCTCAAAATTAAATGTTTATAGTCATATATTAAAACATAACCAAAATTCAATTTTACTTGAGCCTAATAAGATTAACATTTGGGTAAAGACTATAAATGACTTGTATTATAATAATACTAAGTTAAAAAAAATATCAAAGTTAAATAAGGATATATCAAAAAAATATACTTGGAAGATTAGAGCAAAAAAAATAATTAGATTTTATAATGAATCATAGAAAAATTTTTATAACAGGAGTTGCTGGTTTTATTGGCTTTCATTTAAGTAATTTTTTTTTAAAAAAAGGATTTTTAGTTTTTGGTATTGATAATTTAAATAATTATTATTCAGTTGAATTAAAGAGAAAACGTCTATCCATATTAAAAGAAAATAAGAAATTTTTTTTTAAAAAGGTTGAACTTGAAAATAAAAAAATTTTAAGAGATACAATAAAAAAATTTAAACCTTATTTAATAATAAATTTAGCTGCTCAACCAGGTGTAAGATATTCTTATATAAGACCTGATATATATTTAAGATACAATCTAAACGGTTTTCTAAACTTACTTGAGGTGATGTCAGAATTAAAATTAAATAAGTTGATTTATGCGTCATCAAGCTCGGTGTACGGAGATGCAATAACCTTTCCTACTAATGAAAAGAGTGAATTAAAACCTTTAAATTTGTATGGCGAAACGAAAGTTATAAATGAAAAAATTGCTCAAATTTACTCGAAATATTACAATGTTAATTCATTTGGACTGAGATTTTTTACTGCTTATGGAAGTCTGGGAAGACCAGACATGATGATTGCTAAGTCTATAAAAAAAATTAAAAAAAAAGAAATAATTAATCTTTATAATAATGGTAAACATACAAGAGATTTTACTCATGTTTCAGATATAGTAGAGATAATATTTATTTTATCAAAAAAAATTAATACCTTTAAAGGTCATGAATTATTTAATATTTGTTCAAATAATAAGATTAAACTTAATTATTTAATCAAATCATTAGAAAAGTTATTAAGATTAAAACCAATTACAAAGAATATAAAAAAACAAAAAGGCGATATGCTGGATACATTAGGTGACAATAAAAAGATAAAAAAGTTTAGTAAAAAGAAAAAATTTATTAATTTTGATTTTGGATTAAAGGAAACAATTGAAAATGATACAAAATGGGCAAAGTTTAAAAAATAAGATTTATTTACTTTTTAAATTTATTGGTTTTAGAAAAGTAATTTCTTTAACGATACTAATTATAATAGGTTCTTTTTTTGAGGTTATAGGAATTGGTCTAATAGGCCCATTTATTTCAATGTTATTAGACCAAAATGTTATTTTTTCGAATAATTATTTAAGCTATTTATATAATTTATCACCAGATATAGTTAAAAATAACTTTGTAACTTTCTTCGGTCTATCTTTAATATCCGTTTTTTTTATTGTAAATTCCTTTCTTGCTTTTTTATTTTATTCAATTGAAAAAGTTGCACGCGAGAGCACTGCGGATATTTCAATTAATCTTTTGAAAAATTATTTTAACCAAGATTATCCATTCTTCCTAAGAAACAATTCTAATACGTTGATCAAAAATATTGTGATTGAAACTCAACAGGTAGTTCATGGAATCGCATTACCTATTTTACAGACATTTGGAAGAAGTTTAATAATCTTATCAATTTTTATATTGTTAATATCTATAAATCCAAAACTTACATTTTTTATCTCAATATTTTTCTTTATTTTGTTTTTTATCATTTTTAGTTTTGTAAAAAACAAATTAAGAAAAATTGGTGTTGAGAGAAGTTATTTTGATAAAATTAAATTTATCATTTCTAACGAAACAATTAATTCAATAAAGGAAGCTAAAATATTAAAATTAGAAAATTTTTTTTTAAATAAGTTTATTTCCGTTTGTTACAAATATGCAAAAATACATGTAAAAGTTGTTATTTATACAATTTTTCCAAAATACTTTATAGAATTTATTGTTCTTACATTAATTGTTATAATTTTGATAATTTTTAATCAGAGCTCAATTTTTTTGGAAAATTTACCAACGCTATCAGTGTTTATATTTGCAGGTTATAGAATCTTGCCAGGGGCGCAATTAATATATTCATCTATCTCATCAATAAAAAAATCTGAAGAAAGTTTAAACATAATATTTAGAGATTTATTAATGAATTCTAAATTTAAAAATATTGAAAAAAAAAATTTTATTAAAGAAAATTTTAAAAAAAATATTGAATTTGATAAAATAAGTTTTTCTTATGAAAATAACAAAAAATTGATTATAAAAAATTTAAATTTGAAAATTAATAAAAATGAAAAGATAGCACTTGTTGGAAAAACCGGTTCAGGTAAGTCAACATTCATAGACTTAATTACAGGTTTATTAACTCCAACTTCAGGAAAAATTTTAATAGATGGAGTCGAATTATCTGCTGATAAAATTGATGCATGGCAAGAAAATATAAATTATTTACCCCAAAAGATGTTTTTTTTTGATAAAAGTTTAGAGGAAAATATTGCTATTGGACAGCAATCAGATCAGATTGATAAAGAAAAAATCAAGTTAGCGAACGGATTTGCAGAATTAAATTTAGACGAAATGAATATTTCAATTAAAACAAACATAGGAGAAAGTGGCGATAAGCTTTCAGGTGGTGAAAAACAAAGAGTTGGAATAGCAAGATTATTTTATAACATGAAAAATTTGCTTATCTTTGATGAGTCGATGAATGCAATTGATATAAAAACAGAGTCAAAAATTTTTGACAAACTTATTAATTTAAAAAAAACAATTTTATTTGTTACTCATAATTTAAACCACTTAAAAAAATTTGATAAAATTATATTTTTTTCTAATAAAGAGATATCGATTGGTACTTATGAAGAATTAATTAATAAAAATAAAGATTTCGATATATTGACAAAAATAGAAAATGATGACCAATGATCTTTTTTGAAAATATTAAAAGATTTAAAAATATTTATAAAAATTTTTTTTTCAAAAATATTAAAATTGAAAATAGGATTAATTTTGGGTCTCATCAAGCTAATCTCTTTTTTTTAGAAAAGTTAAAAAGATCTTATTATTATTTTGAATATGGTTCAGGCTCATCTACATTAATAGCAAATAAATATAAGAAGAAGTTTTTATCGATTGAATTAGATAAATTATATTATGATCTTATAAAAAAAAAAATTAATAAAAAAGGAAAAATTAAATTTATTAATATTGGTCCAGTTGGAGAATACTCTTACCCATTGTTTAAATTTAAAGATAGAATTAAAGGATATGTTGAATGTATAGATGAAGAACTTAAAAAAAAAGTTTATCCAGATTTTATTTTAGTAGATGGACGATTTAGGGTTGCTTGTTGTTTGAACCTTTTAAAATTTGAAAAAATTAACAAAGGTTTTTGTACAATTATTATTGATGATTATAAAAAAAGAAAAGAATACCATATTTTAAATAGTTTTTTTTATATTAAAAAAGTTGGTAGATTAGCCTTACTTAGACCAAAAAACATTTCAAAGAAAAAAATTAAAAAAATTTTAGATAAGAATTATTTTATTTCCAAATGAAAATAATAATAGTATCAAATTCTGCCTCTCCTTCTCAAAACGCTAGTAGTCTTCAAACAGCAAGAATGTGTGATCAATTAGTACAATTAAAAAATGATGTTACACTTATATTACCAAATACAGGATTTAAAAAAAATTTGTTTAATTTCTACGATTTAAAAAGTAAGTTTAAAATTATAAGATTGAAATATTTTAAAAAGTTTCCAATAGGAATAGATTTTTATCTTTTTGCAATTTTATCCGTAATTAAGATATTAAAACTTAAACCTGATTTAGTTATAACTAGAAATTTTTTTATATCTCTTATTTTATCGATTATTAAACAAAAACATGTTGTAGAGGTTCATGATACAATGGAAATTGAGGGAAGATTTGTAAGGTTTCTTCAAAAGAAGATTAATTTTTTAAATTTTTTAAGCTTGTCAAAGATAATATGTACAACAGATTCATTAAAAAAATTTTATATAAAAGAATATAGAGTAGATAGAAAAAAATTAAAAGTTTTGCATAATGCATCACCAATTATCTTTAAAAAAAAACTTAAAATTAAAAAAAAGAAAAAATTAAATATAGGTTTTTTTGGTTCAATTTATAAATCTAGAGGCTTAGATTTATTTCTCAAACTTTCAAAAAAAGACAAAAATAACAACTATTTTCTTTATGGCGGCAACAAAGAGGATGTTCAAAGACTTGAATTAAATTGCAACAATAAAAATTTAAAAATAAATAGTTATGTCTCTCAAAAAAAATTTATTATGGCTTTAAAAAAAGTTGATATTTGTCTTTTACCATATACAAAAAAAATAACAGTGGCTGGAAATGTTGGCGATATTTCAAAATATACCTCACCACTTAAAATTTTTGATTTTATGAAAATGGGTAAAATAATTATTGCTTCAGAATTAAGTGTTTTAAAAGAAGTTCTTAATAAAAAAAACTCAATTTTAATTAAAGATTTTATGAATCCATCAAAATGGCTTAAAGAGATTACAAAAATAAAAAAAGATAAAAAAAAACAACTTTTAATTATAAAAAATGCGTATTATTTTTCTAATAAAGAGGATGCAAAATGGAGAGCTTTAAACATAATTAAATTTTAATTAAGATTTATGAAAATTTTAATATCTTCAAACTTCAAGAAACATTTTAATACTCATGTTGATTTTGTTGATTATTATTTACTGAATTATTTTGAAAAAAAAAAAATCAATACTGTTATTGTTCCAAATAAAATTAATATAACAAAAAAAATTCTTTTTAAACTTAAAGATATAAACCTAATATTGTTACCTGGTGGAAACGACGTTTTGAAAAAAAATATTTATAATAAAAATAGATTAAAAGTTGAACGTGAAATTATTAAATTTGGTATAAAAAACAAAATTCCTATTATTGGTATTTGTAGAGGCATGCAAGTTTTAAATCATTTTTTTAAAGGTAGGTTAGCATTGGTTAAAGGACATATGAACACAAAACATAAAGTTTTTTTTCAAAAAAGTTTTTTTAATAGTAAAATTTTGATTGTAAATAGTTTTCATAATTGGGGCATACCGAAAAAATATATTTCAAAATCATTTGAAGCAGTAGCTGTTGATCAAAAAAAAAATATTGAAATGTTTATTCATAAAAAGTACAAGATTTTAGGTGTCATGTGGCATCCAGAACGAGAGAAAAGTACAAAAAACTTTGAAAAAATCTTAAATTATTTTAGGTGAAAAAAAAAATATATTATTGGTCTCCCTGCCTAAATCCTGTAGGCACTATTACTTCAACCATAAATTCAGCAAGTTCTATAAATCGTTATAGCAAAACACATGAAGCATATATTATTAATTCTTGTGGTGAGTGGGATAATTATTTGAGATATCTTGAAAGTAATTCAGTAAAAACAATCAATCTAACATTTAGCTATTATAATTTTTTGCCAAAAAAAGGTTTTTTGGGAAGTAGACTTTCATATTTGATTATTTATCTTATTTCATTTGTGCCTTTACTAATTTTATTAAAAAAAGAAAAGCCACAAATTTTAATAATTCATCTAATTACGTCACTTCCATTAACATTGCTCAAATTATTTAATTTTGAGACACAATTTATATTAAGAATATCAGGTTTTCCTAAATTGAATTTTTTAAGAAAATTATTTTGGTTAAAATTATCAAAAAAAATTAAGATGGTAACATGCCCCACAATTGACCTTAAAACTAAACTTATTGATAATAAAATTTTTGATGAAGATAAATTAAGTTTTTTACCTGATGCTATAATAAGTTCTGATAAGGTTTTGTTATCAAGAAAAAAAGAAAAAAATGTGATTTTTGATGAAAACAAAAAAATAATTTTAGGAGTTGGTAGATTAACTAAACAAAAAAATTTTTCCTATCTTATAGATGAATTTAAAAAATTTACAAAAATAAATGATAATTATATTCTTTACTTAATAGGGGATGGAGAAGAAAAAAGCAAACTGCAAAATAAGATTAAAGAAAATAAATTAGAAGATAAAGTCTTTTTACTTGGTTATAAAAAAAATGTATTTTTTTACATGAAAAAAAGTGACATATTTGTACAAAGTTCTTTGTGGGAAGAAGTTGGTTTCGCAATGGTTGAAGCGGCAATTAATAATAGTTATTTGATATGTAGTAATTGTCCAAATGGTCCTTCTGAGTTTTTATATCATGGACAAAATGGGATTTTATTTGAAACCAACATTAAAGATAAACTTTTTAAAAGTTTTTTAAAATTTGAAAAACTAAACAAACAAAAATTATTTTCTGATAAAGTTAAATTAAAAAAAAAAGCTCTTCAATATACAAAATTTAGGCATTTTTTAAAGATCGATAAAATTTTATAGAAATTATCATTTTATATTATTCAACAATTTAAAATATTTTTCTAAATTTTTTTGATAGTCAAATCTCTTAATTTCTTTTATTGACCTATTAAGCATTTTTTTAGAATAAATTTTATTTTTATAATAAAATATTATTTTTTCAGCAAGCTGTTTATAATTTCCTACATTAAATAACATACCACCTTTTCCATTAAGAAGAATTTCTCTCGGTCCAGTTGGACAATCGCTAGAAATTATAAATTTTTTTAATACTAAAGACTCTAATAAAACATTTGGTAAACCTTCAAATTTTGAAGTTAAAATAAAAATATCAGCTTGTTTAATTAAAGGGTAAGGATTTTCAACAAAGTTGATAATCTTAACTTTTTTACTTAAATCATTATCTTTTATATATAAATCAAGTTTTTCTTTTAAAAACCCATTTCCGATTATTACCGCACTAAATTTAATTTTATCTTTGATTTCATTCAAACTTTTAAGAAAAGTAATTTGATCTTTTTGTTCTGTTAGTCTTCCAATATTTAAAATTTTTAATTCTTTTTTAGTATTAAAAATATTAACTGATTTTTTTTTTGATTTTTTTATAATCTCTTTAATATTAAGAGGATTGTAAATACATTCAGAATTTAAACCTAACTCATTTTTTAAGTTTTTTTTAAACTGAAAACTATTAACAATAATTTTATCTGAAAATTTGAAAAAAATTTTAAATATTAGCCTCTTTATGATATTTTTTGACCATCCCGAAGGTGCTGAATTTGATCTTGAGACATTTTTTACAAAAAAAACTTTACAAATAATCAAACAATAGATATTTGCTTGAAATGATAAGACAATTGAGTTTCTGTTTCTAGTCAATTCCTTTATTAGCAGAATAATAGCAATTAAATATTTGATTTTTCTATTTAGTTGGTCCCAGAATTTCATGCTAGGGCTAATAAAATTAATTTTTTTGTTAAATTTTGAGCGAAATCTTTTTGAAACAGTGATTAAAGATACATTATTAAATTTCTTAGATAGATAATTGCCAATTATAAATAAATTTTTTTCTACCCCACCACCTTCTATTGATGGCATAAATATAATAATTCTTCTATTTTTCATTAATTAATTTTATTTTATAAGATTTAGGTTAAATTATTATTATAATTATTGATTCATTAACATAAAGAAGAATGTACACAGCAAGCATAATTATTCCATATTTTAGAAAAAAAACATTCTTTAAAGAGACTATTAGCTCTATATTAAATCAAACATTTAAAAGCTTTGAGGTAATAATTGTTTATGATGATGAGGATAAAAGTGAATTGGACTATGTAAGAAATATTATAAAAATAGACAAAAGAATAAAACTTCATATAAATAAAAAAAATTTAGGTGCCGGTGGATCTAGAAATATTGGAATCAAATTAGCTAAAGGAAAATATATTTGTTTTGTTGATGCTGATGATATGTGGATGAAAAAAAAGTTGAAGCTTCAGATAGATTTTATGAAAAAGAATAAAATAGATTGTTCCCATACTTCATATATGATTATAGACTCAACTGGTAAAATTAAGGCAACAAGATACGCTAAAAATTATGACAATTTTTTTGAACTTCAAAAATCATGTAATATTGGTTTATCTACGGTTATAATAAAGAAAAAAATATTAACTAATAAATTAAAATTTCCAAAAATTAAAACAAAAGAGGATTTTGTTCTTTGGTTGATGATAGTGAAAAGTGGTACACCAATTTTTGCATTAAATAAAAAATTAGTAAAATGGAGAAAATTAGATAATTCATTATCTTCATCCTCTATACAAAAAATTAAAGATGGTTATAAAGTTTATAATTATTATTTAAAATATAATTTTTTAAAGTCAATTTACTTTCTTTTAGTTTTAAGTATTAATTTTTTTAAAAAATCGTTATTTAAAAAATGATAGAACTTTTATTTTATCTTACGGCAGTTTTTTTTGTAAATTATATAATTTTCAAAAAAAAATTATTTTTAAGCAATACAGGTTTTATTCATCAATCATATGTAAATAAACCCGTGCCTTTAACAGGAGGTATTTTTATATTATTACCTGCTATTTATTTGTTTTCATCAGATTATCTATTTTTTATTTTTGCTTACTTTCTATTATTCTTGATAGGTTTTTTTTCAGATATAAAAATTTTTGAGTCTGCAAAAAAAAGATTTTTTATACAATTCTTGGTAATTTTAATTTTTGCTTATTTAAGCGAGCTTGAAGTAACACCAACAAAAATTGATTTTTTTGATGAAGTAATTCAGGGTACTTTTTTAAGTTATTTATTTACTGCTTTTTGTTTGATGATTTTGATTAATGGGTCAAATTTTATTGATGGTTTAAATGGTCTTCTCGTAGGCTATTTTTTATTAATAGCGCTTGTACTTTTTAAATTGGATCTTATTTCTCTTATGAATTTTCATGATGGAAGATTTATTCAGTTTCTATTTATTATTCTTTTTGTATTAATACTTAACTTAGGTAATAGATTATTCATGGGAGATAGTGGAGCTTACTCTTTAAGTTTTCTTTCTGGATTTTTATTAATCAAAATTTATAATTTGAACGAGAATATATCTCCATATTTTATCATATTATTACTTTGGTATCCATGTTTTGAAAATTTATTTTCAATTATTAGAAAAACTATATTTAGG
>MDSZ01116227.1_pt1 | contig 10978 bp, 11 predicted proteins | sample 811201 | NCBI WGS metagenome assembly MDSZ01 (sample SAMN05326647, study PRJNA326480) | marine metagenome | isolation source: seawater | place: Indian Ocean: North | collected 2010 | reverse complement strand
CTTCTGCGGCTGCAAGTGCTGCAACAGAGCGTGGGTGACAGTAACGTCTTGCTCACAATAATCCTGCATTTCCTGCGACCACTCAGACCAATCGGTGTCATCATTGCTGAAATCACCTTTCAGTACGCCTAGCCTCATGCCCCAAGCCTTAAGCGAGTGCGAACCGTGTAGGCGCTTTGGAAACGCCTTACCAGTCCAGCACTGTTCAAAATCTTCTTGCTTAAGGTTGCCCCGGATCAGCCTCGACAAAACCAATGTGTCAGTCACAATGATCCCATCGGTGCTAAAATCCGGGTACAGCTTTTGGATGGCAGGAATGTCAAAGGTAATGCCGTTATGGGCAATTATCTCTGACGCTTGTTGCAACAAGGCAATCCCCTGTTCAATGCCTTCAGGCCCGAAGACCCTTCGTTGCCCAGTATCAAAATCCATTGTTGCTATGCAGTGTATTTTTGTGAGTTCGTCCAGAAAGCCGTTACTTTCTAAATCGAACAGCAGTCTCAACGATTGTCGCCGCTGCCTCTAAGGTGACCACGTTCTTTGCGGTCAGCTAGCTTTTGTAGGTTCATCTCAGCAATTTCGCCAAGCGTGTAGTCAATGTCATCGGCAATCATGGCAACGTAAAACATCACGTCACCTAATTCGTAGGCAATTGCCATGCGCTTTTCTGCGTCTATCGCATTGGTGTCGAAACTCTCATCGAGTGGCATTTCGTCATCTCTGACCAGCTTTTTGATTTTTTCGACAACCTCGCCAGCCTCACCAGCTAGACCCAGAGCCGGGTAGATCAACATTCCGGGGTAGAAAGCAAACTCATTCGCACATTGCTCTTGGTACTTATCAAAAGCATCCATGTACTCATCGCCCTCTATCACATCCCATTCTTGTTCAGGTAACAAATCTTGCATTACTTGTTCGCTCCTCTTCTACCTAATGCTCTAATGCGGAAAAACCCGTCATGCTCTGGGTGGTCACGCATGAACAACCGGGCGTAGTACGGGTAGTAGTTGTTGTTGATTTTGAAAGGGTCACCAGTCGTCTCAACTGTTGTGTACCAGCGTATTCTGTTGAAAATGCTGGTCATCCCGTATTGCTTACGACCTGTTGCAATCACCTCGAAAGTGAAACGCTTTAACATTTCGTAAATGTGTGGGTTTGCTGCATGGAACTTATTGAACTTAGCTTCCCAATCGGTTCTATGGTTGTCGTTGGCTGCTGTTGCCTCAAACTCCTCAAACGGGAGTGTCATTTGTGTCTGCATTATCTGCATCTCCTTCTTCTATTGCGGTGAATTGTGCTAATTCGGCTTCAACAAGCCGACCTGTGTTTCTGTCGTAAAACAGTGTTCCTGCGTCTCCGATGGAGCCACAAAAGCGGTTCTTCAAAACCCGGATTAGTCGGTAGTCGCTGTCCGGGTCGTCAGGGTCTTTCTGGAGGCCGATGGCTGCATCACTTAGCTGTGCTAGCGAATGGCTTGACCTGAGTTGGCTTAGACTTACAGCTGCACCATCCTCGTGACCTCGCCCAGACGGGCGTGTCAGATGGCTGACCATAATCATGCCTATGTTGAGTTCCTGAATCAGCGTCCGGAATTGCGTGACGCATTTGTCCAGTTCCCGGCGTTCATCAATCATGTTGGCTGTAAGCATCGTGACGTGGTCTAGGATTATGTAATCACAATCCAAAGCACGAGCCATGTACTGGATGCGCTGACAAATCGTTTCAACGCTTGAAACACCAAAGCTGTCGTACAGGACACAAGTCCGGTTATTGAACAGGTCGTCAAACCCATCAACTACCTCTTGGTCTGTCGCTTGGCTCCGGTCTATCAGTAGGTTCTTATTTAAGTGGATGCCAACCAAGCCCAGCAATGTGCGCTTTGGTGCTTCCTCAAGGCTAATCAATCCGACCTTCTGGCCTGATTGCATCAAGTGGTAAGCCACCTCTTTAACAAACGTGGTTTTGCCACAGCCTGACCCGGCAGCAAGGCAAATCAATTCCCTTTTGCGGATACCCATCAGGCGTTCATCGAGCATTGAGTAAGGCCAGCTAATTGAACTGGCAGTCTCATCAATGCTTATGACATTACGAAAGTCTAATGCAGACCGTATTCCATCGGGCCTGTATTCACGAGCCTGAAAGATGGCTTGTATGACTTCGGCCCCCTTGCCCTGCATCAGACATTCATTTGCGTCTTTTGCTGGCAAATAGGCTATGTGCGCCATGCCCGGAGGCAGTAGTTCAGCACAAGCAGCAGCTGCGTTCTGACCCGCCTCATCCATGTCAAACATTAGTATGATTTGCTCGAAGCCCATTAGGTAATCCCAATTAGCTTTCAATGTTTTAACAGCTGAAGGTGCGCCGTGACTTAAACTTACTGTGGGCCACTTATGGTTCTGTATCTGGCTGACTGACATTGCATCAATCTCGCCCTCACAAACCACCAGCTTTTTGCCCTTGTGCCACAGATGGCTTCCAAACAGTTTCATCTGCTTTGCATCACCAACAATACTAAATTGCTTCGTTGGCGTTCTTACTTTCTGTGCTATGGGCTTGCCGCCCTTGTCCCTGTAAACAGCCAGCTGGACAGGTTGCCCATGCTGCTTGCCTGTGAGGTAACCCCACTTCTTACAGGTGGCTTCAGTCAATCCTCTGGCTGTAATCGCTTTTGGGATGCCCTGTAATAAGCCTTTTTGTTGCGTGTTTTTCTTGTTCTGTATTGCCCTCTCCTCTCTGCCATGTTCCGGGCTACCGGATTGATAGGTTTGACAGGAGAAACAGTAGCTATTAGTCGTGCCGTCATCGCTTTGGTAAACTCCATTTGCATCACTGCTGCCACATTCATCACAGGATGTGTGGTGCAGAAATCTGCCCTTGTTGTCAGGTTTCAGCTGCATCTGTTTCTCCTTGATTGTGTATCTAGGCTAGGCTGTAGCGGGTGTAGCGCTGACCTATGTGGTCTTGCTTCCACTCACTGACTATGTCGTGCCCACGCTGCCTTAAATCGGCTATGCGGCGCGGCAGCGACCTGACCCTGTAAAGGTCAACAGCTTCAACAAATGTGATTGAACCTACGTTTTTCAGGTGGTCTAAGATTTTGTCATTCTGGCTCATTATCGTTATCTCCTTGCAGCCATTCAGGGGGTATTGTCCGGTGTGCAAACAAAAAGCCGTGCTTGATGCACCAGTCTGCGTAGGTCGTTGGCGACCCTTTGTAGATTTTGGCGTTTTGATTGCTGAACACGAAACGGACATCGAGGTCGGGGTGCTGCTCTTTAAGAAGCAAATGCTTTTGCCTCGTTTGAACATCAAAAATTCCCTTGCCCTCTAAAAACCAAAAGCCGCCCGGTTTGGGCAGCTTGAAATCAGGTAGGTAGGTGGATTGCCTCTCAGGCCAAGTGTACGAAACCTTGTCGTCCTTCGGTTCGTACACTACTGGTAGACCAGCTTCTTCAATTTGGCGTGAGAGCGTTTCTTCCAATCCTGACCTGTAGCCATTAAGTATGGCGTGTCGTTTGCGCTTAGAAATTGTAAGCGGCTCCTGCTGTCTCATCAGCATTGTCATTTGCAGCAGCTTGGACGAAACCACCCTCTTCCGGGGCGAAACTGTTTGCTGCGCTATTGCCTTTTGCCAGTTCGATCAACTGAACATCACTCAACTGTAACGACACGCCAATGTTGCCACCAGCGTTGTAGCAGTAGATTGTTCCAGCGCATTTAATGACGCTACCACCATAGATTGGTGGAACTTGGTCTTCTGGTATTACAGCGCCGCTGCTGTCTACTACAGTGGGCTTGAACTTGGACTTGGTCGAAAACTCAACCTCGTTAGTATCGTCCAGCTTTGTGAATGGCATCCGGGCTGATTTTGCCTTTGCTCCAAATTCATCATTCGCTGCATCAGTGACCATCTTTATCAAAGGTGCAGCATCTTCAGCTGACAGCTTTAACTTGGTCTTGTAGATGCCTTCCGCATTGTATTCAAAGTCTGCGCGGGTAATGTATGGGTAAACCGCTGTTCCTTTTGCGGTACTAAAAGTAATCTTCTGTGCCATTAAGAATGTCTCCTTCTTGTAAGTTGGCGTTATGTGGATTGTTGGGCTGGTCTAAGTGGGCGACCGATATGCCCAGTTCGTCTGCTTTAACAAGCAAATCGAGTGGCAGGGGTTCTCCACGCTTCATGTGCATGATGGCTAACCCCAAAACCGCTTCTTTTTCATTCATGGGTACTCCTATGAAAAACGCACGAGCGTAAACAGCTGGCAAAGCGCCATGCGTCTATCTCGTGCGTTTAATGAAAGGTTTAGGTGTTAAAATGCACAGCGTGTTTCAACGCCTCGTGCATAAGCAGTGCCCCTGCTTTTGGTAGTATTTCAGCCAGTTTTAGCTGAAGAAGTAGTCGCTTTCAAAGACATCAAGTATGTCTAAGTCGCCTTGTTTTGGTACTTCGGGCCAGTCAACGCTAGAAGCGTCAGAATGTCTGGCTTTGCATTGGTTCAGGAAATCTTGGCAAAGATTGTAATCCTGATAGAGAGCCACAAATGCAACTTTTGTTGCTTCACGCAACCGGGCAGCTTCTCCTGCTGTAGTGGCAAAACTGTCATGTATCATCATGAAGTTTGTCACGCCCTGCGCTACACAATCCTCCACTGTCATCATTAGATGCAGACTATCTTGCTGGTGAATTACGTTAGGCGCTATGCCATTACAGGTTCGGTCAACATTCACAGTTTCTTTGTAACGCTTGTAGTAAGTCTTTGTGTTAGGGTTCCATTCACCTGTGCTTTTGTCCCGGCCCAACACCTTATGTTGGTGTGTATCATTGTCCCGGTAGTCTTGGATCATTGGAAAATGCAGTCGGTTCTTAAACCTAACGTGCTTACCTATGCCCTTGACCTTCTTCTTGGTGTCATCCTGCGTCTTTGGAATGTCTGCTGCCAAAATCGCAGCGCAATCCTGGAAAAACCTCATGCCTATAGCAGCTGCTGACACCTCCCGGCTGATGGCTGCGTAATGGATTTTTGCTAAGTAACGAGCAGCGTAGAACCCATCATCGTCACCAAATGGATGCACACTTATCTTTTTGTCAAAAACATCAGCTGTCAGCTTATTCATCCAGTCACTATCAAGCTGCTGTGCAAATCCGTATTCCTCTGAACTGTAACAAAAGGTCATTGCGTTGCGTTTGATGTGATTTCGGTTGTACTGACCCTTTTCGTAAAGTTCCAGCGCCACATTTGCTGTGTGGATGTCTTTTAATCTTGTCTGCTTTTCGTAGACTTTGGTCTTTGCGAAAGCCTTGTTGGCCTTTGCAATGTCTTTCGCCCGTTGTTCGTCTTGCTTGCGTTCATCGAGGTCAGGGTATTCTTGCCGACTTAGGTCATGTATTTCAGCCTCAAATTCGTCAATCTTCGCCTTTTCTTCGCGTGTGATTGGGTCTTCATCGTAAAGGGCAGATTTAATCTCACGATCTTTGCGTATTAACTCAATCGCCCGGTTTAGACACAACGTGTAAAAATCAGCTGGTACGTCAGATTTACGAAGGTTCACTTTTTCAGCGACATCTTTTGCCAGCAAAGCTGCTGCGTAATGCTGAACGCCACTTTGTGTTGCATCGGATGCACACGGCAAACCAGATTTGTATGGCTCACCAAATTCCTGTGCTTCTTTATATTGTGCCCAGTCACGACAGGCTGCGAGAAACTGAAAGGATGAACCACCTTTTACTTCGCCAGTGCTGCCACCCCACCATTCAAATGTTTTTTTGAAATCACGACCAGCAGCAATGATTTTATCCTCGTTGTCGTCAACCCATTTCTCTCGTGCAGCTAGCGTTTCCTTATCCTGTCCAGCCGTGTTTGCTATTTGACGCTTCAGGTACTTTTCACAGTCAGGCGTAACTTCCGTTTTATTAGCAAACATGAACAAGGCCCGTATCCAGTCGATGTTGTGATGCCCAAAGTCAGGGATGTGGTACACCCGGCCCCGATAATCGAGGTTATGTGGCAACCAAAATTTAAGAAACCGCTGGATTTTTGCAGACTGGTCTAGGATGCGAGTAAAACTCTCCCGTGCTTGCTTGGCGCTTAAGTTGTGTCGTGCTTTGTCCGATGCCTTTCGGGCCAGTATGATTTGTTCCTTTTTTGGCAGCTTCTTAAACTCACTGGGTTCTAGGCGTTCACCGGGCTTCGACTTAACGTGTTTCGTGTTCGGGTAACCAGCAATCTGCCGTCCTATTAAGTTATGACCAGACACCACATCCATGTGGGATTGAACCCATATGATGGCATCGTGAACGTATTTGTTTACTTGGTAGGCCGTTTCCTGAATGGCGTTTAGTGCGCCTAGTACACGATTTAATGAGTTGTCCCGCAAACCATCTTGAATAGCTTGCTTTTGCTCCTCGCCCATGTGCCTTACTAAAGGTGTCATTAAGAACATCTCGTTCCGTGCGTAAGGGGTCATGTTGTCTTTTGACCACTTGCGAGGTGGCATTATCATCGGCCCTAGAAAGGAACTGAATTGGTTGAGGGCGTTGTTTCTATCCTCTAACCCAAGTTTGCCTTTTTCCGTTAGTACGATGTAGTAACGTAGGTGGGTATCGCCTTCCCTTTTGTCCTTAACCTTATCGAAAACATCGGGCAGCGCTTTCAACACACACTCCATTAAAGGGTGACCATGTTTTGATTGGTATGTTCTGTCGTTTTGCCACTTATCAGATTGAAAGCCGTATTCATCAGCAAACTGTAAGATGCGTTCTGTTCGACCCGGCCCATCGTAACCTTCTAGTTTGGCTACCTTAACCTCTAAACGCTCCAGCTTCCTTCGGGCTTTGGCGTTGTAGTTCATTGTGGCCCCAAAAACCATTGTGCCAAGCGCCTTGCCTATGTTCTCTTCAGTGTTGCGCTTTGACCATTTTCGCTCTGTAGCATCGTACATGACCGATATGCCAGTATCAGCCATTTCCCAGCTATTCAGCTTTTCCCACTGCTCAAACCACTCTTTCTTGGTAACGCCTTTATGCTTGTCTCGTTCTATTTGCTTTAAGGCTTCTATTTCATCGTAAACGTACCGTAGCCACTCCTGCTTCAGTCGGTGCGCAGCTTCAGTAGCAGAAAGTTCCTTCTTGGCCTCTCGCTTCTCACGCTTCACAACACCAATCTCATGCAGCTGCTTTTCGTAATCCAGCACATCGTCATAGGTCACTGGCTCACCAGTTTTGACCCAGCTATTCTTAGTTTCGGTGTAGTCTCGAAAATCAGTCATTCGTGTGGAAATCTCCTTGCTGCTATAACTACATTATCTGTCCATGAATGAACAAGATGAACATTAAGGTAATAAAGGGGGAACAGTCGTCCCCACCCGTAACAACCCTCAGTGAACCACTGTCTCTTCGCCATGAAACTCAATCATCGCCAAGACTTGGTATGTCCCGTCATTAACAGGAATGATGTTATGCGAATCGAAGCCTATCGTTTCGGCAGCATCAGCCATCTGGTCGTAAGAACCACCATTCACGCCTAATGTCTGCCTAGCGAGTAGCTTCACAGCTTCTGCCATCGTCAACTCCCTCCAGTCTTCACCACAAATGGCTTCAAAGTGCTTGGAAAAAGTCTCGATGTGCTTTTCGTAGTCGTTTCCTGTGTTTTGCTTCTTCATGTGGCTATTCCCCTTTCTGGTTGTCGTTAACTGTGCCTTTGATTAAGTCTGCTAGGTTGGCCTTATGACCATGACGTACCCATGTTCCACCACAGCCATCAGCTGCCCGGAGTAACATTTGGGTTGCGTCCTGATTGTATTGGTCAATCTGGTTCAACGCTTGTTTGGTATTTGTCAAAATCATGTTTCGTATCTCCTATCCAGTTCCAAAGAAAACCAAAGGTGACCATCGATTTTGGTCGCCTCGTGCATAAGCAGTGCCCCTGCTTTTCGGCAGGAAAACTGGAGCCTCGTGCATAAGCAGTGCCCCTGCTTTTTGAGAGCAGTCGGGTACTAGTTTTGTCTTTCTGGATGCACACGGAGTGCATAGGAGCGACCATGATGTCGCTGGTGCTAAACGTACCATGTCTAAAGCATCGTGCGTTCTTTTGTTCTACATTTGTTCCTATAGCTACGTCAATGTGAAAAACGATAGGCTATAGGGGAAGTTTAGAAAAAAAGGGCCAATCCTAAGATTGACCCTTGTTGTCGAATTGTGTGTTTTAAGCCCGTTTTAGCGTCAAAAACGTGTAATTAAGGCTGTTTTAGCTACATTCTCGCACCAGCTTCGAGCAGAGCATCATCGTTAGCATGGACGTATTTTTCTGTCGTTTTGATGTCCTGGTGACCTAACGCTTCAGCAATAACAGCAATGTTCATCTTGAGTTCATTAGCCATCTTTGAAGCTGCTGTGTGACGCATTGCATGGAACACTGCCTCATCGTCATTTGGGAACAAATCAGCAGCCATTTTCGTCCAGCGCCGATAGAATGTCTTGTCTGACCAAACGAATTTTAAGGCGATCTGGAGGCGCTTGATGGCCTCAAGAAGCACTGGATTTGACATAGGCACTCTGCGTCCAATGCCTGACTTGCAGACTTCATCTGGCAGAATAAGCCACTTTTCGTCAGGTGTTAGATAGGACATTTTGCCCCTTACTGGCCTTGCGACAGACACTATTTCCATACGCCTCATACCACCCTTAGAAGCAGCGATACACATATCCCACATCCACTCGCTACCAGCGTAACCATTGGCTGATGTGGTGTCTTTCATGAACCAATCTTGTATGCGGTCTAACTCACTCTGGTCATAAACACGGACACGATTACGGTTCTTTTCGGTGTAAAACTTGAGCCTGAATGACACATCGAGTTCCCTCTGCTCGACAGCATGATTAAAGCATTTTGATATAGTAGCTGAGTAGCGATTAAGGGAACTGTTGCCCAAGCCTTCTGCTTTTAGAGCATCAATAAACGCATTGATATGCTTTGGCAGAAAATCATGCAGGGACATGGTTCTGTAGCTATCGTCAAACGTAATGAAGCGTTCTAGCTGCTTTAGGCTGCGATTGCGATGTGTCTCAGCTTCCCACATTCTGTGTGCTTCACGCACAGCAAAAGACCAAAGGCCATTAGGATTGCATCCGGGGATAGCACTTTTTTGTGTGTCTTTAATAGCGTGTGAAGTCGGTGTGACAACCGTGTGAGACGGTGTGTCAGCGGTGTGATTATCAGTAGAATTGAAAAGGTCAAATTGGTCTAGCATATTCCATCTCCTTAAGTTCAAAGAAGATGAAAGGATTTACGTCACTAAGACAGGGTATTAAGCCTTTGTAACTATTGAAGAACCTGTGACCCAGTGATTAAAAGTCACTTGCTCTACCAACTGAGCTACGCGCCCATTCCAAAGAAAGCGGAATAAGTCTTAAGTCTTAGTGATGCTTGGTTCCTTCCATCACTAGGACATCGTTTACCAAAAGTCAGATTCGGTGTCTATAAGAAAAAGTGTAGATTACCCCTTTATTTCAGTGCGTTTTCGTGTCGATCATTTGGTAGGACTTATGACCTAGTGACTAGGATTTGCCATAGGTCGTGTGTCCTAGTGATCTTTTGGCTATTGCTTTGAGATTTCTGGACATCCTATAGTCTCTGAATGTCTAGCATCCATTATTTTACTGAATTACAGAAGCGGTTAGGTGCGTCTTACAAAACTGACCCCTCTACCCTGTCTGATGAAGCCTTATTAACTCTTGGTAAGGCCGTAGCCAAAGAACATAACGCTATCAACAGTGGTGGGCCAAGTTCCTCATCTGCCGTAGAGAAACACCACAAAAAATTAGTCAAAGCAATTCCTGAAGACCCTGACGGGAATGTGAAACGGGCATACGACTTATCTTTCAAGATAAGACAGATAGGATACAGCTTAATTCAAGTTGGCGCACCAAAAGACCAAAGACAGGGTTTGTGGGAAGAATGTTGGCATATGCACTCTCAAATTGTGAACATAGCAGCTGAGTATGATGGCGACCTTAAAGCCTTATGGGATGAATTTGTTGATTATGTAAAAAAGGAAATCCATTGGTGGAGTGGTGATTTTGATGGGGTCAATCAATGGCTGGCTGAACTCCGAAGAGAACATGAGAAGCGTCAGCCGGGATACAAAGAACCGACCAAAGAAGACTTAATCGAGATGTTCCAAAAAGATGGAGGCTTTGGCGAAGAAGAAGAGTTCCCATATGATGTAGGTGATGATTACTCTGACGCAGACGGCTACATCGATACTTTAGAGGAAGCAATCCATGAACGTGACCAGTCACATCTCCTTCTTCAAACAAGCTACGACAGACTTGAGCGTATTGCTCTAGGTAAAGAGAAAGCATCTGAGGCTGAAATCCTAAAGATGCGGGAAGACCATCAAAACATAACAAGCGGTAAATATGTCAATAACGCTAGATGGAAACCGGAAGACAGAGAAAACATCAGGCTCTTAACACAAGTAGCAAAACCAGAGGGGCACTCCTTCCCTATTCATTTTAAGAACAATCACCATTTCTTGCGTAACCTGATCTTGCGTTATGGCATCGACATTACTCACCGACAGTCTATTGGGTTCAACTGCACCAGACTTGCTTGGGCTAATAACTATTGGGGAACAATAAGAGGCTATGAGGATAAGGGAGAGGTAATCATTGCTCTTTGGGTAAACCAGCAAAACAAGGGCGAAGCCAGAAATGCAGATTTAGACAGCGATGATGCCTACGACTATTTCTACGATTATAACTTTGATGCAAAATCAACTTTCATAGCAAAGCAACACGGGGACAAGTTTCTTGAGTTAGAACGAAGACACGCTCCCCTGAGTGCTGATTTCACTGGCTACAACCCAGAGCGTTTAATGGAAGCGCATAAACTAATTATGCGAGACTTAAAGAACGATTGAAAAAAAAAGGGCCAGAGGATAAACCTCTAGCCCATAGCTAATGCTTGTTCTCGCGTCT
>MDSZ01080612.1_pt1 | contig 10978 bp, 13 predicted proteins | sample 811201 | NCBI WGS metagenome assembly MDSZ01 (sample SAMN05326647, study PRJNA326480) | marine metagenome | isolation source: seawater | place: Indian Ocean: North | collected 2010 | reverse complement strand
TGACGGCGGCGATGAATCCCAACTGCCGCAGCGTTCATGAGGGCACAGCCTCCTCGGAACTCACTGAGGCAGTGCACAGCTGGAAAGCATCTCGGCCAGGGGGAGGAAAAATCCAAGCGTTGCCGCTGCTGGACAGTCATGGCCGCATCGTGGCCGTAGCCCTGCCCGCCACCGATGGCCTGCAACTGGGCAGCCGCCGCATCGGCGATGGGGAACCGAGCTTCGTGATCGCTGAGATCGGCAACAACCACAACGGCGATGTCGGCATCGCGCTGCAGCTGATCGATGCCGCCCATGCCGCCGGCGCCGACTGCGCCAAGTTCCAGATGCGGGACATGAGCAAGCTGTACAGCAACGCCGGTGACAGCAACGACATGGCGTCCGATCTGGGGACGCAGTACACCCTGGATCTGCTGGAACGGTTCCAGCTGAGTGACGACGAGCTGTTCCGATGTTTCGACTACGCCGCCGGCAAGGGACTGGTGCCGCTCTGCACCCCCTGGGATGAAACCAGCCTGGAGAAGCTCAACCGCTGGGGCATGGAGGGTTTCAAGGTGGCCTCCGCGGACTTCACCAACCACGCGTTGATCAGTCAGCTGGCAGCCACGGGCAAACCGCTGATCTGTTCCACCGGCATGGCCAGCGAACTGGAGATCCGCTCCGGCATCCGTCACCTGCAGCAGGAAGGGGCGAACTACGTCTTGCTGCACTGCAATTCCACGTACCCCACACCGTTCAAGGATGTGAACCTTCGCTACCTGGAACGGCTGCGGGAACTGGCGGATGCACCGGTTGGCTATTCCGGGCATGAACGGGGCATTGAGGTGCCGATCGCGGCGGTGGCAATGGGTGCTGCGGTAATCGAAAAGCACATCACCCTTGACCGTGGCATGGAAGGCAATGACCACAAGGTGAGCCTGCTGCCGGACGAATTCGCCCAGATGATTCAGGGCATCCGCCGAGTGGAGGAATCCATGGGCCAGGGCGGTGAACGCAGCATCAGCCAGGGGGAGATGATGAATCGCGAAGTTCTGGCCAAAAGCCTGGTTGCCACCTGCGATGTCCCGGCCGGGACGGAGATCACCGAAGCCATGGTTCGCATCCAGAGCCCTGGGCAGGGGCTTCAGCCCAACCGGTTACCTGACCTGCTGGGACGACGGCTGCCGGTAGCCAAGGCTCAGGGCGAGGTGTTCTTCCCCTCCGACCTGGAAACTCCCGCCGCAACTCCCCGGGCCTACCGCTTTCGCCAGCCCTTCGGGCTTCCAGTGAGGTACCACGACATCAAGGTGTTCTCCAAGGTGAGCAATCTCGATCTGGTGGAAATCCATCTGAGCTACAAGGATCTCGAAGTGGATCTGGATCAGGTTCTGCCGGAGCGCCAGGAGATCGGCCTAGTGGTACACGCTCCTGAGCTGTTCGCCGGTGATCACACCCTGGATCTTTGCACCGCCGATGAGGGCTACCGCGATCACTCCATCCGGGAACTGCAGCGGGTGATCGACATCTCAAGGGATCTGCGGTCTCGCTTCCGCTGCCCGGACCCTGTGCTGCTGGTGACCAATGTCGGAGGCTTCTCCGAACACCGCCATCTCGATCGCGACGAACGGAATCCCCTTCAGCAACGGTTGATCGAAAGCCTTGGACGGCTGAACTGCAGCGGCGATGTGGAGATCATTCCCCAGACGATGCCACCGTTTCCGTGGCATTTCGGTGGACAGCGCTTCCACAACCTTTTCGTGGACCCAGTCTTCATTCACAGCTTCTGCGAGCAGCAGGGGATGCGGGTCTGCCTGGATGTGTCGCATTCCAAGCTCGCCTGCAACCATTTGCACCTGCCTTTCCGAGACTTTCTCAATCAGATTCTTCCCTTCACGGCACACCTGCATCTGGCTGATGCCAAGGATGTGGATGGCGAAGGGCTGCAGATCCAGGACGGTGAGATCGACTGGGTGCAGCTGTTCGAGCAGATCAACCAGCACTGCCCGCAGGCCTCGTTCATTCCGGAGATCTGGCAAGGCCACAAGAACGGCGGCGAGGGGGCCTGGCTCGCCCTGGAACGCCTGGAAGCCGCTGCATGAGCACATCACCGGAACATTTCATCCTGTTCCGGGATCTACCGCTGATGTACGGACGGGTCCCGAAAGTGGCGAACTCCTCGATCAAGGTCGCTCTTTGCAAGCTGCTGTCCAACCGGCCTGAGGAGGGCCTTCGCAAGTCAACCGACCGCTTCTGGCGAGAGAACACCCATGGCGAAACCACTCTCGTCACACCGGAACAGGCCAGGGAGCTACGCCACAGCCACTTCAGCTTCAGCTTCGTTCGCAACCCCTTCGATCGGCTGGTGGCGGCATACAACAACAAGCTGATCGAAATCCAGGAGGTCCCTCAGCCGATGCAAAGGATGGGGCTGTTGCATGGCATGCCCTTTGAGCAGTTCATCGCCTGCCTCGGCAGCGTCGAACCGGAACTGATGGACAACCACATTCGTCCGCAAGCGGACCTGCTGTTCTGCGATGGCACCCTTGTTCCGAAATTCGTGGGTCGCATGGAGCACATGCGCAGCCATTGGCGGAGACTCCGTCGTCGCATGACCCTCGAAGGCTTACCAGCAGTTGGGCGTCTGCCGTTCAAGAACGTGCGGCGGCGCGACAGAAGTGACATCCAAAGCCTGTTCTCCAGCACAGCTTTGATCGACCAAGTGATGCGCGTCTACGAGAAAGACTTTCAGACCTTCTATTGCGATTATTCGGTGGAGCAGCTGCTGAAAGGTGATGAGCTGCCACCAAGCCGCCCCATGCAGCGGGGACGCGGCAAAGCCAAGCGCCGTTACCGCCGCCAGCTCGACGCCACCATTCCCGCCTGAGATGAAAAAGATCATCGATCAATACATCAAGGAAGGCATCAATCTCCGGCATCAGACAGTGGTGGATGAGAACAGATCTGTGCTGCCGAATTTCATCATTATCGGCGCCGCGAAGTCGGCCACGACCACACTCGCCAACGCACTGAAGCGTCACCCAGACATCTTCATCAGCAAACCCAAGGAACCGAAGTTTTTCGGGCGCAACTACGCCAAAGGATGGGATTGGTACATCTCACGATTTCGCGAGGGAGAAGGCATCCGGTTTCGCGGTGAAGCCAGCACGATGTATGCCAGCCAGCTGCGTAGCTTCCGAAAGGCGCCAAAGTTGATGTCGACCTACCTGCCTGACGTCAAGTTGATTTATATCGTCCGCCATCCTCTCGAGCGCATCGTGTCGCAATGGCGCCATTACAGCAGCCCTGGGCGACATCCGGACTGTGCCGACTTTTCAGAATTGATGAGTGATCGCCGACTGAAGAAATTGATTGTGGGATGTTCGATGTACCACAAACGGCTCAATCAATTCAGAAAGTATTTCCCGGACAAACAGATTTACTGCATGACCTTTGAAGACCTGCTCGACTCACCTCGAAGCAATCTTCGCAAGATACTGAGGTTCATTGGAGCCCGGCCCAGGACAAGAAAGTTGCTGGATGCCGATGGACGCCTCCCCAGGGACAATCAAGCCGGGGCCAAGGGACGTGGCCATGTGGACGTTCCTGAATGGACTCCAGATGTCAGGCAACAGGTCGTCCAGATCATCCAGCCGGATGCTGAACGTATGTTGGAGTACATGGGCAAACCACGGGATTACTGGAAGCTCTGAGGCGTTTTCGATGGAAAGCCCAAGAATGCGCAACCCTCGCCACTTCATCGCCTTTGAGACCCTGCCGCTTCTTTACGGGCGAGTGCCAAAAGTGGCCAACACATCGATCAAAGCCGCTCTGCACACCCTGCTGAAGCAGAAGGCCGAGGAGGGGTTCCGTTCCACTTCCGATGGCTTCTGGCTTGAGGCCACCCACGGGGAAACCAGAATGATCACGGCCCGCACAGCGCTGATGCGCCGGGGAACTCATTTCAGCTTCAGCTTTGTGCGCAATCCCTACGACCGGCTGGTGTCGGCCTACAACAACAAGTTGCTCGAACTGGAAACATTGATGCCCCAGATGCAGGACATGGGACTTCATCGCAACATGCCTTTCCAGGAGTTCCTGGAATGCACTGCCAGCACACCGACCTCCGCCCTCGATGTGCATCTATTGCCGCAGAGCACGATCCTCTGCGTTGAGGGGACACTCGTACCCAGCTTCATCGGACGGATGGAAAGCATGCAAAAGGACTGGGATCAGCTGAATCTGACGCTGAGGAGAGAGGGACTGCCGGATCTGGGCAAGCTGCCGAAGAAAAACATCCGCCGCGGCAGCGACCGCAGCGATGTGGCTCATTACTTTCAGGATCCTGGGTCGGTGCGACTGGCAAAGTCGCTGTACGAGACCGATCTCGATCTGTTCTATGGCGATGTCAGCCCGTCGGACCTGCTCCAAGGCAATCTGAGCCTCTGACCAGATGCATGCGCTGGCTGAACCCGAAGGAATCCCGACAAGATTGGTCGCACCTGCGCCCTTTCAATATCTGGTACTGATCACAAAGATGGCCAAACTCACTCCAGGAGGTTTAACAAGAAAGTCGATACTTTCAGGCTATGACGCGTTTCGTCCTACGCAATGGGGAGGTGGTGTATTCGCACCGCCAGCCGGACGGTCTCGATGTGTACTGCTATCAGAGCGGCTACAACCACCACACCTGCCTTCTTCTGTCTGATCAGGCAGAAGCCGATTTCCTGATTAACTACGGAACCGAATTGAACGTAAGGTTTGCTGGATAATTCACCATCTCTTCCACATTAGTTTGTAACGGAACGTCTTCTCAATCTCCGGGCTGTCGACCATCGTGAGAGCATTCGTCCAGGCTCCGTGGCACAGTCATCGCCTCGTGAACGGCTCGGCAAGCTGCTGGAGCGGCGCTACCGGGACATGGGGCAACCGTCCCTGATTCAGCAGAACGCTTATCGCGCCCTGCTATCCACGATTCAACTGGAGAAAAAGCTGGTTGCCATCGAGCTACTGGATCTGATGCTCGACGAGGTAAATCAGAGCCTGTCATCCCAAGACGCCTGAGCGGGCTCATGCCGGGTGGATGCTGATCCGTGATCACTGATACAGCCAGGGGCTCCACAGTCGCGTCCAATGAGGATTGGCGCGATGAACCATGACAATGCTTCCCAGCCTGATTTTTATATCTCTTTTGCCAGGACTGGTGTCAAACAATCTCGGTTTGTTCAAACAGCTGAACCGAGAGCTTGGTGTGTTGTGCCAGAACCCACCATCACAAGCCCTGAATGTCTGCAAAATCCATGCCAAGTTAGTGCGAAGCTGAAAAGGTCTGTATCGGATTATTCAACGGACTCATCAATCCGTAGCGTTGATGACCATTTCGTGCTGTCGATCCGGGTTTCAGCAATCATCTGCAAACAACATCAATCGAAGCCAGCATGAAGGGAGAAAACTGGCCGCGATGCTCAGTCCGAAAACCCGCCTGATGCTCCAGGACATTCTGACTCGCCTCTCCAAGAGTGAGGAGGTATCACTGAAAGAGAGAATTGTTGTTCAGAAATATGCCGACAGAAACTCAACTGTTTATTCCTGGCTGCGCAAAGCACGGTCGATCCAACAAAAAGGCCACCTCGAGCAGGGGTCAATTTCCGGTTTCATGCAGAACCTGAACCTGGCTGGACAGGATCCAGACGACCATTTCAACAGTTCCCGCGACGACATCGGTGACTGGTTTCAAGGATCGCCAGGATGGGTACGCCGCAGCTGATAGATGCAGCCGAGGAAAACCTGTTATTTGGTGACCAATCAGACATCGATAGTGGGTTCACCTAACGTGACCCGACCTTTCCGGATTTCATTCCAACATCCCTTGGAGAAAAAATAAACCGAACCGGGGATCATCATCGAGAGATTGAATAGTTGATTGGTGCGTTCCATGCTATTTTTAGAGAGAAAACGATGGCGCCTGGTTGACAACGAGGCAATAAATCGAAGAGCTTTGTCGCGACTGTTGAACTCACCACCAAGCCCATTCAAGGATTCAAGATCAATGGCGTGTGGCAGTCGCACCCATTCCACAAACTCCGTGTGCATCACAGCGATGATGTTCATCGTCTGACCAGCTGAACCAGCACCCAAACCCCTGCGGCTGCGAGCAGCCAAACCATCCATACCCACTGAAAGGTCAATGCCACGGCAAGACCGATCAAGAAGAGGATCAGAAACGTACCGAGCGTCATGGCAATCAATCAAGAAGGGGTTTAGGCCGGAGAAAGCTCTGATCAATGTTTGCCTCTGGATGAAGCCTCAGGGCCATCCCAAGCAACATCGCGGAGCAATGCCTGCTCGGCACCGTAGTCATAGTTCCAGTCCTTCACCATCGCCACCAAGGCCTGCTGAGCATTCGTGATGAGATCAGACGGAACCGATGGCCTGCCTGATCCACAACGGAACCCACTCCGCTCCACCCTCTGGCGTGCCCACTCTTGCCTCCCAAAGTCAGAGACAACACCGCACAGCGTCTAAGGTTTTGAAGTGCTCATCGCTGTCTCTTGAACAAACTTAGAACCCTGCTGGGAGCCCTCTGCATGCTGATGGCTGGAGCTGCTGTCCAAGCCTCTGAGTGCACCACGGTCATGAGCCCGATCAACCCTGGCCAGAACTCAGACGACGTGGTCTGCAAGCGCGTCGCTCGCAACAGCACCAACGGAAACATCAGCGTCTGGCGCTGCTGTCCAAGCGAGTGATATGCCAGATCGACAGTGAATCCAACGAGCTGTAGCTCTTGAAACAGAAGCTTTGAACCATATTGTTTCGAATGACTGTAGAAATAACCGACCCATGTTAAACAATTCCGAAGCGTATCAACGGGCACTCGATCTGTTCACCGAATCGGTGATCAAACCCGACTACGAATTGCGGGCCAACGCCAGTTATGGAGGATGCTATTTCGAGTTGATGGAGATTCGGCAACACTGCCTTGCTTATTTGAAAACCTTGAAAGAGATCCACCAGATCGAGACCGGCGACGAAAGCGATGCCATCGAAGCCGAAAAATCACTGATGACAAAAACAACATCACGAAAAATCGCCTTCTCCCACGGAGAGTTCATGTAGTCCTGTCCAGGCCTCAAGCAGACGATCCACTGGAACACCCAAGTCGTCGTCCTGGTCACTCGCCATGAGGGATCCTCCAGGAGGATCAGGCAATGAACTGAGTTCCTGACAACACCATCAAAAGGTTGCGGTGACAACAATTCAACGACGATCGCAACGCTGAGATGGTGCGACCTGTTTTGATCGACTGTGGATCAAGTAGAAATCAACTATTGGGCGAAGGTCGCCGTCGATCTGGAAGTCGCCGGCGACATTGACAGTGTGTATTACGAGCACGCGAGAGCCATCGCGCTGGGGGAACGGCTGAACTCAAGCCCAGCGACAAGCCTGCATCGGCCATCGACCACGGCCTGTCAGCGAAACCGACGGTCAGACGAAACCTTCTCGCAAGCCCCTCGTCGCAGCAGCTGAAAGGCCATCAGATCGATACCATGCTCTTATTGATATCGACAACAATCCGAGTTGATCATGCGGTTCCTCGTGACTTTGGCGTTCATGTTCATGGCGGGTAGTCACGCTGCAGCCCACGAAGGGAAAGCCACCGCCCAAGGCGTGACCGAAATGTTTGCAACCGGAGAAGCCATGCGGCTGGTGCCGAAAGGAGCCACCGTCACAGACACCACCTGCAAAGAGATTGATCTGGCCGGAGACACCCGCTACCAATGCACGGTGACCTACGGCGATTGAATCAATTGGCCCTCGAAATGGCCGGGGGGCTTGAAGAGCCCGGAAGCCAAATTCCAACTGCTGGGGAAATCCTTATCAATTCGTCTTACTACAGATTGTATCAAGTGGAACTCATTCAGATTTTCTCAAGAACTCTGTGCCTTCCGGAACATTGGCAAGTCAGTGGGGCCCGGGCATTGTTCTGGGAAGAGTTTTCACGTACGCGATGCAACTGACCTTTCTTGGTAACACTTACACCAAATCCTCCGACCTTCGGGTTGCTCCAAGCGTAGAACTCAAGTATCAGGGCAAAACCTATCGCGCTCGCCAAGAGGAAGCTGCGCAACAAGTTGCCCAAAGCGACATCGTCTTGACCTACCGCGGCATCAACTACGTCAAGTGATTGACGCACATAGCAGCTCCGCTGCGTGGATGTCTTCTGGAACCCAGGCAAATGCCTGGGTTCTTTTTTTGCATCAAGGCGGCATCTGCAGAATCCCCCGGCGGAGCCATCGCAAAACTGTTGCAATGGATACAGAGATGCTTCACTCGGATGTGATGTGGTTGCTGCGACTTATCTTTGAACATGACCGATAAGGCCAGCTTCTGCGTGACACTGATCGATGTGCTGGCCCATGAGTCATTTGGAGCCGACGCTGTTGTGGAGGGAATCCGTGGCTTCGACGGGAAATCTCCCTGGGAGGGCAATCAGTACTGCTGCGTTGATGCAACGGAAGCACAATCGGAATTCCGGGGGTTGGTGACGATCAATGGACATCTGTATTGCTTCGTGGCCCAGATCAACTCCAACGACCAACATCGATCGCGATTCATCCCCGCATCAGACGTTCTGGAGGATCCATCCGGCACGCCACGGAAAATGCAGCCTCTCATTCAAGAGATGATTCTGGGCCGTAAACGTGGGGTGATGTTGATCCCCGAAACAGAAACCGACGCCGTTGATGTTGTCGCTGGTTTAGTTGAACAAGGCTTCACCGACTTGGCTACGCAATACCGAGACTTCATCATGCGGCAACTGGAGAAAGCCAAGGCTGCAGCAAAACCACCAGCGTGATCGGAACGATTCTCAGCCGAACGTCCGGCCATTCCAGCCCCAGCAACTCGCATCTACATCATCAAAGCCGATGTAGATGCGAGCTTTCGGTATGCCAGTGGCGTCCTCAATCAAGTCGCAGAATTCACGCGTCATCGCGGCTGGAGCCAAGGCACCGATGGATTTGATCTCCACATAGGCACAAGGATCGCTCTGACCTGCGAAGGTCATCGGAACACCGCCCTCAAAAAGGGTCATCACATAGGCCTCGGGTTTGCCCGTCGCCTTGGCCAGTGCTGCCGACAGTTGTTGAAGCAGCGCATCTGGATCTTCCAGACCGGAACAATTGGTTCGCAGGTTGATGAGCGGCAAGGCATTTCTGCAACAGACTCCTTGCTAGCGCATCCCAGGAGGCACCCAGCCAAACGCCGAGGGAGCCGAGATTGGTGAGGGCTCACAGACATCCGTTGATTTCAGACCATGAGATGAGCCACGACAAGGGGAATCACATCCACCACTGATGGCACGCAGACTTCAACTCCCGAAGAGCACCGCAAATTCGTCAGACCTCGCCGCATGGACTGCCGTGGTCTTCGCTTCGATCACAGCACTGGTGATCTGGGGCGTCGCCAACGCTTATCCGGCTCTCTGAGCACCTGCAGCAAAGAGCGGCAGCAGGCTGACCCCAACACTCGAAACTGTACTGTTGCCGCCCCATCGACATGCAGCCTGCTGTTGACGTGTACAACCGTCAGTCTTGATTGATGTTGCCAACGAAAATTTTCCCCACTGATTTGACGACCCAGTCCACAAGGACAGGCAGTACCAAATCAATGCAGATGTGATTAAGAGATTCAGAAAGCTCAGCACCCCAAGGATTGACAGGGGGAAGACCCTTGTTAATTTTTTGTGTACCAAGGTTGCTTCCAGTCAATGGACTTTCCGAGATGGTTTGCTGAGATCATGCGGCAGAATGCGCAACCCAATGTTGAGAGTGCTGCCACACCAGTCGTGAGCATGATTTCATCTCCTTCATACAAAGTCGAGATGTCGACACCATTAATCGATACGCTGACAGTGCATATTGGACCCAAAGGAGGCAAGTACCGCCTTAATTCAAAAGGGAAAAAGATTTACCTCAGCGCTTGAGAATCACTCATATTTTGTCAGCCCCAAAAACTCATTCTCCAACGACGCGCGTCACCATAACTTTCTTCATCAACAAGATCGATTGTTCTCTCCAGTATTTACTCCAGCGTTTTTCGACTAGGCATTTCATATGAAAAATGGCAGCTGCTTTGTGGAATTTTCATCAACGACACCCCAGACATACTCAGCGTTGAGCAGCCAAACGCCAATCGTTGTATCGCCCAATTCCTTTAGAGAACCAATCATCAGCCAGGACGATTGGTTGCGCCAAAAACCCCTGCATCCCCATCGAAGATAAAACTGAAATCCCTCACGATCAGTTGGAAATTGTTCGATTAAAGGCGTCAGAACGTGTGCAGCTTGCATCGACATTTCAGATATGGAGGGGACGCATCAATGACAATCAATCACCTGCAGAGCAGGCATCATTCAGTGAAGGGACTCAAGAACAAGCACCTCGGTCAAGCCCCTTACCCATTTGGGACAAGCCTCGGCAGGTCTGCACACCTTGAGTCGAATAGCAATGGAGTAACAGAGAGGGCTTGCCAAGCTTGGTGGAAACGCTGGAATCAACCCAGTTGGAAATTTGTGATGACGACCAAACTGACCAACCTTCCATGCGGCACTGTTGAAGTCAGAGTCTGTGCAGATCAGATCTGCGCCACCGGTTGGGTTAGCTCCCACCACCTTGTCCCGCCAAAAGAGGCCCAGCTCAGGAAGTCCATCAATCGAGGAAATGAGTCAATATCCGAGTGAGCTTCAGCGTCGTAGTGCCGGATCATCCAACAGGGTGTCACGGGGATGAGGCTTGAACTCAACGAACTTCTGTTGCTCGACACTCACCAGACGGCGGGCTTGATAAGGCATGAGATTGAATGCACAGTTCCCTGTGGCTCAATCGTTGAAGGGGCCTTCCAGCCCCCATGAGTCAATTGGGTGATAACACTGAATCAGCCCCAGTGACCGCAACGGATTTCAGCTCAAACCCAAGCTAGTGCAGGGAGTCTCGAAAGCAGT
>MDSZ01143818.1_pt1 | contig 10979 bp, 12 predicted proteins | sample 811201 | NCBI WGS metagenome assembly MDSZ01 (sample SAMN05326647, study PRJNA326480) | marine metagenome | isolation source: seawater | place: Indian Ocean: North | collected 2010 | reverse complement strand
TTTAAGTGCATCAAATGGAGACATTAAGATGAAACTTGATAGGATATTTAAACATTATCAGAAAAAATATGAAATTTATGATTTTGATGACCTTCAAAATGAAATGAGGAAATTAAATGGTAATTCTAATTCATCTTCATTAGATAGAGACCCATCAGTTCTAATTGGGAATTGGGAACAAACTGGGATGGAAATGAATTTATTCGTTACTGTTGATACCGATCAGACAGCACCTACGTTTGGTAGTCTTTTAGGTCTTGAGGCTGCTGATGGTGCAATATCACTAACAAATGATGAATATGACATTGAACTTAATTACATGATGCCTGCCGATGGTGGCATTATTTCAGTTAGTAATAGTAGAAATGCTGGAGCTCTCGCATATGCTCAACACTATGTGGATAGTGCAGCTTCTACCCATGACCAAAATGCATTTGAGCTAATGGATACGTTTCAGCTATCCTATAATCTTGATTCTACCGTTGTTACGGGTGGACTTGGAGGTGATGACCCTGAGAATTGTGATATAAACTGGCCGGAGGATCCATACCATCTTGCTATTTATTCATTTGTTTCAGAGTATGTTCTTTCTGAGGGTGCAAGTGTTGGTTGCTTTTTAGAAGATTCTGAACTAGATCAAACATATGCTTTTGTAGCAGAAGAACTTGAAGAAGGCTGGGATGGTGACGGCTATGATGATGATTTTTCAGATGAATTTATTTTCATGAATTTTGATTTTTTTTCCTTTTTTGCGATCATGTTTGGTATGAATCCAGGAGTTGAAGACCCAACTCTTTTATTTGTTGATGAGGATTCCATCATGGTAAGTATTTTAGACTTTGGCGGTTACGATTATGATTACGAAGGATCATATGCTGGTGCCATAAACGATAGCACTTTCAATCACGATTTGGAAAATTTTCAATGGAACTTCAACAACATTACCTTATCTGATTACTATGGAACTGATACATTGAATGTTGATGGTAGCATTGGCGCGGGTACCTATGAACTAATAGCAGGTGAAGTTACCCAAATACCGATGCCAGCGATGTTTAGTGATAGTATGTCTACAGATGGGCAAGAGTATCTTCATATGTATGAAGATGGATCAGGTATGATCATAAAAATTGAGCAAGATGATTACTATTATGAAACAATGATTGATACGAGCTTTTTCACCTGGAATGCATCGGAGGATTCTCTCTATATGTCTGATACATTTGCGGTTGCCTATTCATTCATCGGAGATACTTTAAGATTAGAATCGACCAATAATCCCTGCGATACATTGTTTTATTATTATGATGACATAACCTACGAGGATTGCTTCGAAAATTCAGATTTAGAAAATTTTACCCTGGGATTAACAGGAATTCAAGATCTTTACGAACAAATAGCAATGCATTACGTCTCCTATGATGCGGTATCCGTAATTGAGGACAATGTTGTACCTGCTAATTATGAGCTGTATCCAGCTTATCCAAATCCTTTTAATCCTGTTACAAATATTCGTTTTGCAATTCCGGAAGAAGGTTTTGTTAACCTTTCCATATATGACATGGCTGGAAGAAAGATAAGGACATTAGTAAATGAAAAAATGATGCCTGGGAAAAGTAATATTAAATGGTTCGGGATTAATGACCAAGGACAACAGGTTGCGGCCGGCGTTTATTTGTATTCTATGAAGGTTGGTAATTTCATTAGTATGAACAAAATGGTTTTGCTTAAGTAAGTAAATTTATAATGTTACTGAAAATTTAGCTTTGGTTTTTCAATACATTTTTTATACCTCTTCCATGGATTGATTATTAATTATTGAAAACAATATCTAAAAAAAATTTTGCAGAGAGAAGAGTCATCTCTCCATTGTATAGAGTTGGTTCTTTGAGCCATCTTCTCTCTGCTATTCATATGTAATTTTACATCGACGTTTTAGCAGTTTTCATCTTTTAACGTTGTTAAGTAGATTTTAACGTGCGTAGTTATTGGTATTTCATCTTCATGACTTGCTTGACCTCAGGTCAAACATTAGATACTATTTCTGGAAATATCCATATCTTCCCTGGTGATTCCATTGCATTCAGAACCTGTCCAGATTACGTTGATTCTTGTATTTTTATTTGTAGTAATGGCAATACAAACCCATGCCATCCTGAAGATCTGTACCCAATAGCAATAGATACGAGTAGCTCTGGAGAGACAACACCAGGTTCTCGCTATAGAATATACTTTCCTTGGGAAAATGAGGGAGAGACTGCGGATAAATTTACTGTCACAGCTTCATGGCCTTGCCTTAGCCCGACTGCTGTATACGCTAGCGGGGATTATGCATTTTGGGATCTTTATGGTAATGATGACTGCCCTGGAACAGTGCAGGGCTCAATATGGTATGGTGATGACTGTGAGGATGATTACGGTAACATAGGGTCTGATGATTGTACGGAACTTGTTGGCAGATTTTGCTTTGTACCAGGTGACACGATGAATTGGGAATACGAAGCTGATCAAAGCATTAGCACAGACATATGCAATGCATGTTGGATGTCATCACCTGCATGGGAGGATTATGATTCTGAAATGTATTCTGATAGTCTCTTGTATCCAGAAAATTGTATTATCTACGATCATTGTCATCACAGTGAAGGAGATGATGTACCATGCGGCATTGGATATTTAGATGGCGAGGACACTACATCAGTATCCCTGATGAGAGATGAGATTACCAATGCTCCCAATTTTTTCAATATTTATCCAAATCCATTTAATCCAAGAACTACGATTCAATACGATTTAAAAATTTCAGGCCATATTGACATCAAGGTTTTAAATATTAAAGGAGCAACTATTGTGACATTGGTGAGTGAATATGCTATACAAGGTAATTATTCGACAGAATGGAATGGTAAAGATCAGTACGGTAATATTGTGCCTGCTGGAATGTATTTCTGCGTACTCAGAACTGTGGATGATTATTTTACAAAAAAATTACTACTCATAAAATAAAATCAGAATTCAACCGGTGATTAACAAATTAATTTGTTCGTGAAAAATTTAAAGACCTATCTTGGATGTTTTTTGTTTATGGTATTTTCCTTAGGATTTATCTTTGGTTCAGAACAGATATTAGACCCGTCATTTGAGTTTACACATGGGCCAGTTGAAATTGATCTTGCACCAGACTCTACTGGTTCATTTGCAGGTACCATCTTTAATATTTCAACAGATACGATTGAGATTCAATTAATGAAGAGCATGAATACCTTACCTCAGGGATGGACAGCTTCAATTTGTGTTGGTAGCGTATGTTATTCTCAAACAGTGGATAGTATTACCGTTTACATTGGACCTAGTGACTCTTTATCAACAAGTGTTTTGGTATTTGCAAGCCAAGAAGGTCAGGGAAACATTGAGTTTGGAATTACAGATTATGCCAGCCCAAGCGATGTTATATCGGTCGACATTCACTTTTATTTTAATGAATCACACATGAGTAATCATGATAAAGAAAACAGGATACAAGAGGCGGTATTTTTCCAAAATATATATCCCAATCCATTTAACCCTATCATAATGTTTGATTATTTTATTCCACATATCACCAACGTCAAAATAGATATATACGATTGCATGGGAAGAAAAATAAGAACACTTGTAAATGAAACTCAATCTGCAGGCAGTAGAAAAGTTCGATGGAACGCAAGAGGCGATAATGATCTGTTGGTTTCTGCAGGCATCTATCATGTTATGTTAGAAACTGGAATTTCCAAAATTTCCAGAAAGGTTGTACTAATAAAATAAATCTTACATCAATACATTTTCATATGCACTTAGTCATTTCTAGAATTGTCTTAGCAATGTTTTTTATTTCATTGTTAATTGTACAAGGCGATTATTTTGCATAATTATTACTTATCTTTCATGTTGATTAGTTTGGCTTGGAGCCAAGGTGGTGGGTATGCACTAGATTTTGATGGAAGCAATGATTTTGTAAAGATTAATAACGCAAATATTTTAGATGGATTGATTAACCTGACTACATAATTCTGGCTAAAGTTTAGTTCTTATAATTATTCATCTTAAATGACCCAATACCTCGCATAGCTTGTTAATTTAATATTCTTAAAATTCCCCATGATGGTTCCCAATTATGACCCAAGATTGCATTCTTATATGTTAATTAAGGTAGCTATTTGTCACTAGTGGTCTTTGTAGGATGATGAGTAGATTTAGATATGGATGAATATGTAATTGATATAATTGGGTGGCTCGGTTTCATTTTAATACTTGTAGGTTATTATTTTAATGCTAAAAAGAAACTATACTGTTTCTACATCTGGGGTCTTGGTAACATAGTATATGTCTTTTATGGATTTATTATTAATGCTTTTCCAATAATGGCTATGAGTATTTTTGTATTGATAATGAATATTTATGGTTACCTGAATTGGGTAAAAGATTTTAAGCACTCTTAAAATGTTTTTTAAAAGTATATTGATATTAATGATTAACTTTTTTTCAATTAATAAAACATATCATATCAATGATTTCAAATGGAAAAATAGGATTCTTGTTGTTATTAATGATTTGAAAAATAACTTTTCTATTAAAGCTGATTCTTTAAAACAAGAATTCGATGAAAGAGACTTGATTATTGTATATTTAAATAAAGAGAACGCATTTTTGAATAATAGAAAAATGTCAAAACATTTTTCCAAGTCAGTACTAAAAAAAATCAAAAATATTAAAAGGAACCAACATCATATTTTAATAGGTAAAGATGGTTATATAAAAAATAGTTACTCATCAGAAATTAAAATAGAAAAAATATTTCATGACATTGATAGAATGCCAATGAGGAAGCATGAAATGAAAGATAGCAAAAATAATTTACCATGAATAATACAAGGCGTTTTGTTTATGGTATGATTATTAGATTTGAGAATGTTATATAAAGTTAGAGCAAGGATAATTGAAACAAACTTAAATAATTTTTATCAGAAGCTTATTGATGGTACGATTTATAATCAACGTCCTGATGGTAGAGAAATAGTAGCTTCCATGAAACGAGCAATATTAATTAAATCAGATATTGTAGAATGGTTCGAAAATTGCGGTTGTTCAAAGCCGTTACAACATGAACGTGAAACTCAATATGATTATTATTTTTCAGAAATCAATACTGAAATTGTAGATAAATTGAGGAAGATTAATGGAGAATCCTTCTGGTCTTATATGGAAAAAAAGTTTCAGAAAGAGAAGATAATTGCTTGAATTACAGTATTAAAACAGCTACTAAGGCTGATTTAGATTTTGTCTTATCATTAAATCAAAAATCACTTTATGCAGTAAGCCATTCGAATTTAAAAAAAATGAATCACTTTTTGAATATATCATCTTACTTTAAAATTATTCTAATTGATGACCAAGCTGTTGGCTTTCTTATTGCTTTAATGCCGGGCAAAGATTATGCAAGTGAGAATTATATTTGGATTAATAAAAGATATAAGTCTTTTATTTATGTAGATAGAATTATTATTGATAAAAAACACCGGAACAAGGGTTTGGGTGTTTACTTTTATAATCATCTTGCTAAATCTTTTCACACTAAAGTTGAAAAGATCTTGTGTGAAGTAAATGTGAAACCTTACAACGAACAGTCAATGAACTTTCATAAAAAGTATGGGTTCAAAGAAATAGGTGAAAAAGATACTGAGGATGGAACTAAAAGAGTTTCTTATATGATGTATGAAATCAATAAGTTTGATATTTATAATTCATTCTTCTCCTAAAATATTTTTGCTGTAATGAATATTTGAAAATATATTATTGAATTTTTAAATATGCACAATACCCATTTATTTTTTGTTTTTATTATTTATGGGTAACTTTGATTTATAATGAATTTTTTCAAAGGAGTTTTGGTATGGATAGTAATATTGCATTAACAATTATTGGTATAGTTTTATCATTGATTGGCGTTATTTTCATTGCAATTCCTAAAGTGGTAAATGATAAAACCATGAATGATCTTCCGAATGAAGCGGTTAATATCGCAGCTCTATTTCGCGCTGCAAATGGAGGTTTAGGATTAGCATTGGGTATGGTTGCAATTTATTGTAGAAATTTACCGCCAGAATTTGCTCGCATAGTCCTCTTATCATTAGGTACTGGATTTATTTTTGTAAATGTTTCATTGCTATCAGGAAAAATAAGAGGATATGGAGAAGAATTACCAATTCCGCCAATGATTATATTTTTTATTCTTACAATAATAGCATATTATTCGGCTTTAGTTTAATTTAAAAGTAATTGCAGGAAGGGAGCTATGTTTAAAAAGTATTATTCTAAAATCATATTAGTTTTGACAACTGGGGTGGTTTTGTATGGCACCAATCCAGGATATGAACAGCATGAATCAAAGGTTTCAGAAAATTGTCAATCTAAAGAAACTGCAAATCAATCTGGAGTATGCCCATTAGGCTATGGAAATAAAAGCGATACAAGCTTCTCACCATCATTATTTGCTGTATATAATGCAGGTATTCTATCATATTCTACCTATGAAAATAAACTGTCTTCATTTGGCATATTAGGTCAAGTTTTTTATTATAAATAATTGATAGGAAAAATCAAAATCCCTTCTTTCATGGTATTTATGCATACCGGTTGATTGTAAGGTTTATATGCTTATGAAAATAAAAAATAGAAAACTCGCTGCTATTGTATTCACCGATATTGTGGGGTTCACAAAACTTTCATCTGAGGATCAAACTGGAGCCTCATCATTATTAAAAAAGCAAAGAGAACTTTTTAAACCTATTGTTAAAGAATTCAATGGAGATTGGATAAAAGAAATAGGTGATGGTCTTCTTTTGACATTTAACACCGCAACGGATGCGGTCAAATGTTGTATTAAATTACAAAATTCATCAAAAAGCATCTCTGGTCTTGATATTCGCATAGGTATCCATCTAGGGGAAATATTAATCGAAGATGGAGATGCTATTGGAGATGATGTAAATGTCGCTTCTCGCATTGAACCATTTTCAGCTCCTGGGGGCATAGCAATTTCAAATAAGATATATGATGCAATAAATAGAGAAAAAGAATATGAAACAAAATATATTGGTAAACCGAAGCTAAAGGGTGTTGGCCAAAAAGTAGAAATTTATTGCATAATATCGCATGATTTGGTAGCAACAAATATAAATGATGTATCAGCAAAACTTGAAACTGATAAAGAAAGTTCATTCAAATGGAATGTTTTTAATCTAGCTGGTGCCTCTCTTATGGTTATTGGAATTCTTTTTTGGATCAACTTATCTTTTCTTGGTATAGGTGTACCTTCGGAAAATAAAGTACCATCCATATCAATATTGATTCCTGACAATCTTGGCGATTCAGTAAATGATAAATGGATGAATTATTTAACGGAAAATATAATAATCGATATCGCAAGTCTTGGAAATATTATCGTAACTCCTCTTAGGAAAGTAATGAAAATATCTCGAGAAGATCTCGATATGGATGAATTATCCAAAAGGTTGGGTTCAGACTATCTATTATACAGTAGTGTATATGTTGATGGAAAGAGTTTTGATATGAATTCGCAATTAATTAATGCTGAGAGTAATAAAAGCGTCCTTGGAAAAAAAGTTAAGGAAAATATTAAAAACATATCTCAAGCAAGTAGCCAAATTGCTAATGAGATTTTGGATAAATTAGGCTTGGAAAATAATTTAGAAATTGCATTTGAAGGAAAGCAGGAAAGATTCAATAAAGCATATGAGGAGGGTGAGTATCAAAGAGCTTTAGATATTGTGAATCCTGCAAAAAGAGATAGGGGTTTAATAGTTAATGTCAAGGAAGAATTCGGATTTAATAGGGAAATAGGAACATTAACTGATGATTTTTATACACTTTTTAATGATGTGCTTTTACCAAAAATAAAAAAATCACCTTTTAACATTGCAATAGATATACATTCTTCAAATGAAACACTACCAGCAAATAGTAATTTTAAAAATAATTTAGACATGACTGTCGCCGTAGCACGAAATATGGAATCTTATATCCAAAATTTAAATTTAAAGAATAAGGTATATGTATTTGGTGTAGGTGACATACTGCCTAGAGCAATTGATAGTATTCGTTCGTCTGATAAAACATGGAAAACAGATATGATCACCAAGGATTTCATCAGAGAGCACAATAATACACCAATGAAAAGATCAAAGAATAATCGAATTACCATTACTTTTTTAGGATCTAGTTTTTAACAATTTCATATTAATTGGTGTGTAAATCCAAATTATTGCGACTCAATTTCTAATGATGTATTATCTAGTGATTCGGAATATCTATTTATCATTAATATTTCAAAAGGAAAGAGCAAATGAAAAATAAAATTATATGGATTCTTTCAATAGCTTCTATGTGTGTCGCTGTAACACCCGCTGAAGCAAATGTTAAAAACGGTAAGGAACAAGCTAAAGAAAAGAAATCAAAGAATCACACTCCTGGGTGTCTTTGCGGGGGTAAACCACCACAACCACCAAAGTTTTGGTTTTGGTTTAACTGGAAATGAATTTTTTCTTAAAATCCATTGATTGCTACTTACTCATTTAAGAATTGATAATAGCGGTAATAATTTACTAGTAGAAAAAATTATCATTAATAAATGTAAATACTTATTTTACTTTACCTTTCAGATGATTTTATTTATTGGTTAATCTAAACGATTTTACGTAACAGACTCACTTATATAGAACTTTTATAGAGTTTACCCTCTTTTATCCAATGGTAAAATTCAAACTATCTTTTTATGAAAGTAATTAGAATCATTAGTATTCTTTGGCCTTAAGTATTTTTTAAAGTTAATTCCTGTTTTTTTTCAAAAAAGAATTAAGTTTGAAATATTAAAACTGCATTTCGATGATAATGAAAAAATAGCAAAAACATTCTTTAATCATGATGCAATATTCACAGATTTAGGTCTTTATAAGTATTTTTTAAAAAATGGTGGGTAGATTTAGAAATGTATTATTTCATAAAATGTTTTAAAAATTATGCAAATTTTAATGGGCGTTCTAGTAGGAAGGAATTCTGGTACTTCTTACTTTATTGGTGCATGCTTTATTTAATAGTAATTCTAATTGATAGGCAAATAGGATACAGTTTTATAGACTTAAAAGATTTACCATTCAGTGACTATTTGCCAATTGGGAAATTTTATTCAGATGTCGGAATTCTTATATTTTTTTATCGACCATTGACCATAATACCCAGTTTTGCAGTTATTGTTAGACGATTACATGATATGAATTTGAGTGGTAAATGGGCATATTCATTTATAATACCTCCGCTTGGAATAATTTTATTGTTTTACCTAGCCAAGTCTGGTGATAAGAATGCTAATAAATATGGAGATGTACCTAAAGAATAGTCTACCTAATTGGATAATTAGCTAATTTGCTAAATAAATATTCTGACCTGCATTCGTGAGATATTAAAATTGTATTAAATAATTTCCATATTTCATTTACATTTGACTTTATGATATTCTATCGAGAAAAATTGAAACTGATTAAATTTTCAACCTGTTTTTTTGTTACTACTTTGCTTGGGCAAAACTTGGAAGATTTATCATTTGGAGATGATAATTCTCTGGATGTAGCGACATGGAACATTGAGTGGTTTCCTAAAAATAATCAAATCACAATTGATTTTGTAACTCAAATAATTAACTTATTGGATTTAGATGTTCTTGCCATACAAGAAATAGATGATACTACTATGTTTGACCAAATGCTAGATTCTTTACCGGATTATTTAGGATATTATCAATCGAGTTGGTTTGCTGGTTTAGCATATATTTATAATACTGAGACTATAGAAATAAATAATATTTATGAAATATATTTTACTTCAGAATATTGGAATGCATTTCCTCGCTCACCAATGGTAATGGATTTTAATTTTAAGGGTGATAATTTTTTCATTATTAATAATCATTTCAAATGCTGTGGAGATGGTATTCTTGATTATGATGACCCATATGATGAAGAAAACAGAAGATATACTGCAACAAACCTTCTAAAAGATTATATTGATAACAATCTTTCGAACAATAATGTAATCGTAATGGGCGATTTGAATGATGAGATTGCAGAAGCTCCACCAAATAATGTATTTCAGCAAATTTTAGATGATTCCATTAACTACTATTTTACGGATATGGAAATTGCTCAAGGAAATAGCTCAAATTGGTCATTTCCTAATTGGCCATCTCATCTTGATCATATTTTAATTACTGATGAATTGTTTAATGAGCTAATTCAAACTGAAGTTCAAACAATAAAAATTGATGAATATGTCGAGGGTGGTTGGAGTGAGTATGACTACAATATATCAGATCATAGGCCTGTTGCAATAAAGTTTAGTTTTTTTTCCATTTATGACATCAATGATGATGGAATATTAAATGAATATGATTTCGCAATGTTGTTATCCTCTATTATAAATAATAATGATTCGACTGATTTAGAGGACATTAATAATGATTTGGTAGTTGATATTTTTGATTTGCTTATTTTGTCAGATTTTTTACAAGATATGTAAAACGTGAAAATTAATATTTAAAATGTTTTATTCTTTCCCCTTCATCACCAATCTTTGTCATTGCTTCTATTCCGATATCTAAATGCAGATCAACATATTTTTTCGTAACAGCTTGGTCCATCTCTTCAGTTTTTACTCCTTCGGGTATCATCGGTGTATCACTAACTAAAAGTAAAGCACCTCTATTAATCCCATTTGCAAATCCAGTAATGAAAACGGTTGCTGTCTCCATGTCTATTCCCATGACACGAACCTTACGAAGATATTTTTTAAATTTTTCGTCATGTTCCCAAACTCTTCGGTTTGTGGAATATATCACGCCTGTTCTATAATCGATATTTCGGTCCACCATTAGT
>MDSZ01042337.1_pt1 | contig 10980 bp, 14 predicted proteins | sample 811201 | NCBI WGS metagenome assembly MDSZ01 (sample SAMN05326647, study PRJNA326480) | marine metagenome | isolation source: seawater | place: Indian Ocean: North | collected 2010 | reverse complement strand
CTTTATATCATTATCTTGAGAATGACCACCCCTAATAAAAGAGTTAACTCTACCCATAGCCCAAGCAGCCATAGAAGCTGATTTACTTCCTGAAGAAAGATACGCACCCTGTCCACGCCTGTATACTTGTGCCAATTGACTATAAGTATATTTGCTCTTTGCAGCTTTCGCTTGTAAAGTTTTTTTAGTTGCTGCATTAATAGGTTTTCTTTTTGGTTTACTTTTTGGTGGCATTTATTTTCTCCATATTTTCATTATAGTCTATAGTAAATTTTTCTACTAAAGTATCTATCTTTGATACATTAGGTTTTTTATTTATCAAAACACTTCCACATGCTTCTGATAAATCAATAGCCCACTCCTTTAGAACTACTGGGCTACTGAAAATATTTACTCCTTTTTTTATTTTAGCCATGGGATATTAGTACCCCATACTCTTACTCTTCCTCTTGGATGAGTATCTCTTTTTTTTGCCTTTTTTTCCTATTGGCACGATTTCTCCTAACTTGTTTGTTGTACTCTGTACAACCTAGATTAACACATTTCCATATGTTTTTCTCTTTTGCTATTAGCTTTCCACACTTATTACAGTGATTGTTTTGCATTTAATATATTATACTAGATTTTAGAGTGGCGTAAGGTTTTCCTCCTTTTACCTTACGCTGCTCTAATTTTATCTATCAAGTGATAGCTAATAGTGAATTCGCTTGCTACCCCTGTTTCCAGTACGCTCTTAATTGGCACTATCAAAGAGCGTGAAAAAAAATTTTTATTTTCAGCATCTACAATTCTGTATTCTTGATTAATAATCCAATCAGTAATGTATGGTATAAGATGCTCTGGATTCCAGTAAAGGATACGGTTGGTTGGATAAATCCAGTACATAAGAAAATCAGGGAATGTTTTTAATGCACATCCTATACGCTTATCTGTATCCCCATACACTATTTGTATTTCTAATGCTACATTCCCTGTATTTTCCGCCCTGGTGTCAGTTTTTACTTCTATATATCTTGTGCCTAGTTCGTTGTTAATTACAAACATATCTGCACCTTTTAATTGTTCTTCTTTTCTAGCATCCCTTACTATAAATTTAGATTTACCTTCTTCTGTTGTTTGTGATTGATAATATAACTTAATAAGTTTTTCACCCTGTTTACCTATCTCTAGTTGTTCTTCAAAATCAAACATTATCCCTCCTTGATTTGTATAAATTTATTATAGTACTATAGTAATTATACAGGCATCTTAAACTACCTGCTTTAAGAAATAGTTTTTGAGAACAGGCAACTTATATAAAGTGGACTAGCAGGACCATGTTAACTAGCGTTAGAGGCTATTACTTCACATATTTATTTATAAGTCAAGTCAAACAAAACAATGTCGCTACACTTATTTTCTGGTTGGGAGGGAGTGACACAGGGCTCGCTGTACTCACTTTACATTCACAGTAAAAAAGTATTTATAATACTTTCTCTTTACTGTAAATGTGTGTTAATATAGGACAATAGGAACGGTGGTGTAGATTAATTATCTATACCTTCCTTGATAATCTAAAACGCCTGGCTACACCACCTACCTAAACTTTCTTGTCCAACAATTACCAGCAATTTTATTAGGTGTTACATAATGATATAGCCCCCCACCCACATTAAAATCCCCTATACGCATGGTGCATACTAGACATGCAATACTATTCACTATATCTATTTACTAATGCAATACAACACAAACATATGGAAGTATATGTACTATATGTCATACATAATATCACTATATCTTTAACACCATAGATACTACATTGAAGTCTGCAATGCTTACACAACAGTTAGCTTTAGGTCAATTCTAGAGATTAGCAGACCTAGTAAAGTCAAAGTCCATGTGAAAAACATACAGGCATATATATTGCTACGCAAATCTGTTGTTATTTCTACATAGCGGTTTGACTTGACTTTGGTATAGATATTCGCACATAGCGAATATCACTGCTAACTCTAAAATTAATTATTAGTTAAACGAAAGGAAAGAAAATGACTAATGAACAACTATCTAACTTACTTAAACAAGTAGGCTTAGAACATGGCGAGATTAAGTCCTTGCCAAACCAAACACCTACTAACGACATAGTAGAACAAATACAAACTGAACAAGGACTTAATGTATTGGCTAATACAAAGAAAACTAATCCAAAGGAATGGTTATCTAGAAAGACTAATGCACAAGCATTATTCAACAATAAGCCAATACAAATCACCTTTACTTACAAAAAGGTAAAAGGTGCAGAAGTCAATGACTTAGACAATGCAGAAAAACAGCGTTACGCTGTATACATTGATGAAAAGTTCTATACAGGCGTGTACTTTACACACTTAGGTGCTGTAAAACAATTTGAGTACTTACTCAAGTACAACGCAGAACTTTTCACAAATGCAAATTATTCTGCATTTCACATTGGTGAGAATTGGAAGTTGCCTACTCAGTTTCAAACTGATATAGGTCGTAACAAGTGCTTAACTTGGACTTCCAATTCAGGTGTTCCTGTACTTATCCCAACAATTATCATGTGTCAAAACTATGACAACAGTAATGACTTGGGGGGAACACCTTTCTCACGACCTAACTATATCATGCAAAAATCTGCTGTTGCAACACAAGTCCAAGTAGGACTTGTACACAAAACAGATATTCCTGTTATAGACGCAGGTCGTTGGTCTATCATATCCCAAGCCCTTAATGATAATCAACAACCTACAGCTACCAATGATGAACTTGCGTTCATCAATTGGTACATGCAACTTGTAGCTAAAGCAAACAAGTAGCACATAAAAAGCTACGCACTTCGGTGCGTAGCTTTTTTTTATTGTTTTTTTTTTGAAAAAAACACTACCTTCTACACATACAACACCATAGACAGCTCTACTCTCACGATGTAATTAGTTCTCTTTTACATTGTGTTCTATATTATCTTTCTATTACACACCTTAATCTAAAAAAATAGTTTCTATATAATACACGCCATAAAGCACACTCTCTATTACGCCTGGTATAAGAGGGTGTCAAATTTTACCTAGTTGCCATAAGAGTTTGAATTGTGTTGATAGAGGAAAAAGTATAGTTTTTTTAAGAAATTTAGTTTATTTCTTTTTCACATTTTCGTGTGAGTGTATGTAATAAAGGAGTTATTATGGCGAAAAGATATAGAGTATCACACCCACCTACACCTGAACTAAGTGGTGTTCGTGAGTATAACTTTCCTAGTAATAGGATACAAGGCAATAATGATTGTATATTTTGTGGTAGCAAGACATTATCATACAAGTCTGTATGTCGCAAGTGTAAGTATATGGTATCTCATGAGCGATTAGAGTACCTAGAACGCAGGCGACAAGGTCAAGTAGAACTTATGAAACAAGAGAAGTTAGAGAAAGAATTACAGAAAGAACGAAGGAAACAAGAAAGAGATAACGCTACTTCAATAGTAGATGATACTATTGCAGTAGTAGAGATGATAGATATATACTGTATGTTATGTTTCCTAGTTATAGCTGAAGGTGTAAACAATGGTTGTGTAGTATGCAATGATTGTTTAGAAACAGATAAAAGCAAAAAAGCAGACAGAGATTGGGATGAATGGATATACCAAAATCCTACTGATGATGACTAAGTTCTACCTACTAGAGACACGCAAGTGCTTCTAACCATGCTACAAGTGAAGGGATTTGACATGTACATTAGCGATAATGTGCCTCCTTTCGTTTAACATATCCCAACACTTGTAGCGTAGGTAGCTTGATATTCATGCATATGTTGTGTTCAAACAATTAGATTAATAAATAAATATCTACAATAAAAAGTTAATCAACATGCGTGAGTATCAAGCTATCTATGAGTAAGAGTTAGGTTAATTCCCTGTTGTCCTAACGCCTGAAAGTAGGTAGCTTGAAGCACATACAGAAACCTAAGCGTAACTGTATATAGATACCTTATAAAGTCTTGCCCAAAGGGGAATAACAGGACTTGGTACAGCAAACTTTATATACAGGTTGTGGTTGGAATCCACACAGTATGTGCTTCAAGCTATCTATTACGGATAGTGAAAGGAAGGTATGTATGGATTGTGACATGTGTAGGCAATCAAAACTTACTTACATTGGTATTCATTCCAATGTTAAATCTAGTGTCCATGTGATGTATAGCTGTTTCTCATGTGGATATCAATGTATTAAAAAAGAAAACAGCAAGAGGAGGTTGTAATGGCTAAGCCAGAACAAAAAGAAAAAGAAAGTGCTATGGAACTTGCAGGTATAATTGCAAAACTCATAGTAGATGTAGAGGAACTAGAAAGAAAACTTAACAATCTGTTAAAGAAACAAACAGTATTAGTAGAACAAGTAATGATACTAGGTATGGGGAGCACACCTGATACAAGAGCAAAACTTGTTCAAGCTATGTTTACACACGAGGATTTCATCAAGTTTGCAAGTGATGATGTGACATCTTTTGATGAAGTCTTTCAAATAATGGAGGATAACTCACATTTGTATGGTGACGACTTAGACAAAGATGCAATGCGTGGTGCATTCAATGAAGTCAAAGAAATGTTTTCACTAGCAAGACACGAGTTAGATTTATCTAAGGATAAACAAGAGGAGGAATAATGCCTGATGTAAAAAGCAGACCTGAGTGTGACCAGTACATACATTGTGCTAGTTGCATTAAGGATACAGGTGGTGTAAAAGGAAAACCTTATACACAATTGTTGGAAGTTGGTTACAGCTTTATGAATGATGAAACATTTATGATTATAAACTGTAAGATACACGACCAATTAATTACAAGAGTAAAAGTAGGGGTACAAAACATACCTCATGGAAAGGATTGTGGTTGCAATGAGTGATGACTTTGACCATATGCCTGAGCATATAGCAGAAAGATTAAAAATTCTAGGCTTTAGAGAAAAAGCTGATTACATTGGCTTCAAAAGAAAGTCTACATTTGGTCTTCGTTTCATGGGAGACTTTGAACAAAGTGATGGAAGTAATACTGTTGATGGCATGATGGTTGGTGTAGGTCGTAATACAATACATCAAGCATTACTAGATGCATTAGATGTACAAATATCACAATCAATTATGAATACATCTATGGCAACAGTTAAATACATCATGGATTTGTTCAAACCACCACATAGTGAAAATGGTACACCAATGAAAGAGTGGGAAAGAACTATGGAAGATGTACTATCGTCACCAGAACGCATGGTAGTTTTCTTGGAAGTGTTACTTAAAACAATGCAAGAAGGTATGCTGGGTGATTTCATAGACAAGGTATTTGAAAATGAACCAAGAGTGATTATGGTAGGCGACAGCGAAAGCGTAGCATCTGCTATTGGTAGAACAGATTTGCCAGATGACATGAAATTAACTGACAAAGACTTACAAGATTTACTGAAAGAAGCAGTAAAGAGTGAGGAGGAATAGTGAGTGAACATGAATATACAGGTATTGAAGGACATGAGGACGATATAGCAAAAGCTACTATGAAAAAAGCTAACTGTGCTATTACAAAAGATGTACTGAAATATCTAAACAATTTGTCTATTAAGCATGAATACAATAGACAACTCATTGATAGTATCTTTCTGTCTCGTGCAGATGTAATAACAGATGTTATTGATGAACGCTTCCCATTGTTCTTGTCTATGGTAGTGCCACACTACCATAGAGCAGGTGTAAAAACACACTTGCATTACAGAACAATATGGATAGGGATTATGTCTAATGACACAACAAAAGAACACAAGTTTGTTGTTGACATACCTGCAACAGCTTTTGAGTTGTTGCCTGAAGTTCCTGAAATACAATACTTGACACCTGATAAGTGGAGAGATTGGTGGGAACAAGAGAAAGAAAATATAACACAAGAGTTTATCAAACAGATAAACGAAATAGAGGAAGGAAAATAATTATGGATTGTTGGAATTTATTATCCAAAGTTCTGCCTGTAACACCAAGAGTATTACTCTATGGTCCACCAGGCACAGGCAAAACATTTATTGCCAATACAGAAGGGTTGAAGAAAGACCAAGAGGTTTATCAAACAACTCTTACACAAGATAGTACTGCTGCTGAATTGTTAGGTCACTATGTACCAAATGAAAATGGTGCATTTGAATGGCTTGATGGTCTTGGTGTCAAGGCTTGGAAGCAGGGTGCAAGATTGGTTATCAACGAGATTGACAATGCAGGTGTTGATGTAATGACATTTTTACATGCATTGTTAGATGACCCTAAGTTTGCTAAGTTTACCTTACCAAACAAAACAAAAGAAATTGTAAGACCTGCTGAAGGATTTCAAGTAGTTGCAACTATGAATGGTGTACCTGATGATTTACCTGAAGCATTAGCAGACAGGTTTCCTGTTAAGTTGCACATGGATAAAGTTAATCCAAAAGCTATTGAACAGTTGCCAACTGAACTTAGAGGTGTTTACAACGATTACACAGATAACAATTCTATATTCTCTGTTCGTAAATGGATTGCATTTGCAGAACTTATGAATGCAGGCATTGATGTAAAAGATGCTTCTGTTGCTGTGTTTCAAGAAAGTAGTGATGAACTTATTGAAAGTCTTGCACTACAAGAAAATGGTAAAGCAGAAGTATTGGACGAGGAGTATTAATGGATATATTCAGTAGCGAAAAAGTTAAAAGCAAATCACCTGTTATATATCCAAACCTAGCATTGAGAGGAAACAGGGCTGTGAAATACAGTCTTAGTAAATCCTCCTCTATACAAAGCACAGAGAGGGAACTAACAATTCCCTCTCTGCCTTTTATAGACAAGTATGAGGAAAGAAAGATTACAAACCTTGTTATGCTAGCTAACAAACATTACAGGTTATCTAAGCACAGAATTCAAAAAGGAAGTGAATTTGTTTTAGACTTAGCAAAGATATATGCTTGTCAATTCAATGCTGCACAAATGTATAGTAAATTGAAATTTCCTAGTGAGTTTGATAATTCGTTATGGAATACAAATCCTTCTAATGGTTGGCGTAGTAACTTAGGTGAACAACAAAGAAAATTTATGAATACATTTGAGGACAGAGTTGACGAACTACAACAACAGTACCCAGATGAAATCGGTAATTTTCTTAACACTCGTATTATGAAAGAGATACAGCTTAATAATGATACAGAAGGTCTTGAAAAACTGTTGAGAGATAATCTTACTCCAGAACAATTCAACTATGCATTGTATACGGAGATGCAAATTCAACCATTGCCTGAGATTAACAACCAAGAAATACTCAATGTCTATGAGAAAGCTATTGATATTTTTTATCAAAGTAGAAAGTTCGCTTACAGTTACTTTTATGTGTTAGAACATATTGGTATTGCTGGAGCAACATATGTATTTGATGAGGATTTTCAAAGAATGATAACTAATGCAGTTCAAAGAAAAGCTATGTTTGGATTTGATGCAGAGATAATTGAAGCCGAAGTTGATTTCTTTTATGACATGTGTAATGACATTAGGACAATAATAAAAAATGGACAACAAATGTATAATGCACATAAGTATCCTCACTACCGAACTAGATACCATTACAGAACAGGAATGATGACTAAGTCAAGTATAACTATTCACAAAGGTATGGTAAGAAGTATTTACAATCACCTAATGTTAAAAGGTGCTACTTATGTTCAACATAACTATGCTCAAAAAGGTAAAGCATTACCAACTGAGATTGCTATGCAAATGCAAGAAGCTGTTGAAGGAGGTATTAATTTGCCTGATGGTTTGAGTAATGAACTCAAAGAGAAAATCAAAGAGGAAGGTAACAGTGATGCGAGGTTTAGATTTAAGCCAGAGTATCATGATGCAAATGGTAGACATGGTAAAGCGTACATAAGACCATTTACACCGAATGGAAAAGTTCCTAAAGCGATTAGAGAATTGCAAAAAAGAAACAGCGACATTGGTGTTGTTCCAAAGAACATGCATAGAATGACATTAGATAGAAAAGTATTTTCATCTAAAAGAGTTATTGCAGGTGGTTCTCTAATGATAGATTGCAGTGGTTCAATGTACTGGTCTGAGGAGGACTTACGAGAAGTTATTGAATTATTACCTGCTGCAAAGATTGCAGGTTATGAAGGCTACAACACAATAAAAGACGGATGTGATGGCTTAATTAGAATATTCGCTGAAAATGGTAAGTTAGATACAAAGCAGATTAGAGATGCAGGAGAATATGGTTCTAACTCTGTTGATTTAGATGCTTTGAAATGGTTAGCTAAACAACCTGAACCAAGAATATGGGTGTCTGACCAAGCAGTAGTTGGTGTCAATGACACAGGTAGGGCAGTATCCTTAAATCCTGAATTAAAGAATGAGATATTACAATTCATGATTAAGAACAATATCATACCAATACGAAGTAATAAACTTGTTAAACAAGTTGCTAAAGAATTATCTACTTCTGTAAAGAAAAGCAGATAATAACAACCATACATACATAAGAAAAGAAGGCGTGTAGTAATACACGCCTTTTTTTTTGGTATTTTTTCTCTCTATGGCGTGTAGTAATACACGCCTTTTTTTTTGGTATTTTTTATTATCAAACATTGCGTAATCGTGGTCGTGTGCTATCATACGAACATGAGTAAAAGTAATGATATAAATAAATTGCTTGAAAAAGCAATGACAAATAAGCAAGGTGGTCTTACACCATGGTATGAACAAGTTCCTGACGAGGTGAAACCATTCGTTGAGGGCTTGAAATCTATAATGAAACAAGGTAGGAAACCTAACGCAACAGCAGTATCTAGAATACTTACAGAGGAATTAAATTTTCCTGTGTCAAGAACTAGAGTATCCCATTGGATAAGAGAATATCAAAATGAACTTATCAAAGAAGGATAAACATTTAGCTGAGCTTTTAGCAGAAGCTGAAAGTCTTAAGATAAAAGAACTCAAAGATACTAATGAACGCTTATTGAAACAAATAGATAAGCTAAAAGATAAGAAAGCAGACTTAGTAGACGCTGTATATCGTGGTGCTAAAGATGGTATGTCTACTCTGTCATTACCAAAAGTAATAGCACCAACTAAAACAACTGCAAAGAAAGGAGAAGAAATATGTGTTCCGTTGTTGTCTGACATACAGTTAGCAAAACAAACATCAACTTACAACACAGAAGTTGCAGAAGAAAGAGTAGTTAGATATGCAGAAAAGATAGTAAAGATTGCAAGAATACAAAAAGCAAATCACATTGTTAAGAAGTGTGTAGTCTTTGCACTCGGTGACATCATAGAAGGAGAGCTTATATTTCCTGGACAAGCACATGAGATAGACAGTTCTTTATACAAACAAGTAACTGTTGATGGTCCAAGAATACTAGCAAAATTCTTTAATATATTGTTATCTGAGTTTGAAACAGTAGAATGTTATTGGGTAATAGGAAACCATGGTGCATTAGGAGGAAGGTCTAGAAGAGACTATAACCCTGAAACAAATGCAGATAGAATGTTAGGTAAAATATTACAGACTATGTTTGAAGGGCAGAAACGAATTAAGTTTCACGTTCCTGATAAATCATGGTATACAGTTGCCGACTTAGGTGTTAAAGCTAAGTTTCTTTTATTCCATGGAGATAACATTAGAGGAACAATGGGCGTTCCTTTCTATGGTTACAACAAAAAAATATTAGGTTGGAAGTCATTAGGTTCTGCAGGGCTTATGGAAAATTTCACTCATGCAGTATGTGGTCACTATCATACACCAACTCACTTATATATTAATGATGTAAGAGTGTGGGTAAATGGTAGTACTGAAAGCCACAATCCATATGCACAAGAACAACTAGCAAGTATGGGAAGACCTTCTCAATATACGCTATTTGTCAAACCAAGTAAAGGAGTTACTGCTGAGTATTTGGTTGACTTGGAGGAATAATGGTTATTGTTGAAGCCGTAGAATATGCAGGAGTAGGTTCAATACCTAAGCTGCTTGTTAAACAAGGCGACAAATATATTCATGTACCTGTTAAAGTAGGGGTTACAAGGATAAAAAACATTAAATTAGAAGAAGAATAAAATTATCAAGGAGGTAAAAAAGATGGCTAAATTTAATCCTGCTGACTACGAAATGGTAGAAGACAGGTTAAAAAAATTTTGGAAAGACTATCCTAATGGTCGTGTGTTTACAGAAGTAGTAAGCACAAATGATGAAGGAACTATGGTCATAGTTAAAGCTATGATTTATACAGATAAAGAAGATATAAATCCTGTATCAACTGGTATAGCACAAGAATTGCAAGGGCAAGGTGGGTTTGCAAACACTGATGCATGGATGGAAAATTGTGAAACATCTGCTATAGGTCGTGCATTAGCTAATTGGATTTACCAAGGTTCAACAAAGAAAAGACCTTCTTTAGAAGAAATGTCTAAGACGCAGGGTGCAACCAAAGTGGCTCAAAGCAAACCACAACCAACCAAGAAAGTAGAGAAAGTAGAGGGGTTTGACTCACTTTCCTCCTCTACTGACTCTACTGTTGGTGTAAGGGCTGTACTAAAAGAAGCAGGTTATGACTACAAATCCAAATCTAATCACGAAAAGACAGGCGAAGTTGCTGTTAGTGATAAAGATTTGTTATGTATTTGTGGATTAATAGTTCAATACATTCCACCACAAGATAAGAAGTCAGCTAAAAGCCCTGACTTTAGATGTACTGGTGCTAGTAAATGTACTGCAGGTGATACTGTTGATGGAACTACATTTTCTAAATCATGGTGGTCAGATGGTTGGAACACACCTGAAATGTGGAAAGACTATGCTGCAGCAATGAATGGAATTAAAGTTCCTAAAGCTAAATCTATGGATGACATAGGTCCAGGAGATGCACCCTTCTAATTAAAAGTAAGCAAGAGCCGAGGTAGAAAGGATAACACCCTCGGCTTTGCTATAAGTTAT
>MDSZ01027525.1_pt1 | contig 10980 bp, 12 predicted proteins | sample 811201 | NCBI WGS metagenome assembly MDSZ01 (sample SAMN05326647, study PRJNA326480) | marine metagenome | isolation source: seawater | place: Indian Ocean: North | collected 2010 | reverse complement strand
TGCATATAATTTTCTTTTATTTTTTTCAAGTTCGTCAATTATTTCCATTGCTCTAATTTTTGGAGCTCCGCTTACTGTGCCCGCAGGAAAACCTGATAAAAGTGTTTCAAAAATCGATGTTTTATTGTCAAATTTTCCAATTACATTAGAAACAATGTGCATAACGTGAGAATATTTTTCCACCTTAAATTTTTCAGTAACCTTTACTGTATTTATTTTAGAAACTTTTCCGACATCGTTTCTTCCAAGGTCTAGTAACATGAGATGTTCAGCTAATTCCTTTTTATCCTTTAGAAGATCAGATACATACTTTTTGTCTTCTTTAATATTTTTTCCTCTTGGTCGTGTGCCTGCGATCGGTCTAATAGTAACTTCACCATCTCTAAGTCTTACAAGTATTTCTGGGCTACTACCTAGAACATTAAAATCCTCATAATTAAAGTAAAACATGAATGGAGAAGGATTTGACTTTCTAAGGTGATTATAAATTTCAATAGGTCTTTTATTTATCTTTCTTTCAAACCTTTGACTTAAAACAACTTGAAAAATGTCACCTTTTTTTATGTAAGTTTTGGCCTTTTTTACTAATGACTTAAATCTATTTTTAGAGGTATTAGATTTGATCAAATTTTTATTAGGTTTGAAAGTAAATTGATTTGGCAATTTTATATTTTCAAAACTTTCATATAACTCAAATTTTTTAAGAATAGAGTTATAAGCTTCTTTATAATTTTTAATTTTTGTATCTGCATAGATATTCTCAATATAATGAATCTTTTTTTTTAAGTTATCATAAATAACTATATTTTTTGGACGGGAAAGTCTTACATCAGGTATTTTTAAATCATCTCTACATTTATTAGGTATCTTTTCAATATATCTTATTACATCGTATGAAAAATAACCAACTAGCATCGAGGACATCGATGGTAACTGACTTGGCATTTTAATTTTAAAGTTTTCAATTAAATTATTTAAATACTTTAATGGATTTGCTTTAATCTTAGTTTTTTTTCCACTGCTATTTAATGTAATTACGTTATTATTTATATCCCAGATTTTATCTGGGTTGAGCCCAATAATTGTATAGCGTCCTCTAATAATTCCTTTCTCAACTGACTCAAAAATAAAACTATTTTTTTCAGCTAAAAGAAATTTATATAAATTTTCTACTTTAGAATAATTATAACAACTTAAAGATCTATATAAAATTTGATTTTGTTTAAGTAAATGTTTTTTTTTAAAATCTTGAAAACTTATATTTATTCGCATTAAAATGAGTTCTTAACTCGTTCAATTGTTCTTTGATTTAATTCAACTTTATACTTTTCATTAAGATTATTATCATGGGATTGATAAATTTTGTTAATCAAATTTAAACGAGCTTTTGCTTCGTATTTTTCATAAATATTAATATCTTTTTTAATATCTCTATATTCAGTTTTTGTTACATAGATTAAAAAATTTTTAGTAAGAGTATTATTTGTTATCAAATCTATTTCATTATCTTTCTGTAAAAATATTCTTTTAATTATATCTTCAGAAAAAATTTCATTTTGTTTTAAGTTGTTAATTTTATAGTCTTTCACCTCTAATTTATTATCTAAAGCAAATTTTAAGAATTTTTCTTTATTAAACGCCCCCATACTTATATCTTTAAGAATCGAAGTATTTTTTTCTATTTTATTTTTAAAATTTAGCTGCGCATTTATTGCTTTCTGTACTTCTAGATCATTAAAAGGTCTATTTTTCTTTTCAATATTGGATATTTCAGCTAAATAATATTTGCTATTAAAATTAATAATTTCAGGAGATCGAGTAGTCTTCATTGAGTAGATTCTTTTGAATAAATTTTCTGGTAAGTTTTTAATTTTATTTTTATTTTCATCCTCTTTATTTGCATTAATTTTTTCAATAGATATTATTTTTAAATTATTATTTTGAATGGTTTCATCAAAAGACTGACCATCTAAAATATTATTTTCAATTTGATCAAGTTGTTTAAAAAAACTTTCATTAAATTCTTTGCTTCCACTAATTTTTTCTGGAACTATTTCAGCATAACGAATAGCCTTAAACTCTGTAAAAAAAATATTTTTATTTCTTTCAAATAGCTCCATTTTACTTTCTTCTGAAGGTCTATTCTTGATATAAAATTTTTCTAAATCAATAAATTTAATTGTTTTTGTTTGATTTTCTTTCCTATATTCATTTTTGACTAATTCTTCAGGAATAACTACTCCACCGGACAAAAAACTTAAAAACTGCCTTCTTTTTTCTTGTTCAACAATATTTGCTTCAAATTGTGGGGCGGTAACACCACTTTTAATTAGAAATTTTTCATACTCTGTTCTAGAAAACTTATTATCTTTAAAAAATAATTGGTCATTTTTTATAATATTCCTCAAAGAATTATCATTTACTGAAATTTTAAGATTTTCAATTTCTAAAGCCATAACTCTTTTACCAATATATTCAGATAAAATTTTTTCAATTAAATCTGTTTTAGGTAAGTTTTTTATCTGCTCCTCACTTAAATTTAATCTTCTTAGGAAGTCTACAAATTCTTGCGTACTAATCTTCTCGGAATCTATAGAAGCTATTACATTTTGTTTACCACCTCTAAAAACGTCACCCATACCCCAAAAAACAAACGGAAGAATAATTATACCTACTAGAAGTTTAACAAAAAATGATTTAGAAAATTTACCTATTGAAGTTAACATTATAATAATTTATTAAGTTTTAAATTAATACACCTATAAATTAAATTTAATATTAAGGCAAATAATGAGATATTTTATTGGAAATTGGAAAATGTTTGGTGTCCCGAAATCAATAAATATAGTCAATAAAATTAATTCTTTTCATTCAAAAGACAAAAATCGCAAAAAATATAGAGTTATTATTACACCTCCTTATACGCTTATTCAAACTTTTGCAAAATATTTCAAGAATAAAAAGATTTATATCGGATCACAAAATTGTTATCAGAAAGATCAATTCTCATCAAATACTGCTGCTGTAAGTCCACACATGATTAAAAGTGTCGGGGCTAATTATACTATAATAGGTCATTCTGATAATAGAAATGAGGGAGATACAGACACAATTTTAAAAGATAAAGTATTTTTTGCTTTAAAAAATAATTTAAAAGTAGTTTTTTGTATTGGAGAAAATAAAAATGACAAAAAAAATAAAAGAACTTTTAGTATTTTAAAGAGACAGCTTACTAAAGCTTTAGAAAGAAAATTTAATACAAACAATATCATAGTTGCCTATGAACCTATTTGGTCAATAGGCACTGGAAAAATACCAACAAAAAAAGAATTAGTAAGAACAACGATACATATTAAAACAGTTTTAAAAGGAATATTTAAGAAAAAAAGTCCAGCAGTTCTTTACGGTGGTTCAGTTGACGGAAGCAATATTGCAATGTTCAAAGAAATTACAGAAATTGATGGTTTTTTGATAGGTGGAGCTTCAAAATCTTCAAAAAAATTTATTGATATAATAAAGAATTACTATAGATAAGCATCATGGAAAGTTTACTCATTTTGGTTAATATAATCCTGGCTGTAATACTAATCATAGTTATTCTTTTACAAAGATCAGAGGGAGGGGCTTTAGGCCTAGGTGTTTCACAGGATAATTTCACATCAGCGCGGTCAGTTGGAACATTTTTAACAAAATTTACATCTATAATTGCTGCTTTATTTATTATATGTAGTATTGCAATAGTGGCTATCTCTAGAGATGAATTGCGAGAAACACAGTCAGTTTTAGAAAAAGAGGAAGAACAAAATCCAAACCTTCCACAAATACCGCAATCAAATTAAATAATACTTTGTAATAATTAAATATTGAAGTATAACATGGTTCCATGACGCGATATATATTCGTTACTGGCGGCGTGGTTTCATCATTGGGAAAAGGATTATCATCTGCATCATTAGCATATTTATTACAATCTAGAGGTTATAAAGTAAGAATAAGAAAACTAGATCCATATTTAAATGTTGACCCTGGAACAATGAGTCCATTTCAACATGGTGAAGTTTTTGTAACAGATGATGGAGCCGAAACCGATCTTGATCTAGGACATTATGAGAGATTTTCGGGAATTTCAGCGAAGAAATCTGATAATATCACCACAGGAAAAATTTATAGCGATGTATTAAAAAGAGAGCGTAAGGGTAAATATTTAGGAAAAACTGTTCAAGTTATTCCTCACATAACTAACAGAATAAAAGAGTTTATTAAAAACGATGTAAAAAAAGAGGATTTTGTCATTTGTGAAATAGGTGGAACAGTAGGTGATATTGAAAGCCTTCCATTCTTAGAAGCCATCAGACAGTTTTCAAACGAAATAGGAAGAAAAAATACTTTGTTTATTCATCTCACTCTTGTTCCCTATATGAGGGCTTCAGATGAAATTAAAACTAAACCTACTCAACACTCAGTGAAAGAACTTAGAAGTATAGGAATTCAACCAGATATAATTATTTGTAGATCAGAAAGGACTATTCCCTTAGACCAAAGAAAGAAAATTTCATTATTTTGTAATGTCGCAATTGAGGATGTAATTGAAACAGTAGATGTAAAAACAATTTATGAAGCTCCAATAAGTTTTAACAAAGAAAAATTGGATGAAAGAGTTTTAAAATTTTTTAAAATAAAATCTAGAAAAAAAGTAAATCTTCTACCATGGAAAAAAATAACTCGATTGGTTTTAAAGGCTAAAAGTAAAGTAAATATTGCAATTATTGGCAAGTATGTTGAGTTAAAAGATGCTTATAAATCATTAGATGAAGCCTTAACCCACGGGGGTATTGCCAATAACCTCAAAGTAAATTTAATAAGAATAGAATCTGACTTTTTAAAACCAAGTATGATAAAAAATAAACTTAGAGATGTTTCAGGAATCTTGATACCGGGAGGATTTGGGAAAAGAGGAACAGAAGGAAAAATCGCAGCTATAAATTTTGCAAGAAAAAATAAAATTCCATTTTTTGGTATTTGCTTTGGTATGCAAATGGCAGTAATTGAGTTTGCGAGAAATAAATTATTCATTAAAAACGCAACATCAAGTGAATTTGGACCGTCGAAAGCTTCAGTTGTTGGTTTAATGAGTGAGTGGACTAAAGACGGCCAATTAATGAAGGGTACAGACAAAGATCTAGGCGGAACCATGCGCCTAGGTAGCTATGAAGCTAGACTTAAAAAAGACACAAAAATTAGCAAAATATATAATTCTTTGAAAATACAAGAAAGACATCGTCACAGATATGAGGTTAACATTAATTTTAGAAAGGATTTTGAAAACAAAGGAATGATTTTTTCAGGCTTGTCCCCAGACAATAAATTACCGGAAATAATAGAGTTAAAAGATCATCCTTGGTTTATAGGAGTGCAATTTCATCCTGAATTTAAATCTAGACCTTTATCACCACATCCTTTATTCTCTTCATTTATTAAAGCTGCAAAAATCAGTTCGAAAAAATGAATATTCATAAAGTCAAATGTTCTAATTTTGAGATAGCTAACAATAAACCTTTCACTTTAATTTCTGGGCCTTGCCAGCTTGAAAGTGAAGAACATGCAATTAAGATTTCATCAGAATTAAAAAAAATTACAGATGATCTAGGTATCAATCTTATTTATAAAACTTCTTTTGATAAAGCTAACAGAACAAGCTTAAAAGGTAAAAGAGGTCTTGGTTTAGATAAATCACTTCCAATTTTTGATAAAATTAGAAAAGAGATTGGAGTTCCAGTTTTAACAGATGTTCACACAGCCGACCAATGCTCTATAATTGCTAAACACGTAGATGTGTTACAAATTCCAGCTTTTTTATGTAGACAAACAGATTTATTAATTGCTGCAGCAAAAACCGGTAAAATAATAAATGTTAAGAAAGGGCAATTTTTAGCGCCTTGGGATATGGAAAATGTAATAAAAAAAATTGAAGGCTCAGGAAATAAAAATATATTAATTACAGAGAGAGGTGCTAGTTTTGGTTATAACACGCTTGTCTCAGATATGAGATCTTTGCCAATTATGTCTAAATTTGGTTTCCCAATTGTTTTTGATGCAACTCATTCGGTACAACAACCTGGGGGCATGGGAGAGAAAAGTGGTGGACAGAGAGAGTTTGTACCTTTTTTAGCACGGGCAGCTATTGCAGTTGGAGTAGGAGCAATTTTTATGGAAACCCATGAGGATCCCGATAATGCTCCCTCAGATGGGCCAAATATGGTTCCATTAAATGAAATTAAAGATTTGCTTAAAAAATTGAAAGATATTGACAAATTAATAAAATAAAATGGTTAAAATTAAAGATGTAAAAGGAAGACAAGTCTTTGATAGTCGAGGAAATCCAACAGTAGAGGCAGAAGTTTATTTAGAAAATGATATTTCTTCTACCGCAATATCTCCATCTGGTGCTTCAACGGGTGCTTTCGAAGCTCATGAATTAAGAGATAAGATTAAAAATAAATTTTTAGGTAAGAGTGTGAATGTTGCAGTAGATAATATAAATACAAAAATTTCGTCTAAATTAAAAGGATTAGACTCAAGCGACCAAAAAAATATTGATAGAGTTTTAATTGATTTAGATGGAAGTGAAAATAAAACTAATTTAGGAGCTAACGCCACCCTCGCAGTATCTTTAGCTAACTGCAAATGTGCGGCGTTATCAAGTAAGAAGTCTCTATTTAAAAATTTAGGAAACAATTTCTCTTTACCTATTCCGCTAATGAATATTATTAATGGCGGAGCCCACGCGGACAACGACCTTAATATTCAAGAATTTATGATAAGACCAGACTCAGCAAAAAACTTTATGGACGCTATAGAAAAGAGTTATTTAGTAATTCAAAATTTAAGAAAATTGTTAAAATCAAAAAATATGCTTACTAATGTTGGTGATGAAGGTGGGTTTGCACCATCAATAAATACAAATGAAGAAGCTTTAGAATTAATTGTTGGGGCAATTGAAAAATCAAAATTAATACCAGGCAAAGATGTAGTCATCTGTTTAGATGTTGCAGCTAATGAATTAGTTAACGAAAAAGGAGAATACTCTATACAATCTAAAAATTTTATATCTATCGAGGAGAATATTGCTTATTATAAAAAACTTATTTCTGCTTACCCAATTAAATCTATAGAAGACCCTTTTGCTGAGGAAGACTGGGCATCATGGCAAAAAATAACTAGTGAAATAGGAAGTCACATACAAATCGTTGGAGACGATCTATTTGTAACTAATACTAAGCGTTTGGAAAAAGGTATCAAAGAAAAATCAGCTAATTGTATTTTGATAAAGCCTAATCAAATCGGTACATTGACCGAGACATTAAACGTTATTTCTATGGCAAAAGATGCAAATTTTAACACTATTATTTCGCATAGATCAGGTGATTCCGAAGACACCTTTATTGCTGATTTGGCTTCAGCCACAATGTCCTCTCAAATAAAAACCGGATCTTTAGCGAGATCAGAAAGAGTAGCTAAATACAACAGATTATTGCGCATCGAAGAAGAACTTGGCAATCAGGCTAAAATGGCTAAAATCTAGCCTATGCGACTAATTGAAAGTTTTAAAAGAAAAAAATTTATATTATTTAATATTTTTTTTACACTTTATATTGGAATAAATCTAATAGGAGGTGAAAGAGGTTTAATATCTTATTACGATAAAAAAAAAATTTACGAAGAACTAGAAAACAAAGATAAAGCATTAACTAATAAATTAAAAAAATTAGAACATAAAATTTCTTTAGTTAAAAACAATGATTTGGATTTTTTAGACATTTTATATAGAGAAAATTTTAGATACGGTGCTAAAGATGAAATTATAATAAGGATAAAATGAAACATAAACCCAGACATCCAGAAAAAGTAAATAAACCCTTTAATCCTATTAGAAGAAAACCAGATTGGATTAGATCTAAAATGGTAAATTCACAAATATTCTTTCAAACTAAGCAAGTAGTTAATCAAAATAATTTAGTTACAGTTTGTCAAGAAGCTAACTGTCCAAACATTACTGAATGTTGGAGCAAAAAACATGCAACATTTATGATTATGGGAGATACTTGCACGAGAGCTTGTGCTTTTTGTGATGTCAAAACAGGTTTACCAACTAAATTAGATATTTTTGAACCATCAAAAATTGCAAACGCAGTAAGTAATTTAAATTTGAAACATGTAGTAATTACTTCTGTTGATAGAGATGATCTTGACGATGGTGGGTCTGAACATTTTTACAAAGTTGTAAAAGCTATAAGAGATAAAAATCCAAAAACATCTATTGAAGTTTTGACGCCAGATTTTTTAAGAAAAGGTGATGCATACAAAAAAGTTTTGAAAGCCGACCTTGACGTTTTTAATCATAATATTGAAACAGTTCCAAGACTTTATACAACAGTAAGACCTGGAGCGCGATACTTTGCTTCATTAGAGCTTTTAAAGAATGCAAAAAGATTTAATAAAAAAGTTTTTTCAAAATCAGGAATAATGGTTGGTTTAGGTGAAAATAAAGATGAGGTAATTCAAGTTATGGACGACCTTAGATCTGCTGAAGTTGATTTTATTACTATCGGTCAATACTTGCAGCCTTCACCAAAGCATCACCCGCTAAATCGATATTATCATCCTGACGAATTCAAAGAGTTCGAGCAAATTGCAAAGACAAAAGGGTTTTTACTTGTTTCTTCATCGCCTTTAACAAGATCTTCCTATCACGCTGACGAAGATTTTAGAAAGTTACAGGATGCAAGAAATAAACAGCTTGAATGTCATCAGCATCAATAAAAAAAATAATTCCTTGTAAAAAAGAACAATTAGTAGAAATGGTTCTTGATATCGAAAAATATCCGGAGTTTGTTCCCTGGTGTATTGAGGGTATAATATACGATAGAAATGAAAGCGAGGACTTAATTACATTTAATGGAGATTTAAAAGTAGGTAAGAGCATTTTAAATGAAACTTTCTCAAGCCATGTTTCTTATCATAAAGAAAAAGATAAAATAATTGTTACTAATTTGGATGGTCCATTAAAACATCTCAAAAATGAATGGAAATTTAAAGAGGTAAACAATGCAACGCAACTAGAATTTTTTATCGATTTTGAATTGAAAAATCCTTTTTTGAATGGGATAATGAAAAAATCTTTTGAGCTTGGTTTGAATAAAATAGCTAAAGCTTTCGAAGAGAGAGCAATTAAATTGTATAAATAATGTTTACAATATCATCTTTATTAATTTTATTTATCCTTACTTTTAAAGTTTTATCATCATACATTAAAACAATTAGAACCGGTGATCCCAATGAAACGAATTTAACTTATTGGATGTTTTCTTACGATTTTAAGTCTAAAACTAAAGAATGGGTTCCTGAAGATAAGAAATTATTACAAAGGAAAAGAGCTAGAAATTTTTTAGTATTTATACTGTACTTAATTGCTTTTAGTATTTTTTTATTATTAAACAGTTTTACTGCACATCTGCTGGATGTAATTGTTAATCCAGAATTTAGCTACCCGGTTTAATTAGCTTTATCAATAAATTTAGAGATTTTTTTACAGTTTTTTTTTGAATAAAAACTCTCCCTCTATTTTTGAAATTACATTTGTAAATGGCAACTTTTTTTCTGACTTTAATTCCAATATAAACTAAACCTACTGGTTTTTGTTTAGATCCACCTTTTGGACCTGCGATACCAGTTATAGATATACAAACCTTAGCTTTACTTATTCTGCTTAAGTTATTAACCATAGCCAAACAACACTGCAAACTAACAGCACCATGCTTTTTAATTATTTGTTTAGGAATTTTTAATATACTAATTTTAGCTTGATTAGAGTAAGTCACTAAACCCATGGTAAATATTTTTGAAGACCCACTCACTGAAGTTATGGTGCTAGAAAGCATACCCCCAGTACATGACTCAGCTGCTGCTAGCCTTAATTTTTTTTTCTTGAGCAAAGAAACTATTTTTTCATTTATATTCATTACAAAAATTTAGACTTTATTGTCATAAAAATTATTAATGTAATCACTACATAAAGACCTGCTATAACATCATCAAATATTACGCCAAAACTATTTTTAAATTTTTTATCAAAAAAATTTACAGGAAATGGTTTTTTGATATCAAAAAATCTAAATAAAATAAAAATATATAAATAAAATAAAATTGCCTCTTGTGGATCTTTAGAGGTTCCGTGTGCAATTTCATAGAGATAAATTGGAATAGACTGGCCAATAAACTCATCTACAACAATTTCCTTAGGATCTTTATTTTCATTATATTTTATATACTCGGATACTGCATAAAATGAATATATAAAAACTAGAGACAAAATGAATAATATAATGCCGCTCGATAGATCAACTACATGAAACAAACTAAATAAAAAAATAGTTGTAACTAAAGAAGTTATAGTTCCTGGGGCAAATCTTAAAGATCCAATACCAAAGCATGTAACAAATAAATAATTTATGGTTTTAATCATATTTAATAACTGAGCATATAACTTCACACGCTATTGCTTTTTCTTTCCCTATAACACCCAATTTTTCCGTTGTTTTTCCTTTAATATTAATTTTATTTTTTGAAATCTTACAAAGTTTAGCAATATTATTTATCATTTTTTCTTTAAAATTTTTTATTTTAGGTGTTTGAGTTATAATATTAATATCAATATTATTTATTAAATACCCTTTTGCCTCAGTCTGCTCTACTACTTGTTTGAGCAAAATAGTTGACCTTATATTTTTAAATCTTTTACTTCTATCTGAAAACATTTGACCAATATCTCCCATCTGACATGCACCTAAGATTGCATCGGTAATTGAATGGAGAACGGGATCACCGTCAGAGTGCCCTAATGTCCCCATCTTTGACTTTATTTTTAAACCTGCTAAGTAAAGTTTTCTTTTAGGAACAAGTCTATGTACATCAAATCCAATT
>MDSZ01010722.1_pt1 | contig 10980 bp, 8 predicted proteins | sample 811201 | NCBI WGS metagenome assembly MDSZ01 (sample SAMN05326647, study PRJNA326480) | marine metagenome | isolation source: seawater | place: Indian Ocean: North | collected 2010 | reverse complement strand
TCAGATAAATCAGAATTATCAGGAGAGTATTTAAATACGACAAGAGAAAACTTTCTTAAAAGTATGTTAATATCTTGTTTTTCATTTACAGAGGTATCTAAGGAAGCTTCTAAAGTTTTGAAAGATGGAGGAAGCTTACTAACTCTGACTTATGAGTCCACGAAAGCAATACCTAATTATAATGTAATGGGGGTTTGTAAATCTGCTTTGGAAGCTAGTGTAAAATATTTAGCAAGGGACCTAGGTAAAAAGAAAATAAGAGTGAATGCTATAAGTGCTGGCCCAATAAAAACTCTAGCTGCCTCTGCAATTGGAGATGCAAAGTTTTTATATAAATGGAATGAAGACCATTCATTTTTAAAAAGAAACGTAGACATTCATGATGTTGGTAACTCTGCACTATACTTGTTAAGTAATTTAGCCGCTGGTGTTACTGGTGAAATTCATTATGTAGATGCAGGATATAACAAAGTGGGTATGCCAGATCCAAAAAATATGTCTTAAGCTGAGGCTTGTTTCATTGATAATTTTACTTTTCCCCTATCAAATCCAACAACTTTAACAGAAACTTCATCACCTTCTTTTACAACGTCACCCACTTTTGCCACACGTTTGTCAGCTAACTCAGAAATGTGTACAAGTCCGTCTTGTTTTCCCAAAAAGTTAACGAAGGCCCCAAATTCCATAATTTTAACTACTTTACCTTTATAAATTTTTCCCATCTCAGGTTTTGCAATCAAATTTTTTATGAAATCGATAGCTTTATTTCTAGAGGATTCGTCTGGAGCAGCAACAGTTACCTCACCTGTATCTTTAACATCTACTTTAGCTCCTGATGTTTCAACAATCTCTCTTATCGTTGCTCCACCTTTACCAATCACTGTAGCAATATCTTTTTTATCGACTTTTATTGTTTCCATTTTTGGTGTGTGTTTAGAAAACTCTTTTCTCGATGTTTTAATTGCTTTACTCATTTCACCTAAGATGTGTTCTCTACCAGTTTTTGCTTGGTCTAATGCTTTTTCCATAATCTCAAATGTAATACCTGTAATTTTTATATCCATTTGAAGTGAGGTAATACCATTTTTAGTGCCAGCGACCTTAAAGTCCATATCACCTAAGTGATCTTCATCTCCTAAAATATCAGAAAGAACTGAAAAATTTTCACCTTCTTTTATTAATCCCATCGCTATACCAGCAACTGGTTCTTTTATTGGAACACCAGCATCCATTAATGATAATGAAGTTCCACAAACAGTTGCCATAGATGAAGATCCATTAGATTCCGTTATTTCTGAAACTACTCTTAGTGTGTACGGAAAATTTTCTTTTTTCGGTAAAGATGAATTTATTGCTCTCCAAGCAAGTTTCCCATGACCAATTTCTCTTCTACCAGTACCAATCCTACCACATTCTCCAACTGAAAACGGTGGAAAATTGTAGTGCAACATAAAGTTTGATCTTTGCATTCCCTCAAGACTTTCCAGTCTTTGTTCATCATCTGTCATCCCAAGAGTGGTAACTACTAAAGCTTGGGTTTCTCCTCGTGTAAAAAGTGCAGATCCATGTGTTCTGGGTAAAACACCAACTTCACATTTAATTTGTCTTACGTCTGCTAAACCTCTGCCATCAATTCTTTTCTTCTCTTTTAAAATTGCAGTTCTCACAATATCTTTTTCTAAAGATTTTAGCTGAGACATTACTTGATTTTCTGTAATCGTTTCATCTTCAGCAAACATTTCCTTACTTTTGGTTTCTATTTCTGAAATGGCTGTAGATCTTTTTTTCTTATCAATTTCTTTGAAAGCACTCCTCAATCCACTTTCAAACTTTTCGGCAATTTTCTTTTTAATTTCCGAATAATCTACTTCTTCAACTTCCCATTTGGGTTTCCCAGCTTTTTTGGCTAATTTTTCAATTGCTTCAATTATTGGTACGAATTTTTCGTGTCCAAATTTTACTGCGTCTAACATCACCTTTTCAGATAATCCTGATGTTTCTGACTCTACCATCAAAACTGCGTCTTTAGTTCCAGCTACTACTAAATCTAATTCGGACTCTTTTAATTCTTCCACTGAAGGGTTTAGTAAATATTTTCCATCTTTGTATCCGACTCTACTCGCAGCTATAGGTCCCATAAATGGCAAGCCTGAAATGGCCAAAGCAGCGGATGAAGCAACAATTGATAAAATGTCTGGTTGATTTTCACTGTCATAAGACAGGACTGTCGGTAACACTTGAACTTCATTCATAAAACCTGACGGAAATAATGGTCTTATAGGTCTATCAATTAATCTAGAAATCAAAGTTTCAGCTTCAGTAGGACGGGCTTCTCTTTTAAAATATCCACCTGGTATTTTTCCAGCAGCATAATATTTCTCTTGGTAATTCACAGATAATGGAAAATAATCTTGCCCTTCAGCTACTTTCTTTGCTCCAACTGCTGTAGCTATCACTACAGTTTCTCCCATAGAGGCTATTATCGCTCCGTCAGCTTGGCGTGCTATTTTTCCAGTTTCTAAAGTTAATTTTTTACCATTTACTTCTAATTCTTCTTTGTGAATTTTAAACATTATTTCCTTAAGTTTAGTTGTTTAATAACTTTTTGATAAGACTCATTATTCTTTTTTTTTAAATAAGCCAAAAGTTTTTTTCTTTTATTAACTGATTTGGCTAAACCTAATGTAGAATGCTTATCCTTTTTAAATTTTTTAAAGTGGTCTGATAGCTTTGTTATTTTTTCAGTTAATAATCCGATTTGTATTTCAGTAGAACCAACGTCTTTAGCATGTATGGCTAGTGATTTAATTATATCTTTTCTTTTTTTTATCATTATCTTTATTTTTCTTTATTATTCTTTCGATCTTTTCAGCATATTCAAATGAGTTATCTTCAACAAATGTGAGTTTAGGAAGAAACTTTATATCTAGCCTTTTAGACAGGGCTTTTCTAACAAGATGAGAGTATTCAGTCAAGATTTTTACAGTTTCCTTTGTGTCTATGCCACCTAACGGAATTACGTAAACTCTCGCTGTTTTGAGATCAGGGGTCATTCTTACTTCTGTGACAGTAATTAATTTGGAGTTTATTGTAGGGATTTTTGCCTCATTTCTTATAAATAACTCCCCAAGGTTCTGCTTTACTAACTCTCCAACCCTCAACTGTCTTTGACTAAATGGTCTCTGAGAAACTTGATTGTTCATTTAAATTGATCTCCTTATTTCCTCAGATAAATATGACTCTATTACATCTTTTTCTTTAAAGTCTATAAAATCTTTAATACTTATTCCACATTCTAATCCAGTAGCAACCTCTTTAACTTGATTTTTTTCTCTAAAGATTGATAAAATTTCTCCACTATAAACCACTACTCCATCCCTGATTATTCTAGCTTTTGATTTGCTTTTAATTTCTCCACTAATTACTTTGGAACCTGCAATCTTACCCGCATTCGAGACTTTGAAGATTTTTTGTATTTCTGCGCTTCCCAAAATTGTTTCTTTAATGTCTGGCTCTAGGAGACCAGATAAAGATTTTTCAACAAAATCAAGAGCTTCATAAATTATATTGAAATATTTAATATTGATTTTTTGATCTTCTGCTAATTTTTTGGCTTCTCTGTTAGGTTTTACATTAAATCCTATTAATATTGCATTTGATGCTTTTGCAAGAGAGACATCTGTTTCATTTATCATTCCGATATCTGAAAGAATAATTTTGGCCTCAACCTCATCATGTTTTATTTTATTTATTGCCATCTTAAGGGCTTCGCTAGAACCTTGAACATCTGATTTTATCACAATATTCAATTCATCTTTACTTTTAGATTTATCAAATAAAGTAGTTTTTTCATTTGTTAATATTTTATTTTTGATATTTTTATTTTTTTTGAGTTCTAGCATTTTGCTAGCATGATTTTCGTCTTTTGTAACAATAAATTCAGCTCCTGCATATGCAGAACTATTCATACCTAGTATCTCAACTGGCATTGAAGGAAGTGCCTCTTCAACAAGTTTTCCTTCATGATTAATCATTGCTCTAATTTTTCCCGACGTATCACCACAAACGAAAAAATCACCTTTTTTTAATTTTCCATTACTAATCAAAATTGTAGAGACTGGTCCTTTTCCTTTATCTATCTTAGACTCTATTACTACGCCTCTTGCCTCATCTGAATAGGAGGCTTTCAAATCGAGAATTTCAGATTGTAAAAGAATACTCTCTTTTAATTTATCAAGATTTATTTTTTTTAGAGCCGAAACTTCAACAAACAAGGTATCTCCACTTAATTCTTCAGCGATCAATTCATATTGCATCATCTCATTTTTAATTTTACTGATATTTTTTTCAGGTAAATCGCATTTATTTATTGCTACTATTATAGGTACCTTTGCAGCCTTAGCGTGTTTTATAGCCTCCACAGTCTGTGGTTTAATTCCATCATTTGCCGCCACAACTAATACAACTATGTCAGTTATTTTTGATCCTCTGGCACGCATTTCTGTAAAAGCAGCATGACCTGGAGTATCGATAAATGTAATTAATTTATTTTGAGTTGCTTTAACTTGGTAAGCGCCAATGTGCTGGGTGATACCTCCATGTTCACCGGAAACTACATTTGAATTTCTTAACGCATCTAAAAGAGATGTTTTCCCATGATCCACATGCCCCATAATGGTAACAACTGGTGGTCTTTGTTTAACATCTCCCTCTAATTTTTTTAAAACTTTATTTGTTTCAATAGATTGTTGATCCTCTAAAATTGGTTTATGTCCAAATTCTTTTACAATGTACTCAGCTGTGTCTTTATCTATGTTGTGATTGATTGTTGCAACTACTTTCATATTAAATAAAAATTTAATAATTTCGCTAGACTTTTCTGCCATTCTATTTGAGAGTTCTTGAATAGTTATTTGTTCTGGGATTTTGACATCTCTTACTACTTTTTTGAATTCTTTCTTTTCTTCGTCATCTGGTTTATTTTTCTTTTCTTTTAATCTTGCTCTTTTTACCGAAGCTAAACTTCTTTGTTTAATTTCAATTTCCTCCACATTTAAGGCTCTTGAAACAGTTAATTTAAAATCTCTTTTGTCTACGGGAGTTTTAAGCTTAAGTTTGCTTTTTCCAGCTGGTTTATTATCCTTTTTTATAAAATCTTTTGTAGCTTGTTGCTCAATAAATTTTCTTGCAAAGTTCTTTTTCTTTTCGTCTTGATTAAGTTTGAAATTTTTTGATTGACTCGTATCGCTAAAAGTTTTGTTAGGTCTATATGTTTTTTTTCTTTCAATAGAATATGATTTTTTGTTACTTGATGAAATCGAACTTGTATCTATTTTTTTTTTTAAACTAGTTGAAATTGTAAGTGTCTTTTTTTTATTTTTCTCCATAAAGCCATTATTTGTAGACAATTTCCCTTGCAGCCATTATTAATTCATCGGCTTCTTTTCTTGAAAGTGAAAATTCCTCTAAATATCCCTCTATTCTTATTTTCTTACCTTTAACTTCATCATACCCACCAATAAGTTCGTCCGATGATAAATCTGCAAAGTCTCGAAGTTTTTTAATATTTTTTTGGCCTAAAATTACGAGCATTCCTTGAGACATACCTTTCAAACTAATTAGTGTCTCCTCTACCCCTAACTCTTTTAATTTAGACGCTACAGCTTCTTTTTCTTTTATAAGTGTGTCTTTAGATCTATTGATTAGTTCTTTTGCAGTCTCTTCATCTATTGCTTCTATTTTAGATATATCTTCTGATTTAGATTGAGCAATTTCTTCTATTGAAGTAAATCCTTCTGAAACTAATAATTGACCTAAAGTCTCATCTACCTCGAGATTCTTAATTAAAGTTTCTGTTCTATCTTTAAATTCTGCTTGTCTTCTCTCTGAGTCTTCCTTATCTGTTAGAATATCTATCTCATAATTTGTTAATTTTGAGGCCAATCTTACGTTTTGCCCTCTTCTTCCTATTGCCTTACTTAAATTCTCTTCACTTAAAATAATATCAATTCTTTTATTATCTTGATCTATTAAAACTTTTTGTATTTCGGCAGGAGATAGCGACTCTGAAATCAAAGTTGGCAGGTCTTCGGTCCATTTAATGATATCAATTTTTTCTCCATGAAGTTCATTTACTATTGTTTGAACTCTACTTCCTCTCATTCCAACACAAGCACCAACAGGATCAATTGATGAATCTTGGGAGTGAACGCAAATTTTGGCCCTACTACCTGGATCTCTAGCAACCGATTTTATTTCTATTGTTCCTTCATAAATTTCTGGAACTTCTTGGAAAAAGAGTTTTGCTAAAAATTGTGGGTGAGCTCTCGATAAAAAAATCTGATGTCCTTTGAGTTCTTTCTTTACTTCATAGCAATATGCTTTGACTCGATCGCCAGTTTTTAAAATTTCTCTTGGAATTAATTCATCTTTTTTAATCACACCTTCAGCTCTACCTAAGTCTACAATTACATTCCCGTATTCTAGTCTTTTAATCAAACCACTTAAAATTTGACCTTGTTTGTCTATAAACTCTTCAAACTGTCTATTTTTTTCAGCCTCCCTAACTCTGCTACTTATTACTTGTTTAGCGCTCTGTGCTGCAATACGTCCGAAATCAATTTGTGGAAGTTCTTCATAAATTTTTTCACCAATTTTTAATTCTTCACTTTTTTTATTTTTTGCTTTAGCATCTTGCAACAAAATCTCTCTTGAGGGATCTTCTACTTTTTCTACAATCGAAAGAACTTTCTGAATTTTTATCTCACCCGTTTCTCTGTCAATAATAACCTCTATATCGTTATCGTTACCAAATTTAGTAAGAGCTGCTTTTTGAATAGCGCTTTCCATTGAACCAATAACTAATTCTTTATCGATTGACTTTTCGTTAGCTACAGCTTCAACTATTCTTAATAGTTCAAGTTTATCTAATCCTCTATTTAACATTTTATAAGCTCCTAAAAAAAAATGGGCAAATGCCCATTTAGAATTATTCAATAATTTAAAGTATTTTTAAAAGAAAATTATGGTTTTTTCAAGATTACAATTTAAATAAATTAGCTTTATCTGTTTTTTCCCACGTAAATTCTCCTTTATTAGATGGCTTTCTTCCAAAATGACCATATGCAGATGTAACTTCATATATGGGATTGTTTAAATTTAACATCTGTCTTATCCCTCTAGGTGATAAGTCAAAATTGTCATCAATAATTTTTTTAATTTTTTCAACCTTTAATTCATCACCATCTGCTAATCTGATATATATAGATAAGGGTTTCGAAACTCCAATAGCATAAGCGAGTTGAATTAAACATTTTTTAGAAACTCCGGAGGAAACAATATTCTTAGCCAAATATCTTGAAGCGTATGCAGCAGATCTATCCACTTTTGTTGGATCCTTGCCTGAAAATGCACCTCCACCATGCGGTGCTGCACCTCCATAAGTATCAACAATAATTTTTCTACCTGTTAAGCCAGTGTCTCCATCAGGACCACCAATTATAAACTGACCGGTTGGATTTATATAAATTTCCTTAGTGTCCAAGTCATTAAGTAAATTTTCAGGGATAGATTTTTTTATATAAGGAATTACAAGTTCTTTAACTTTTTCTTGATTTAAATCTTTTGAGTGTTGAGTAGAAATAACAACTGAAGTGACTTTAATAGGTTTTCCTTTATCATACATCATTGTGACTTGGCTTTTAGAGTCAGGTTCAATACCTTTTAATATTCCTCTTTTTCTATCTTCTGCCATAAGCCTTAATATTTTATGAGAGTAATAAATAGGAGCAGGCATCAGCTCTTCGGTCTCTGTGCATGCATAACCGAACATTATACCTTGGTCTCCAGCTCCTTCATCTTTGTTGTCCCTTGAATCTACTCCCATTGCAATATCTGAAGATTGTTCATGTAAATACAAATCTATATCAGCTGTTTTCCAACTAAACCCTTCTTGTTCATAGCCAATATCTCTAATACAATTTCTTACATTATTTATAAGTTCGTCTTTATTTATCTTTGGTCCTCTAGTTTCACCTGCAAGAACGACTTTATTTGTAGTGGTTAGTGTCTCACATGCAACACGAGAAACTGGATCCTTAGATAAGTAAGTATCTACAACCATATCTGAAATTCTGTCACATACTTTATCTGGATGACCTTCAGAAACAGACTCGCTTGTAAATAGATAACTTTTTGACATTTTATCTTTTATAAAATTTAAAGATTAAAATATATGTAAATAAAAGTATAAAAAAGATCAAATCATTTCTACTTTTATTTCGTGAATTCACTAGTGGTATCTCATGATCTATGCTTCCTGCTTCAGTGGGATTAAGTTTTTTTATTACTTCGCCTTTATTATTTATAATAGCACTTATACCTTTATTGGTTGATCTAACTAGAAAGGTATCATTTTCAACAGATCTAAAAATAGCTTTGGCAAAATGTTGGTATGGACCAACAGAATTACCGAACCAACCATCTTCAGAAATATTAATAATTAAATTAGTTTTTTTGTTTGATTGTTGAATAAATTTTGTAAATATTATTTCGTAACATATCAATGGAAGGATATTTAATTTATCGATCGTTATATTTTCTTGCTTTCCCGCTTTTAAAAAAGAACCGTATCCCTCAGTAATTTTCTTCAAGCCAATTTTTTCTAATTTCTTTTCAAAAGGTAGGAATTCACCAAAAGGTACAAGTTTTTGCTTTTTATATTCTTGAATAATTTGTAAATTGTTGTCTGTGATAACTAAACTATTAAAAAAGCCTTCTTTGCTATTATTTAGTCTGTTAATTCCAAATAAAATATAATGCTGATTACTAAAATTTTTTTTAAATGAATCTTTTAAAAATTTAATTTCCTCAAAGCTATATCCACTAAAGACACCTTCGGGCCATATAAATAGAGTTTTCAAATTTTTTTTAGGTTCACTGTATCTAACTAATTTTTTTAATCTATTTTCAATATCAGTTTCCGAAAGATTATATTCTAATTTAAAATTTGGAGATATTACTTTAATATAAAATTTTTCATTTATTGAATTAAGATATTTTTGATTTTGATTTGTTATATAATTTCCACAAATATAAAAAGTTAAAAAAAAGCAGAAATAAAAGAAAATTACTAAAAACAGTTTCTTGGAAGTAAAATTGAAAAATAAAACTGCTGGTAATGTAAAAATTGTAATACATATTAAATTAAATGAAAATAATCCTATGCTATTTAGAATTTGAATGAATTCTGTAGACCATGAAAAACTGTAGGCCCATAAGTTCCATGGAAATCCAGTTAAAATTTTTGCTCTAATAAAGTCAGAAAAACTTAATAAACCAGAAAAAAGAAAAATGGAGCTTAGATTCGGACTTAAGAATGGGCCAATACTTAAAATGCCTAATGAAAAAAATAAACTTAAGAATAAAGGTATGAAAATTAAGGCAGCTGGAATTAGAACTTTTAAATTTTCATCAAACGTTAAAGAATTAATTATCCAATGTATGCCACTTAAATAAAATCCAAAACCAAATACTGTTCCAAAAATGAAAAGGTTTTTTTTGTAAGGTTTTTTTCTATAAACACTTCTAGATTTTTTTTTTATAAAAACCAATAAGTAAAAAAGGGTAGGTAATACAAAAAAATTTATAATTGTAAAATTAAATGGTTGAAATGAAAAAACTGTAATGGATCCAATTATGAAGGGTAATATATATAAAGTTAAAAAACGGTTATTTAAATATTTCTCAATCATTTAATATAGATAAGAGAGAAACTTTTTTTCAACTTTTAACATTTCAATAAAATCTTTATCTTTTTTATGATCATGTCCAAAGAGATGGACAAGACCATGTACCCAAAGTTTATTGAATTCTAACCTAAAATTTTTAATATTTTTCTTATATTTTATTTTACTTAAATTAACGATTATGTCTCCAAGATAAATCTCTTTCTCTCTTTTTAATTTTTTTTTTAATTCTTTTTTACTATAAAATGGAAAAGATAAAATATCAGTTGTGATATTTTTTTTTCTAAATTTCTTATTAAGTTTTTTTATCTCAACGTCATTTGATAAAAGCAAGGTGCAAAAAATTCTTTTTTTTTTATAAGTTTTATTTTTGCGATTTAAATCTTTGATTTTTTTTTCAATATATGTATTTGGATTATTAATATAGTTTTTCCATTTAGGGTTATTGCTAATAACGTTAATCTTAATCATCAACGTTTTTTCTTTGATAGGCCCTTATAATTTTTGAAACTAGAGGATGTCTAACAACATCATTATGATCGAATTCTATAATTTTTATTTCTTCTAAATGTTTCAAGATATTCTTTGATTTAATCAGACCAGACTGTGACTTGTTAATTAAGTCAATTTGCGAAGGATCTCCATTAACTACTAATTTTGAATTTTCTCCTATTCTAGTTAAAAACATTTTGATTTGAGTTTCTGTAGCATTTTGTGCCTCATCAAGAATAGCAAAACAATTTTTTAAAGTTCTTCCTCGCATAAATGCGAGTGGAGCTATTTCTATCTCCCCAGTCTCAATCTTTTTATCAATTTTTTCTGCTCCAAATAATTCGTAAAGTGCATCGTAAAGAGGTCTCAGGTATGGATCAACTTTTTCTTTCATATCGCCAGGTAAAAAACCTAGTTTCTCACCAGCCTCGACGGCAGGTCTAGATAAAATAACTCTATCAATTTTCTTTTCGATTAACAATGTAACTGCTACAGACACAGCTAAGAAACTTTTTCCAGTTCCTGCCGGACCAAGCGACATAATAATATCATTTTCCTTAAGAGCCTTTACATATTCAGATTGTTTATCAGAACGTGCGATTACTGATTTTCTAGGAGTTTTTATTAATTGATTAAAAGATTTAATATTTGAATTATTTAGTCCAATATTTTTTTTCACAGATAAAATTATATCCTCTTTTTCAATAATTTTCGTTAAAAAATATTTATTAGTCAAAAATTT